>Ga0315291_10002009_pt1 | contig 26903 bp, 24 predicted proteins | sample YL17G12_20_MG_FD_203070 | JGI IMG/M metagenome (GOLD analysis project Ga0315291, IMG submission 203070) | Sediment microbial communities from Yellowstone Lake, YNP, Wyoming, USA - YL17G12_20 | ecosystem: Environmental > Aquatic > Freshwater > Lake > Sediment | place: USA: Wyoming | collected...
CAACGCGGTTAGCAAAACCCTCGGGGCTGTCATCAAGACTGGACTAGATTCTTCACGAGCAGTTCTCATGAGCTCGGGAAGACAATCAGCTTCTGAGGTGGTAAAGGCCGCGAGGGTCGGAATCCCAGTGATTGCCTCAGTGAGAGGGCCCACCTATTCCGGAGTTCGCGCAGCCGAGAAGACAGGGGTCACCCTCTGCTGCTTCGTCACGGAATCGAGCATGAATGTCTACTCGGGATTCAAGAGAATCATCTTAGACCAATAGCCGCGCCAGCGACAGCAGGGTGCAGTCCGCCTGAAAAGGGCGGGCAAAGACGCAGGGCGAGAGAGACGACAGAGAGTAGCCGAACCAAGTCCATCGCCGAGTTCTCGGAAGTAATCCGTGAATTGCCTGAATTGTGGATCCTCCAGACAGACTAGATAAATAGTATTTGAGCTAGATACGGTCTCCGATTCCCGAGTCTTCTTGCTCATCGAAGGATCCCAGTTCGCGCCGCCATGTCTTCGTGGAAGACTAGATCTGTAGATGCTGTCCGAGCGGCCGAACAAGCGCGCTTTGCTTGCATCGAATACAGAGATTCAGCGCTTTCAGCGTCGCTTCTGCAGCTCCCTGTTCCGAGAGTCTCTTCTTGAGACCGCTCATGCCTCGCTTTGACCCCAAGGTGGCACCACAGTTGCCACACTTTGCGCTCTCATCCTGAGCTCTTGCTGCTTTCCTCCGCTTTAGGACTGGTGAGAGCTCCTTGAGTCTTGGAGGTTCGCATTTAGCCGGTCTGCCTCTTCGGAGGTCGACGATGTCAGAAGTATCACGCCGGTTCGCATTCTGGTTCACGGTCTGGCGAGGCTCCGAAAACACCACTGCTTAATATCAAACTTCCCACAGTACGCGGCTCGGAGTGGAAACCGACGCAACCTGAAGCCATCCAAGAGCTGATCTCTGCAAACGAGAATAGGAAAGCACTCTATGCATTCCTTGCAAGAACATTCGCTACAGAGATCACAGTAGATTATCTACGAGAACTGTCTGAGAAGAAGGACCTATTCCTAGATTCGGCCAAAGATCCAGAAGTCCGTGAGACAGAACTTGCAGACGGATTCAGGCAGGTTGCTGATTATGTTTCGAGCCTCAAGGGAAGAGATCTGGAGAGCGTTCGACCGGAGCTTGCCGTCGAGTACGCCGGACTCTTCCTTGGCGTATGGCGTGCCCCATCTCATCCGTCTGAATCTTCATACTTGACTGAAGGGCGGCTCGTAATGCAGAAACCTAGAGATGATGTGCTCAAGATATACAGGAGTATGGGTCTAGACAAAGCCGGCAACTTTGTCGAGCCCGAAGATCATATCGCGTTGGAACTGCAGTTCATGACCTACCTTTGTGAGAAGACAAGCACAGTTCTAAAAGATGGCAATTTCTTGGAAGCAAAGAAATGCCTTGAAGTTCAAAGGGACTTTCTTTCCGAACATCTTGGCAAGTGGCTTCCTAAGCTGACCGCTGACATACTCAAGTCAGCGAGGGGAGAATTCTACAAAGCTATCGCGAAGATCACCAAAGGGTACGTGGCAATGGATATGCAGTTAGTCACGGAACTCATTGACAACTTGCCATTGCCTTCTGGCCAAATAGCCAGTCAGACCCTCGACTTGTCAGGGGCTTCGTTGCCGAACGGAACCGGTGGTCAACGAGGTGCCTAGGAATTGTGCGAGGGACACGTCCACACGGAGAGCGGCAATGCGGAGGAGAATGCCCACCGGTCCACTGAGCGATGCGGAGGGCGCTAGATGATTGGCTGCATTGGCTAGTCTTCTGTCGGGCCTTATCATCGGCATCTTGCTTGGTGTCGCACTTCAGCGTGGACGTTTTTGCTTCAACTCAGCCTTCAGGAATGCGTTTCTCTTCAAGGACTTCACGATCGTGAAGGCGATCGGCATCGCAATTGCTGTCGAGATGGTCGGTTTTCATCTCCTAAGCGACATGGGGCTCGTTCGACTTTATCCTCGCGGTCTCTACTGGGGTGCCAACATTGTGGGAGGATTCATGTTCGGTGTTGGCATGGCTGTCGCAGGTGGATGCATACTAGGCGCGACCTACCGGAGTGGAGAGGGCCTAGTTGGTTCTATGTTAGCACTTGTGGGGATCGCGGCGGGAGGGGCCCTGACATTGAACTACTCTCTAGCCCCCTTGAGGAATCAATTACAGACCGCAACCAACATCCAGATCAACGGTCTGAGCCCAACGATACCACTTGCACTCGGGATTTCATCATGGTTCATGATCATTCCAGTTGTTGCTCTTGTGACGTTTTTTGCGCTGAGAACTTACCGAGCAGAGAAAAAGAAAGCGACCGATCCATTCTCGCTCTTTGGCATGAGCTGGCCTTGGTGGCTTACAGGGATCGTGATTGGTGCGGTTGCAGTCATCTCCTACCCGGTAGCTGAGGCAGCGGGACGTACTACTCCGCTTGCTATGACGGGAGGGTACGTAGGACTTTTGGCTGCTTTGGCCAATCGGGATTTGCAGTTCGTTGGCTGGGAACAGACCATGGTAATCGGTGGAATTATGGGCGCAGCAGTAGCATCCTATCTCGCGAGAGAATGGAAAATGCGAGTTCCGTCAACAAGAATGCTGGGGCAGTCGCTCCTTGGAGGACTGATAATGGGCATTGGTGCAGTTTTGGGAGACGGGTGCAACATCACGACGATCTTGATCGGTGTACCGCTCTTCTCGTTGGGCGGGATTCTCGCGGGCGGTTTTACTGTTCTGGGATGCTGCACCGCTGCCTACCTGATGCGCAGCCAGGGTGATAAGTGAGGCGGAACACGGAGGCAATACATGATTAGCTCCGAGAAAGCGAACGCCGAACGGATTGGCCTGCGCTTTGCGAAGGAGAATCCTTGATCCGTTGTCGCGCCCGCACGCATATCTCTTTGGATGCAGTGGCATAGGGTTTGGTGGCAGCCGGTTGTATCGGATTCGGTCATGGTGAGACGAAATGGGTCTGCAGAAAAGCCTATGGCTTGGGCCTCGACTGCGAGAGAAGCGGACAATGAGGACTGTTCACGACTGTGACGGCGCCGCCTCACAACAAACCCTGACGACTGCGCTTCTTGCACATTGGGAGATAATTGCGTTGCCTTTGCTCTTCATTGCGGGTTTTCTTCTCAGAGCCTTGCCGATTCTTGAGTACCCTCACGTGGGCGGGGATCCTTTCCTTCATTACAGATTCGCGATAGCGCTTTTGGAGGGCAAGTTGAGCGTGCCCGTGGAGGTCAACAGCGCAGGCACTTCAGTGGCAGTCTATTACCCTCCGCTCTTTCATCTGCTTTCTTTGGGGTTTTTCTTGGCATTTCCGACTGTTGATCCGTACGTGGTGATGAAGGTTCTCGCGGCTACATTCGGCGCCCTACAGGTGGTTCCCATATATCTCATAGCGAGGCGGGTCTCGCATACGAACTTAGCCGCTCTTCTCGCGTCGTACAGCCTTCTGACGGTTCGTAGCGATTATCAGATGCTCAGCTGGGGTGGATACGCCAATATTGCTGGACTATTCCTCATTGCGGTTCTCATCTACTGCGTTATGACTGAGAAGCTGATCCTTTCAGCGATCGTCAGCGCGGCTCTCGCTCTAACCCATCACTTGTCCCTCTTGCTGATCGTTGCCGTTCTCGTACCCTACTTCATGATGTCGGTCTGGAACAGGAAGACTATTCCCAAAGCGCTGGTCGGGTTGATCGTCGGAGGCGGCTTGGCCTACTTGGTCTTCTACCGGTTCGCGCTCTTCCCGATCGTCGAGTTCTATTCCAAGTTCTCCCCAGCCTACGATCAGAGCTTGTACGTCACTCCGTACATTCTGGAGCAGGTCGGTCCGCTTCTCTTATTGTTCGGCGCGCTCGGAGTCATTCTGTCTTTTGCGTATCCCGACCGAGCATTTGCCGAGAGTAGAGGGATTCTTGTCATCTGGGCGATCGTTCCCCTGTTTTTGGCGTATGCGTACTTGTTTGGGGTTCAGTGGCACGGGGTTCGATGGATACACTTCATCCCCCAGCCGCTCACTGTGTGGGCTGGGATCGCCTTAGGCTACCTAGCTCAGAAGAAACTCTTACTCGTCATCTTTGCCTTCCTTTTCACCCTTCAGCTGATCGGGACAATTCAAGGATACTATTCCGACATATTGAGAAACGTTACGTAGCAGAATATGAGATCGAGCTACTCGCGGGAGTTGAGGTAGGGTCTGACACGTGGACATCCTAAGACTATCGCGGTTGTTCCGGCCTTCAATGAGGCTGGGCGGGTGGGGCGGGTTGTCCAAGGTATACCGAAAGACCTCGTGGATGAAATCCTTGTGATCGACGACCACAGTACGGATTCCACGGTGGTTGAGAGTCTCAAGGCGGGCGCGTTGGTGATCTCACGGAACGGTCCCCGCGGAGTCGGTGCTGCCATAAAGACGGGATACCGGGAGGGGCTCAGAAGGGGAGGAGACGTGTTCCTTGTGCTCGCCGGCGATATGCAGCATGATCCCGCGGAGATACCAAGACTTCTGAAGGCTATCCGAGACGGACACGCCGACTACGCCGTCGGCGACCGACTGAGCGGCGATCCGTTGGCTTATGGAATGCCTCCGGTGAGGTACATCGGAAACTTGTTCCTGACGTTTGTCACGCGATTGATGACGAGAGTTGATGCAAGGGATTCGCAGTGCGGGTTCACAGCGGTAACTCGCGAAGCTCTAGAAAGGATTGACATGGAATCACTCTCCGACTCGTGGGGCATCACGAACGGTCTTCTGGCGGAATCTAGACGCAGTCACATAAGGGTGCAGTCTGTTCCCGTGACAACTCACTACGGTTCGAGAGCTTCTTACATTAGAATCCGGAGCTATGTGCCTCGTATGGTGATGGTCCTAGCGCGAGCGTTCTTCAGAACCATTAGGAACTCCCAGACGCCGTGTGCCCGTTGACCCTTGCCCACCACTCATTGCTGTGAGCGCATTGTTCGCGTTGATAGCCTATTCGCCAAGATTCCGTACTACGAAAGAGCGTGATGAGTCCAGCGAATCTCCTGATGTCAAATGCTATCGTTTGACGCGCCACCTTAGGTAGATCAGCGCCTTCGATTTTGCGTCCAGCCCATGTCCGGAAGCGTAGACGCGACTCGTTCAAGCAGCGGGACTCAGCTAGCCTGACGTGGCAGGTGTCCGAAATGGCCTGTGCGAGTACGACTTGTAGCCTATCACATAACGCATGAATCTACAGAATACCTAACAGGACCAATTCGCTATACAGGATCAGTATCGCGACGATTATTTCGACGGCTGGGGACGTCTTGAGGAATGCACCCGATGTTCGTCCTCCGGTTAGCGCCGTCCAAGCCGCCATGGCAAGAAGCATGACGGCGGCCGCAGGGTACGTGAAAGGACAACCACCGTAGACGTAATTCACTAACATTACGAGTAAACCTATGAAGATTAGTGTGAGGCCCTGGACACCCCATGCCATGGTTAAGATTCTTCTATTGTCTACAGATGTTGGTTCATAGCCTTTCACTATGCGCTTGGTTCGGATGATGTGGATGATTCCCCAGAGTATGATGAGCGAGGAGCTGATGTATGGAACTATGTCAGACGTCATGAACAGAAAGCAGTTCTGTGACAACTTAAAGCTAACTGTCCCATGAGGCTTAAAACCGGCTTCTGTGGCCGTAATCAAGCCTGAAAGAAAAATATGCGTGCATCTTCCTCTTCTCCTTCTGCTCACCTACTGTCCGCGTCGTGAGCATCTAGAGCCGAAGACCTCCTCATACGTGACAGGCCAAGGAGTGCACAGAATTAATGAGAGAGCCCGTGCACTATGTCCTATCCTATAGGAATTCTCGAAGTTGGCTGCGCGAAGGATTCTGTAGTGACCCTAGTAGTTGTATCCAGAATTGTAGGCGACATCCGAATAGTAGCCTTGCATAGTGCCGATCCACTGGAGCACAAGACAGAAGAGAACTATGATGAGTACTAACTTCCTTTCCCTGAGGTGAGCAACAGCTATTCCGGACCACACGCAAGCTGGTTGTAGCAGGAAGTAGATCCACCGAATGGAGTGCCACTGAACCCCAAACACATAGGCGTATCCGAGCAGAATAGGCCATACGAGCCATATGGCTAGAAGTTGATCAGGATTGACAGATTGCATCCTTGTCTTAGAAGCCTGCAGAACAAGTCCTGCGGTCGCGAGAACAAGAACCAGCGGCCCGAGCATTTGCGGCCAAGTCTCCGGCAGAATGAATTCCGCGTAGCGCGGAGCGTATTTCGTGTAGAGATCAAAGAGTGGGATCAAGGCGTCCCTGTAGAATAGGCCGTATGCCAAAGCCATGGAACCAAGAAACCAGGGCAAACATCTTGGTACCTTGCCTGTCTGCCACCAAGCAAGGAGAAAGTATGGAAAGAGGACTGCGATGGCGAATAGCATGGAAAGATGATGGGTCAGAAACAGAGCCGTAGAGATGAGGCCCACCTGAAGAGGCTTCTCCTTCAGCACGACGTAGACCAAAATCGCCATGAGCAGGAGAGCAGCCACATTTGCATACCCGCCCCACGAGATCATGTGAAAATCGCTCGGCGCCATCATCACAAGAAGAGCTGCGATGGTTGCACCAGTAGGGGATTTCGAGACATATCTCACAGTGTAGTAGATTGGGAATATCTGCAGGCTGTCCAACGCAGAAACAATCAATTTCATAATAAGATACGGATCCACCGTCGGGAACGCGAGGAAAAAGCAAAGTGAAAGCAGGTGAAACAACGGCGGATACTGGAGGGTAATCTGTTCCCCGAGTTGCGTCACAACAAGAATGGTTGTCTTGCCTTCAAGCAATGCCATCGAAAATAGGTAGTGGTGCAGCGGATCATATCCAATTCGCTCGAATTGGAGCAGCGGAAACAGACGAGAGACAAAACCTGCAACAAATACCACCGATAGCAAGAGCAGCCTGCCATGCCGGGTTTGGAGAAGCAGCCCGAATCTGAGTCCCTTGCCAAATTGTGGTCTGCAGGCTTCATGCATGGATGTCTGTGCGCGTACACGTGAATGACTTGCGGCGAGACCCGACAAACTGCGATCCCTGAATGCGTTCTTGTTGGGTGATCTTGAGTTCGAGGCGAACATTCTTCGAGAACTGCAAATAAGCCTTGGCGCTCGGCGTGCTATTGCTCACAACTGAGGCTATTGATCAACCTAGCCTGTTCTGCACACTCCTCGACATATCTGCTGAGCAGTTTCGTTTCCCGCGAAGTCTGTTGCCGTGTCAACGTACTAAGGTGCGAGGCAGTCCTACATTCGCCTACCGACGTATGTCCCTCACATGCTCATGTTTCTACTGCCAGCATTCTTCAGAATCATTGGAAATTGTGGGCCGGAGGACGAGCTCCGTTCAGTTTGTCGCTATTCGCGTCGGACTCCCATTCATCCAATACGATGACCCAAGGTGTGAGAGAGCGTTCTACCACATCGGCAAAGATGACTATGTGAGGTTCGAGTCTCACAACTTAGTCTACGCAGTCCTGCGGGCTGGTTCCGGAATCCGGCAGTAACTAAGAGGGTTGCCTACGCGTGATGTGAGAACCATCTCACCTTTGCCGAAATCCTTGAGCTTGCCTTCTAGGCTAGGTGGACATATCGACCCCATCATCATCGGTGGAGGACTTGGGGCGCAGCGTGCTGTTCCAGAGAGGGTACCGGATGCAGCTTCTTGGCGTAGGCAAGGAGGTCCTTGAACATGTCGACGAAGTTGAATGAGAAGGGACAGACTCCTGTGCAGAGACCACACAATGCACATGCGGCTGTCTGCTCAGCGATCGACTTGATCTCACCGGCCGGAAGTGACTTGGCGGCAATCATCGTGAAGTATCTTCTCAGTTTCAATACGGGGGCTTCAACCTTGGCTCCGTCCGTTGCTTCATAGAACGGGCAGACTTCAACGCATCTTCCGCAACGTCCGCACGCGTTGCTGAATGTCAGGAATATGGCCTGTCTCTTCTCAGGACTTGTAAGTCGCCACACTATTGTTGCCAGCGCGTGCCTTACGGCTCCGCCCAGAAACAGCGATGCGACGACCCACGCGTATACCGCTGTCAATTGGATGCTTGCAACCCACTTGAACGGGTACGCGGTGAAGCTGTCGACTTGTATCAAGCCGAAGACTGCGAACGCTTGTAGTGTACCAGTGATCGTGATGGTCAGCATGAACGCCAAGTCCAGATAGAACACTTTTCCATAGGCCAATCTGAAGTATGGATTCATGAAGTATCTTGCGACGAATCCAATTCCGCCCACCACTAGAAAGGCGCCAGCAATTCCATGTGACCATGATATCAGCCAGCCGAAGCTGTTGAACGCGCCTGCGAAGCTTGGGAGAAAGTTCGCTGTCTCTTGAATTGCCCCTGTAATAATGGCTCCGAAGAGTCCGATATGGAAGAGAAAATCAGCCACACCTACGATGACGGACCTCCTGAAGAGTAGAGCTACTAAGCCTGGTTTCGCGAGCCCAAAGGAAGATAGTCTATACCTTCTTGTTGTCTGAGATGTCGAAGGCTTTCTGATCTTCATTAAGCTCCCTTCGGTTGACCCTTTGTCCATTTGGTAACGTAGAACACCGCTCCGAGCGCCACCGGAATCCACGCCAGTCTAGAATACTTCAGCACGTCAGTGACCCACCTTGAGTCGGCGGGATACCCATTCTTGATTACGGTCGCATCGGCGCTGTTCACGAGTCTTTCAAACTGCTTGGGCGTGAGCACGTATAGCGTACTAGCGTCTCCTGGGTAGAGCAGAACACCGTTCTTCTGCTTGGCAAGATTGACTCCCTCTGCCACCTTGTCGTCGTACAAGCCGAAGGATCTAGTCTTCCGAGGGCAGACCCTAACGCAGTTCGGCTCCATGCCCTTCTCTATTCTCTTGTAGCACATGTCACACTTGTAGATCCTCTTCTCGTTTGGGTGATAAGTTATGGACTGGAATGGGCATTGACTGACGCAGAACAGGCATCCGGTGCACTTGTCGGTGTCGTAGGTTACGGGTCCGTAGTCAAGCTGAGTAATGGCATGGGTAATGCATGCCTTTGCACAAGGAGCATCAACGCAGTGTAAGCAGAGTTGGGGCACAGAGAATGAGTTGTCGATTACAGACACCTTGGTATAGACGGCTCCTTCGGCAGACCAACCGAAGTACTCTTTGTGGTAAGCTTCACATGCGGCGGCGCACCTCATGCAAGCGGTGCACTTCGAAACATCAACGAGGATGGAGTACTTGGGCTTCTGCGCTACTGCAGGGGGAACGTCAGCAGCTCCGATGAGGAATAACGCGGCGCCTGTTGCTGCAGAATGCTGCAAGAATCTTCTCCTCGTAAACGACTCTAGGAGTGAGTGGATTTTCTCAGACATTTCGCTCACTTCCCCCTTTCGAAGCGAACTCGCACAGAATTGTCTCAAGCGCGCTGCGAACAGTCTGCGGGGGCGGGGGGCATCCTGGAATGGTGAGGTCGACCTTAACATAGTCGCTCAAAGGCCTTATCTCATTCGTTACCTCTGTGACCTCTCCCATCGAAACCGGTTTGCGCGATGTGCGCGTGACGGCCTCAACGCGCCGTCGCTCGCCCGCGGGCAACACACCGAAAACTGGACATGCCCCAAAAGCTACAAGGAATTTCGCCTTCTCCCTCGCCTCCTTCACAGCTTTAGCTTCCTCAGCGGTTCTGACCGTCCCCACCACGAATGCTACATCTACAGGTCCGCAATCACTCGCGCTCGTTGGAATCGGCGCGAGGCCGACCTTGTGAGACAAAAGGTTGGGAACATCCTCTCCAAGGTGCGATATCGCTTTCTTGCAGAAACCACAGAAAGCACAGTTGACAACAGCCACTTTCAACTTTCCAGCTTTTTGTATCAGGAGCTGCTTCCGCCTACTGGCTAACAACGTCAGAGACTGAACAGACATCATCGAGGCGGCGATCACAACTATTCCCGGTCCCCAGTCTTCTACGAGAACTTGTATGGGGGCTTTTTGTGTCGGGGGCGGTGGATGTTGCAACCGTACAGAAACATTACCTGCGTCATCATCGACATCCTGCCCCTCCTCTACATGGCCACTATGTATCTTCAAGCTCAGAGCCCAATCGGGCATCACAAAGGCTCCACTGAGGGTGATCGTCCCGTTCCCGGCTACTGGTGCTGCAGAGTACACCTTGGGGAAGACCTCCTCCCCAGTATCAGCATCCGTCGCGTATATGTAGAGGCTACAGGGTGCAGAACCCTTGTTCTGGAGGGTCGCGTTCATTCCCACCGAGCCCCCTCGCTTGGCCTCGACGGGGGCTTCTACGTTGGATATCGCGGCGAAACTTGGAATCAGCTGGCCCGCCTGACCCTGAGCCGGCCTAACCCTGACCTCGAATACTGCGATGGTTCCTTGAGTGGACAGTGCGATCGTATATGACCCAGTTTCGTTGGGCGCGGTTATCTTGAAGAGGACGGCTATCTTCCCAGCGGTTGAATCCTCATCCTGCGCCGAATTGTCCCTGACCTCCTGAGGATCGAACGCAAACTTCGCATTGTCACTCATACTGGGCGTCCAAGCCATTACCGCTTCAACAACTCCTTCGGGTTCGACCTGCTCGCTCCTAACGAGGAAAGTGAAAGACCCCCCGTTCCCCAAATACGCAAAACCAGCGGATGTTGCCATAACGTCAGTGCCGTTAACGTAGAGACCGATTCCGCTATTATGACAATAACACCCTTGACCCGCTACAGTATGCTCTTGAGAGATTGAGAATGGAGCAAAGTATCCAATGATCAACCCTGCAACCAATAGCAGAGTCAACCCAACTATAGGCTTGCCCGAACGGATCATTTCTCCTCCAACCCGAACAAACAAGACGATCTCATATAGAGGTTGTGGGATATCCGTCTGTCTGCTGGAGCTATCTCCCGCCACATGTGTCAGTCACAGCTATTTACTTAGGCGACTGATAGATGCTAAGGGATAGGGATAGAACAATCATATAGAGGTCATTGAATCCTCACAGAACAGTGGTGACATCGCCTATTCCCAGGCGGGACTGTTCACACCTTTGATCTGACTGCGTGTGCTCAGTTTGGGAAACGAATGCCAAGGGCCGATATTCGTTTCGTGCTTGGGAAAGTTCTTGCCGACGCATTGCCAGAGGCCGGCAAATGGGCGCGAAGTTTGGGTGTGGATCTTTGAGAACGCATACGCGTCAAACCGCGAGATCAGTACGGGTTATCGAGGCGAATGACTTGGTCATAATCAGTGCCAACACTGTCGAGGAGTTCATCGATACGCTGAGGAGAAGCTTCCTCAAAGTGGCGATGGCGGCGATATTTGGGGAAGTTACTGGTGCAGCGAAGAACAGAATAACAGACTGCATATTACGAAGAAACTTCAACCTCATAGAAGCGGGGTGGTGAAGCCTCCGATTGTTCTCTGGAAGCTCGGTCCTTACCTTGGCATTGCTGTTCTACTTGATAGACTTCTTAGCCCTTCTTGGAAGGAAATCTCGTCTCGGATACCACTCATTGATTGCGGCCACGTTCTCGAGCATCTTCGCCTCTTTGCTATTCACATATTTCTTCCTATCAGACAACTTCGCCTTAAAGGCCGTGTATGAGCACAGCTCCAAATCGCTTCTGCCGGCGCTCAAGTTATCTGCCTCTTGGACAGGGGCCGGGGGATCTCTTCTCCTTTGGCTCACCATGATGACTATTGTCGTGCTCATCTTTCGGCTGAGGTGCAGGCCATCTTTGAGTCGTCAGCAAAGAGCGGCAAGCGTCGTCATGGATTGCTTTACGATCGCCGTCCTCGCTTTCGCTTTGATCGCGGATCCATTCAGAGAGCTACGAGTCTCCGTCCCAGATGGGTTGGGGCAGAACCCCTCGCTTCAAACCTTTTGGAGTATGATACATCCTCCACTAGTCTTCGCAGCCTATACAACACTGCTGTTCTCCTACTCCCTCGTCGTCGGCAGAAAGCTGACATCGGGGGCAGAGACACAGCCTTTGGATGACAGAGTGCTCTGGGCTTCGTGGATGCTTCTGACACTGGCCATTTCCTTCGGAGGGGCTTGGGCTTACGAAACGTTGGGATGGGGGGGATACTGGGCTTGGGACCCGTTAGAAACCTCAGCCCTCATCCCTTGGCTCTCCTTGACCGCCCTGTTATTCACCAAGTATATGGGCGTAGGAAGAGACCACGACCTATTCGCCACCACCTTCTCAGCTTCAGCCGTCTTTTTCACGGCCTACATTGCCAGAAGCGCCACGGCCCCTAGTCTGCACGGATACGGCACTTTCGTAGGGGGAATCTTCCTTCTACTCTTGGCAGTTCTGCCAACACTTATCTCGCTGATGGCTGCGAGGAGAGGCACATTCTATCACTCGGATGTTGAGAGAGGAATCCCCAGCTATCCACTTGCGGACTTGACCTTTTGGTCCCTGATCTTCGTTGCGTTGGCAAACCTCATCCTCCTGTTCTACCAGTCTTTCGCCTCGTTCTTCGGCGTCGGTGTTCAGCCCAGTCCTCAACTACACAACTCCGTGAGCTTGCCAATGCTGATCGTATTCCTTGCGGTGATTGTTGTCAACTGCATCAAAGAGCGGCCCACGGCCAAGGACTTGCTCTTTTCCCTCGCTCTTCTCCTCGTGATAGGGTTGGCATGTTCGTTGCTCAAGCGTCCTACAGGAAACGTCCTAGCCAATGTTGGGCTACCATTTGTCCTTGCACTATTCGCGGCCACAGCATATCGCGTATCGAAAGGTGTGGTCAAGGCCAGGTACTTCCGTACCTACTCCAACTTCAGACACGTCGCCTTCTTCGGGATTGCTGTTCTGCTGCTCGGCGTGTTGATTAGCTCGTCAATGCAGGTTTCGGCGACGGAGATCGTTCACACAGGTGAAAGCTTCGACGTACTCGAATTGAAGCTATCCGTTGTAGAGGTCGCGACTTCTCCTAGCGATCAGCAAATCTTCCTGGCCCCGTATGGAATGGTGCCAGAGAGCATAGACACCAAAGTCATCTACACTTCGAGCGATGAACCCTCGGGCAGCAGGATCATTTTCTTGAGGTACTACCCTGCGTTTGATCGATTTGTGCCCGCGCCTTCGATCCACAAGTCCGTCATGGAGGACATCTACATCGTGGCAAGCCCAACTGAAACTGTTAGAGAGGCCACTGCGTCGGCGTTTGCAGATAGAACCACAACCACACCAAGCGATGTTGGGATAACCATCAAGAGGATTCCAGCGGTCTCCCTTGTATGGCTCGGTGCCGTGATACTAATCATTGGAAATCTACCATTCATGTTTGTCCAGGCGCCTTTGCAAGCAATTGAAGAAAACCTCGAGTCTTCTTGGAAGCGGATCGACACAGGCCCTTAGCAGGACAGGCGCCCGCTAGGCTACAAGTCATTAGTGTCACGGATGACATGAAATCCATGTGCAAATCCAGCGAAGTCGATTTCTTGTTGGCTTCATCGACCTTGAGTACCGCGCAATGCTGATTTCGGTTTGAGGATCATTACGGTGGAGAAATCAGAAAACTAATTTGGGACGGCAGCGCCTTCTCTGGGCCCTTCGGCAGGGTCCAAAATGATAGTCGCCGGCGTGGACGTTGGCGCAAGAGCCACAAAGGTAGTTCTTCTGGGAGGGGGGCAGATCCTGTCACGTGCCTTTCAGTTCACCGGATTTGATCAGAAAGCCTCCGCTCTACAGGCACTTGAACAAGCATCGAGGACAGCCGGAGTATCGATTAGTAGTGTGGAAGGGGTCGTCGCCACAGGCGCCGGCAGAAACGCTTTCCCATTGGCGTCCAAGCCGATAACGGAAGTCTCCGCCGACGCCAGAGGTACTTTCCACCTCTTCCCGAATGCTCGAACGATAGTCGATGTTGGCGCGGAGGAAGCTCGTGCGATCAAATGCGGTCAAACTGGAGCCGTGTTAGATTTTGCCATGAATGAGAAGTGCGCTGCAGGGGTTGGTGCATTCGTCGAGGCCATGGCGAGAGCGCTTGATCTGTCAGTGGAGGAGATGGGGTCATTATCGCTACAATCACAGAAAACAATTCCACTGAATTCGCAGTGTGTTGTCTTCGCCGAGTCTGAGGTGGTCACTCTGGTGCATGGCAAGGCCGAGAAACAAGATATCGCCCGGGCAGTACAGGACGCGGTCGCGTCGAGAATCAGCTGCTTGGTACGCACGATCGGTCTTGAAGAGCAGGTTGTTTTCATAGGAGGGTTGGCCCGCAATGCGGGTCTGACCGATTCCTTGGGAAGAACCCTAGGGGTCGAAGTGCAGGTACCAGAGAATCCTGAGTACGTTGGAGCGCTGGGCGCGGCCCTGATGGCGCTGGAAGAAACTTGGAGGAATTCGAAATGAAACCAGACAAACAGAAGCAATACTGGAAATGGCCAGAGTACAGGAGGACCGTTCCAGACGCGAACCTAGCCGGAAGCAGCGTTCTCACAGCGGGCGTGGATGTAGGATCCGTCAGCTCAAAAGCCGTGATAATGGCTGACGCCAAGCCGTTCGCGTATAGCCTCATGCGAACCAGCGCGGGAAGTGAGGAAAGCGCCGAGAAGGCGCTAGTGTGGGCTCTTGAGGGGACGGGCATGAAGCTAGAGGACATCAAATACACTGTAGCCACCGGCTATGGCCGAGTGAACGTTAGTTTTGCCAACAGGACTGTCACCGAGATAGGCTGTCACGCAAGAGGAGCAAACTGGATTTGGGGGCCCTTGGTGAGAACGATCATAGACATGGGCGGACAAGATTGCAAGGCGATATGTTGTGACCAGGACGGTATAGTGACCTCATTTGTAATGAATGACAAGTGCGCCGCAGGAACCGGAAGAGGGATCGAAGTCTTCGCCGATCTCTTGCAGATTCCTATCGAGGAAATAGGTGCTCTCTCATTGAGCGTTGAGAGCGAGCCCGACAGTCTGAATAGTAGCTGCGTCGTATTTCAAAAATCTGAAGCGATCGGGCGGCTCCAGCGTGGATGGACCAAGGAGAACGTCTTAGCCGCACTCTGCTCAGCGACGGCTCGCAGAGTAACAGAGCTTGTCAAGAGAGTGGGTGTCGAAGAAGCCCTCGTCGTGACGGGTGGAATAGCAAAGAACGTTGGGGTCGTAACTAGGGTAGAGCGGCAACTCGGGATCAAGTCGCTACCGGCAGGCCCCAACTACGATCCGCAACTAGCTGGAGCAATAGGTGCCGCGCTCTTTGCGAATGACAGGATATCGAAGGGAAGAACTTCATAGCTGGCTCAGGTGCCGTGATAGCAAACTACGGATATGAAGACGCCCTAGGCTGTTACTTCATCAGCATCGACACCAGCAAGTGCAACGGTTGCGGCGATTGTGTGCGCGCCTGCGGCAACGCGGTCCTAAACCTGCGAGTAGGTGACTATGGCGACACAGTTGCCGTCGTCGACGACGTGCACAGGAAGAAACTCAGGTATAGCTGCGCTCTATGTAAGCGCACTCCGTCCGTGCCTCCAAAGAGGCCGCGTGTGCTGCCGTGCTTGTTGGCCTGCACCGCCGGTGCGATTGCTCACTCTTGGTAGCCCGTTGCGGTTGATAGATCGTCCGATCTACTTTGCGACCAATACGTGATCGGCCATCCCTATGTCAAGGCGCCTTGAGAAATGTAAACGGAGATTTGGCAGGCATCTCGAGCATCTTTCATAGCTTCGCTAGTTGCAGACATCTACGCTCTTGAGGGGCACGATCCTCCGCTAGAGTAGTGCGCTAGTGGGTTTGCCTGTGGCTTTTGCCTCTATGCAACCTTAAGTTAACTTCGATGTCAGTTGAGATCGATCCTTGTCATCCTCGACAGATATCTTGGCGCCACTGGCGAGACTTGTCGTTTCGGTATCCTTGCCGCACAGTGCCCCTGAGAGAGAATGGCGCCGGCGATCGGCTTTCAATTCAGGTCGTAGAGGTGACCTTCAACGATCGCTTTCTTGAAATCAAGATAGATGTCCCCAACCTTCGTTTCTCCATCCGCTAGTTGTACAAGTTACGATTCTCCGTCTTGTTACGCTGGGCGAGCAAGTTCTTCGAGCCCCCTGGCTTCGTGGGCAGCTCGGTCTCGTGCGCCTTCGACAGTGATCACCGCACTCTTCTGCTGTGGTGTCTCCTAGCATGTCAACGTAGAGTCATTTCGATATGTATAGATACGCGGTCTCGTCCTACAGAGCGTCGCGTGTTCCAGCCACGCTCCAAGCCTCGAGAGGGTTGAGAATGCGAGCGATCGACCCCAGTCACCCGGGGAAGAGGAGTGTGCCAGGAGGCGATCACAATGTGCGATCCTGAGGAAGAGAGGAAGCAGAAGGAGAAGCTGGGAAGGAGGTCACTATTCGTAAAGGCACTGTTGGGTTTTGCACTGGCCGTGCTGGGATTCCTCGCGGTTGCGATTCAGCGATTACGTCCGACGCATGTGACGCCGGGTACGACGCCCGTTGTGACGCCGGGTACGACGCCGGTCAAGGGCGGACCTTACGCTCCGCCTCCGTCTGACAAAGAGTACGTATTTGCTGATGTCTCAGGCCTTTGGAACTATGTCGGGATAGCAACTAGCTCGTACAGGTTCCTAGCGAACTTTGATGAGGATGGAAGGGCGTTCCCGCAGGATGCCTGCCCCCCTTCCTTCGGACCAAACCTTGCTGTCGTTTCATGTCCGAACGACGGGGTCAGATTTGTCTTCCCGGACGAGACGGATAGAGTCATGAATGTCGTGAAGTGCCAAAGCCAGCGGATGGAGGTGCCTCCTGGTCGGTACTCAAAGGTTCACGTACTTGGTGCTTCCATTAGAGGAAGCACGGGTGGGGTCACGGGCTACCTTGAATACCAGAGTGGAAAGAGGTTCGAGTTTGAGCTCTATCTTGAGCCTTGGCGCAATGCGTCCAAAGGAGGGGACATTGTTGTTCACGCACAGAAGATTTACCTAGCTGATGGTTCGGAACTCACCGGCCCTGACGCGCATGCGTACCTTTGTCATTCACAGGTCCCGTGCGATCCAGCAGAAGTCCTCCAGAAGCTGATCTTGCCCAGCGGTTGTCACTGCAACGACCACGAGAGCTGTGCTTGCAAGATATCTGATATCCGCGTGCTCGCAATAACCCTCGAGCCTTAGGATTGTCTGCGAGAATGGTCAAGACATCCTCGCTCAGGATCACGTCGCAGACGCTCTCTTTCATAGTTATCAATCTTGCCTTCCTCGCCCCCCTGTATACTGGGATTCCGCTAGCAATTCTGTCGTGCAATTACCTGAAAATACGGATCTTTGACTGCTTCCTTTACGTGCTGCAGGAAGGGTTGTCTACTGGCTCCCTAGCGGGGACAACCTACCTCTACAATTTCGCCGCAATGGTCGTGGTTTTCGTTGTGATGGCCCTACTTCTCGGGACAGCGTGGTGCGGGTGGATCTGCCCACTTGGTTATGTCCAAGATGTGCTTACCAAGGGGCGAGCGCTTTCCGGGATAGGATACTATAGGGTCCCGGCTCGAATCCAGAGACACGTAAAACTCTTGAAGTATGTCTTCCTAGCGGCCATTGTCGTAATCTCGCTAGGAATAGCACTTCCGAACATTCGAGAAAGCAAGCTCCGTAACACCCTGTTCCTTCCTCTATGCCAAGTTTGTCCCGCGAAGCCACTCTTCCTATACCTGCAGATTCTACTCGGCATCCTTCCTCCCACGACCCAAGTTCCGCTCCTGTCGATAGTCATCCTCCCGATCTTCTTGGTGGGAGCAATCGCGATACGTAGAGGCTGGTGCATAGTCTGCCCCAACTTGGGTTTGCTTTCACTCTTCCACAGATTAAACGCCGTCTCCCTATTCAGAAGAAGAGAGAGATGCACAAAGTGCGGGACCTGTACCCGTGTCTGTGCCATGGACGCGCCCAACGACGGCATCCATGGTGACGTTTCCCGGCCTGAGTGCATTCGATGCTTCCAGTGTGTAGAAATGTGCCCTGGAAATGCCTCGAGGACCAGCTACTTCTTCCAGAGGAGAATCTTGGGGTCGAAGTTTCATGCGGGTCGGCCTGTCAAGAAATCGGTGGCGGACAGAGCCTAGGAGAGAGGGTATTCTTGCGCGAAGCCATTGTCCGCACCGTCATAGTCGTCTCGATCGCCTCGGTCATGAGCTTGACCATGGGATGGGTCTGATGGAGAAGAGGGACAGAACGCTAGATAGCAAGACAAACGAGAAGAGATACGTTTCAGACACCTTGCTTTCAAGCCTCAAAGTCAGCAGGGAAAGAGCGGGAGCAAACGCTAGAAGTCAGATCACGCTTGCGCTGGCGGATCTGAAAAACCAGAACGAGCGATCCGCCCTCATGGATTACTACGACAGCATCGTGCGACTCCAACGAGGACGGGTTGACGAGGTAGATGCACTCAGGAAAGCCGGGGGGAAGGTTGTAGGTTACCTGTGTATGTTCGTCCCTGTCGAGCTGATCTGCGCATCTGGTGCTGTACCCCTTCGCCTTGACAGTGGTTTCTACTGTACCGTCATGCCTTCTGAGCAACTGTTGCCAAGCGAAGTTTGTCCAGTGGTGAAGTCCTTCCTGGGGACTGCAATGCTTGATTTGTCTCCCTACCTCAGATTGTGTGACGTACTGATCTGTCCGGGTTCCTGCGGAACGAAGACCAAACTTTCCGAGATACTGGAAGACTTCGTACCGATCTGGCGGATTGAAGTGCCCCACTACAAGGATGGCCTGTCGACAAAGCTATTGTGGCAACACGAGATCAGCTCCCTCAAGAGCAAACTCGAGAAACTTACCGGGCAGAAGATCACAAAGCGGGCACTAAGGCGTTCAATTGAGCAAATTGAGGAAGCCCGGGGAGTATTCCACAGGTTCCGCGAACTTGGAAAGTTCAAGTCTCTTCCTATCTCCGGAAGAGACGCTATGCTAGTTACCCAAACAATGTGGTACGACGACCTTGAACGTTGGACAGAGAAGACTAGGGAGCTCTGCACTGAGCTCGAGAAGCGGATTCAAGATGGCGTGATTGTAAGTCATTCCGAAGCCCCTAGGATTATGCTTGCGGGCTCGCCGATAATCTGGCCAAACTGGAAGCTACCAAACCTGATCGAGGAGTCGGGGGCCGTGATCGTCTGCGATGATCTCTGCTCCGGAGATCAGGGGATACTCAGCGATCCCGTGAACGTCGATGAATGGACAATGCAGGATATGCTGGCAGCCATAGCTGACAGGTATCTTCAGCCCATAACCTGCCCGTGCTTCGCACCAAACGACAAGAGACTGGACAAGGTGGCGAGGATGGTGAAGGACTATCGCGTTGACGGTGTCGTTTACCATCAGTTACGCGGCTGCTACATCCAGAAGATCGAGTTCAGCCGGATCAGATCTGCTCTAAGAGATCTTAGGACTCCAGTACTGGGAATTGAGACAGATTATACTCAAGAAGACGTGGGCCAGCTCAAGACCAGAATAGATGCGTTCCTAGAGATGATCCAATCCGCCAAGCAGAATGCGTAAACAAGCCGTTTCGCTGCTGGTCTGCATGCCAGAAAAAGACGGCATGATCCGGTACGGCGTGCTCTCGGGGTCGTTCCTCTTCTTGAGTCTCTGGGAGCCGCGCGATTGCGAGAAATTGAAGAAGACCCTCGTCTAGCACTGTCGGCCCAGGAAAAACGATGGCCCGGTGTTAGAGGGAACTCTTAGCATCACGTCTCGGCGTCCCTGTTGGTCTTCTCGACCGCTTTCTCGAAGCCCAAGTAGACGCCCACAACCTTGCTCTCGCCACCCGTAACCTCACCTTCTGAGGTGGCGCGTCGTGGCCGAGAAACGGCGCCTCTATCGCAATGCCTTCGTGAGTTCGTCGACGACTTGTTCGTCCATCAAGATGAAGCCTTCCGTGAGGAACGCCAACGATTGGTAGAGCTTCGACTCAGCGAGGTCCTTCATGCCTTCGCATAGCTTTGGAACCCATCTGAGCAAGTGGTCCCTCAGGAACTCCTTCTGCAGCTTCAGGTATCCCGAGGCAGAATCCGGTTTCCTCTCGTCCAGAGACACGTAGGTCTGCCTGGAGAGGTTCGCCATATATTCTAACTCAATGGCTACGTGGTCCTCGGGTTCAAGAAAATCCTTCCTCTTCTCGAAACCGGCACTGCTGTATGTGTCCTTAACGACATCGAACGGTTTGTCGTAATACGAGGCACCATGATCGCCTAGGTAGGCAGATTCGGATGTGAGAAGGGGTCCCTTGAATTTCAATGGCTTGCCGACAGCCAGAAACATGGCGGCATACTCAACCCGCAAATCTGTTATGAGATTCCTTATCTCCTTCCCCTTGAGCGTCTTTGCATGAGAGACAAACTCCTGAAGAATCGCGTTCCCCTTCTCGAACTCTTGCGTCTCTTGAGAGGATGCTAGGAAATTTATGGTCGGCTGGGTGGCGATTATGGTCTTGAGCATTTCCTCGTCAACCTCTCTCGCGTAGAGCCTTGAGAGAAAGGCATAGAAGTTCTCCCTACCGAGGGCTGCTTTCCTGACATCCTCCGCTGACCTGCCGTCAATTCCTCTCGGATTCAATGGTTCTCATCCTCGCGTGTCCGCTGACCATGGATCACACTCATATTAAAATGAGGGTGTTGTATCGGGGTATCGCGTATGACTCGGAAGTCTAGGGAGATGTATGCGTGGACGGCCGTTGCTCTTGTCTTCGCGGCTTTATGCCTCGCAATCCTACTGCACCTACGCCCTATCCAAACTTGATCTCCCTTACAGAATCGCAGTCTATCCGCTTACACCATTCTGCATCCCTGGCAGATTCTCGTTGATCCCCTTCGGGGTCCAGTCCACTGTTCAAATTCCGAATCCCACGCTATGAGAGCCGACGACGAAAAATGCGTCTCCCATGCGGGTTCAAATCCGAATCGTTCGCACCAGGGAAGACGGAATTCAGCACCAATAAAGGAGGAAAAACCACAGAGTAGAGATTCGTTATACCTTGGTCTGGCCCTGTCTCATACTCTCTTGTTGCGAGCTCTCGTGACATATTCCCGAAACAGGATCGGTTGTTTCCGTGGTACATGATAAACTCCCCCGTACTCTGAATATTGTAGAGACTGTACGAAACCGAGGAGACTGATCTACCATAGACTTGGCATCCTTCGAAATCCCCTATGAGCTTGAAACTAGCCTTCACATATTGAAGAAACTCTCCTAGTATGACTAGACGTCCGGTGCAAAACGCGATCACCTTGACTCTGTATTCTTCAGTGCTTCGGATGACATCGTTCGAGTCAAGATAACCACTACTTATTCTCATACTAGAAGTGTCGACGAGATCAGGTGGGACGTCTCTCCCGGCAATAAACGCCAGTGTCTGGCTGTCAGTGATTATGTAATCGGTCTCATTCGAATACACTCTGATTATTGTGAGTACGTCTTGGCCTCGCGAGTCATCCGCTGGAGAAATCAAAATGGAATCGTTCCAGGCCAAAGGGACTGCTGCTAGAGCGTAGAATACGGACAGGCTCAGGCTAATGACTGGCAGAACGGGCATACTGTTCCTTCGCGCGTTGACCTTCACCTTCGCCTTTCGTTCATCCACGTCGCCACCTCGCGCCTCTTTCCACCATAGGTTTAACGGAGTGACGAGTCCTATTCCGCTCATTATTGCCAAGAGAGGCACCACGATCACGACATGCTCTATGAAGAGAGCCCTATAGGTCACGAAGAAAAGGAAGTACGCTGCAGAAAGAACGAGTATGAATCTGCCCTCTAGTCTCTTTCTGATCATGCACAGCAGTGCTCCAAGGGATGCCGTAGCAGTCAGCCCAACATCCATCCCGAGAACACTAGGTATTATCGTTGCTCTGCCCAGCCAACAGAAAGAAGAAAGGCTGCGACAACCCCTGCTTTCCAGTCCTCAATTCTTTTGGCAATCAGATAAGTACTCATTATGGCGACAATCGAGGTGATGACTATGAAGAGCCGAGCGCTAACAATGCTCATGCCGAACAGCTTGAAGAAGGTGGCGAGAATCAGGACGAAGTGCGCTGGTTGACTGCTGAAAACCTGGACATGAGGTGCATATCCTTTGATGATCATCCGTGCACTTTCAGACTAAACGCCTTCATCGTAGCCTCCGATGAAGACACCGCTGCCGATGTTGGTGATACGTAAGAACGCGGCAAGTACCAAAGTCAAGGCGAGAAGGAGGAATTCTCTCCCCGTCGTCCGAAGCATCATTGATCTCCTCGCCGCATGAAACTGGGAAGCGCCTTCAAATTAGCGTTTACCTGCAATTTCGAATATCACCACAGCTATTCCGAATACCACATGGTCAAGTGCCTTAGGCACAGCAAACCCGGGAACCCGTGGGCGATCCCACGGGCGCGGCCACTTGTCCGCACCATTGTCGGAGCAGCATAACCTGATCCTCTGCCAACTGCGAACTGCAACGTCAGCCAATTCTTTCTGTCCATAACGCGTGGCCCCAAGTCAAGCCCGGATGTCTCCGATTATCAACACAATTCTTTGCCGGTTTGGGGTCACCAAAATCTAGACCAACACGGCCCGCTGCGCACCAACTTGCAGGGCCGAGTAATCCTCTACGTGACACTCTCAGCGTTGTTGACTTTTCCGTGCTATCCTACAACGCATTGCACATCATCTGGCTAGCAACCAGAGTCGGCTTCGAAGAGATACTGACAAAATCCGGCACTCAAAGAATGTCGTATGTCGCCAATTTGATGAGCCGCTATGTTGGGAATTGACAGCGGCAGCCCCTACGGGGATTTGTGATTCGGCGACGCTTCCTGTTGACTATCGCCGAATCTGAGACTGTCTCTTCATTATGAGCAGTGTCGCCGCTAGTGCTACGATGCTTACCAAAGCTGCTACTGGAAACTCCGGCACTGGTACCGCGTCAGACCAAGCACCCCACCCGTATATGATGCAGTGAGCCCTAGCTTTGACGACTGAGGATGCCTTAATCGTTCCCAAGTCCAGCTCCACAACGAATGGAGAATTCTGCAGTGGATTATCGTAAGTGAACTGCTTAACTTTCCCGTCAACATCAACCTCAACAATATCTACATAGTGTGCCGAGAGAGTGCTAGTGCCATCCATGTGATGGATCGTGAGTTTTATCTTGCCCGTGGTGCCTTGGGATAGATTCTCTATACTCATGACGAACGGAACATCAGCTCTCGCCGTCTGTACACCGTTGCACAGCAGCACTACCGATATTGTCGCCAGACATACAAATGCTAGGAAAATCCTTCGACTAATAATTGCCACCTGACTTCCCTCAATATGATGTCATAGAATCTGTCTGTGTACTTATAAAAGCTTGCACCTTGTGGTGCGCTATTTTCGTGGCACACTCTTAGGTTGGAGAAACAGAGTGCTTGCATGAAGAAGACCCGAGACATTGTGAGGCTTCGACACTGGTGCATCCGAAGGAGAGGGGAGGGGGACTCGGTCAGCGAGATCTGCGCCACCGCACAGACCCCAAGAAGAACCTTCCACAACTGGTGGAGCCGCTGTCAACAACACGCTTCACAAGGACTCGAACCGAGGCCGCGAATATCCCACACAGTCCATAGAGAAGATCCTCACGCTAAGACGCGAGAAAGGCTGGTGCCACTCATCGAAGGATGCCTACACAGAGTCGCATCAATTGAGATAGGACACACAACTATCCACCGCCTACTTAAGCAGGCTGGACTGAACAACCCACTCCAGAAGCCTCGCAAGCAGAGAAGCCATAGACGCTGGCAACGAAAGCATCCCAACAGCCTCTGGTAACGTGATCTCAAGGCCGGGGGCGCCAGATGGCTCATCACCATCCTAGATGACCACAGTCGATACGTAACCTCCTCTCACATCTTCAAGGAAGACACCACCAAGAACGTGATCTGGCTACGACCAAGAACACCCAAGGTTCCCACTCCATTGTAAATTCATTCAATACTACAACTACGAGCGCCCACACATGACATTAGACTATTCAACACCAGCAGAAGTATACTTCGAGAATGCGTCAAATGTTATGGGCTAACACAAGGGGCTTCGTCTAGGTGAGCTAACTACCCTCGTATGTCCCGGTATAAGGGAGATGTGAGTGACGCGTGCTGACCCGCTCTGATTTCCGTTGGAAGATCTTCCAGCGATCAGATTCTTCCATAACTACGAATGACATGAAGCATATTCACATCATCGGATGCTTCCGCAAGAAATGCATGAGGAGGGGGTTCGGAGGGAAAAGCTAAGGGACACATGAGGGTAGCTAGAATAGGGGCTTCGTCTAGGGGAAAACCATAAATGTCTTCTCCATCTTCGTGCAACGCGTGATTTGCATGAGTGATGATCCACAAGAAACCCCCAAGGTTGAAGCTGTAGTGGCTACCGGAATCGTCCGCGGTATTGCCAAGTATCATTGGGGGCCGATGAGCGGTGCCAAGGTTACGTTGGGAGACAGGTCCGCAACGTCAGATAGTGCTGGCAGGTATGAGATATCAGCTCTGCCTCCAGGGGTCTACACTGTCGCTGCAGAGCCGGCCTTCCCAGGCTATGATGCGCCGACTCAGAAGGTTGAGGTTGCAGCTGGAGAAACGAAGAACGTAGACATCTATTTCGATTTCAAGAAAACGATCGTTGAAGGTCATATCTATGATCTGAGTGGGAAGCCGATCAAAGACGCCGCGCTCTCCGGCGTTCTATCCGGTTACGAGATGGGAACTGCAACGACGGATGAGCAAGGCTACTTCAGGCTTGAGGGGGTAACCCCAGGCGATCGCTTCATCCGAGTCAATGCGCAAGGCTACATGGTCGAGACGCGTGATTTCGCGGCAAAGGAAGGTGAGACGACCACCCTTGAGTTCCGCTTAGCACCGGCGACCTTCAAGATCCACGGAGTCATAACTGACAGAAACGAGGGCAAGCCGATAGCAAAGGCGGAGGTCCGTCTCTGTAAACGGGAATCGGGAACAGTACTCCAGAATGTCACTTCGGACGACACTGGATACTACGAGTTCGCAGTGGTGCCAGGCATATACAAAATCAAGACAACCGCGGGAGGACATGAGGTTGAAGAATGGGACGGATCGGTTTCAGCAGACGCCAAGGTGGACCTTCGCGTGAAAAGAGTAAAGGAGAATCCCTATGGAGAGCACGATGTCCTGTTCAGGAGCAATGAGAAAGGAGAGTGGACAGAGGAGGAGGACTGAAGAACACCCTGATCAGACCCTCTCTTTGTTTGACTCGACCGATTTGCCAGCCGACTATGTTTTCTCTTTCCGTCAGCCTACAAGTCTAGTCTGCCGGCGCGTGAATCCGCATATCTCGAGGAGCAGCAGTAATCGCACACGCGAAACCGTTCCTCCAAACCGTTCCTGCTGGCTAGGGGAGCACATACGGGTTTTCGGTTTGAGAAGACAATATACCTCATTATGATGACATAGAATCTGTCTGTGTACTTATAACATTAAGCTGAGCTGGATTGAACGACCCCATCCCGAAGCCGAGAAGAGTCTGGCGAAAGCATAGATTCCAACGCGAGCATTCAAACAACATCTGACAGGCAGACCATAGGGTTCGTTCGATTTTGTACGTTAGAATGCCGTGCGCTTGCTCTCGGGCCGAGAATGTGTCGTTGTACTAGGATATGTGGTTCTGTCGTGTTCGGTTTTCGGTCTGCATCGGGGAAGGGTGCTCGTCGTTGACCAATCCAGAGGAGGCAGCCGGTTCTTGTTGATCTATCGCCGAATCTGAGACTGTCTCTTCATTATGAGCAGTGTCGCCGCTAGTGCTACGACGCTTACCAAAGCTGCTACTGGAAACTCCGGCACTGCTACCGCGTCAGACCAAGGACCCCACCCGTCCATGTTGCAGTTAGCCCTAACTTTAACGACTGAGGTTGCCTTTATCTTTCCCAAGTCCAGCTCCACAATGAATGGAGAACCCTGTAGCGTATCTGTGTAAGTGAACTCCTGAACTTTCCCGTCAACATCAACCTCAATGGTATCTACATAGTGCATGCGGGTCGGGCTAGTGCCATCGATATGATTGACCGAGACTCTTATCTTGCCCGTGGTGCCCTGGGATAGATTCTCTATCTTGGCGACGGTCGGAACATTAGCTGTCGCCGTCTGTACACCGCTGCACAGCAGCACAGCCGATATTGTCGCCAGACATACAAACGCTAGGAAAATCCTTCGACTAATAATTGCCACCTGACTCCCCTCATTATGATGTCATAGAATCTGTCTGTGTACTTATAAGATTAGGCCTCTATACATCATACCGTTCGATACGGGGATTTGTTGGGTAGAAGGAGGCAGGGATTCGGCGGCGATCCTTGTTGACTATCGCCGAATCTGAGACTGCCTCTTCATTATGAGCAGTGTCGCCGCTAGTGCTACGACGCTTACCAAAGCTGCTACTGGAAACTCCGGCACTGCTACGGGGCTGGACCAATCACCCCACCCGTGTATGTTGCAGTGAGCCCTAGCCTTGACGTTAGGCGTTCCTGAAAGCGGTCCCAGATCCAGCTGCATGACAAATGGGTTATCGTGAAGTGCGTTTTCGTTAGTAAACTGCGTGACTTTGCCGTTAACATCAACCTCAATGATATCCGTATAATGCACCATCATCACGCTAGCGCCGTCTACGTGGTTGACCGAGACTTTTATGATGAGTTTTCCGCCTGTGGAGACATTCTCTATACTGATGACGACCGGAACATTAGCTGTCGCCGTCTGTACACCGCTGCACAGCAGCACAGCCGATATTGTCGCCAGACATACAAACGCTAGGAAAATCCTTCGACTAATAATTGCCACCTGACTCCCCTCATTATGATGT
>Ga0315291_10002010_pt1 | contig 26901 bp, 25 predicted proteins | sample YL17G12_20_MG_FD_203070 | JGI IMG/M metagenome (GOLD analysis project Ga0315291, IMG submission 203070) | Sediment microbial communities from Yellowstone Lake, YNP, Wyoming, USA - YL17G12_20 | ecosystem: Environmental > Aquatic > Freshwater > Lake > Sediment | place: USA: Wyoming | collected...
GCAACTGCCGCGCCGTCCTTGCAGGGCCTCGGGGCGTCTGCTATAGTGCTCGGCGGCTTGCGACGGCGTGGCCGGCGGGGTCCGCCGACTGCGCGTTTCCACCAAACGTGAAAGGCCGCCGCCGCCCATGGCCCAGTTTGCGCAGGGCGCCGAAGAACTCGCCTACGCCCTGATCACTCCGTACAGCCTCCACAAGAGCCGCACCGGCGGCATCATCGCCCGCCTGCTCTGGGCGAACGTGAAGCTGGTGGCCGCGCGAATGTACGCGCCGCGTCCGGACGGCAGCTTCATTGACGAATATTGCGACGCCCTCTACGACCCGCACGAGCGCCACATCCCGCTGCGCTACCAGAAGATGCTCATCGGCTACATCGTCCGGAACTTCGGGAAGCCGAACGTGCGCGGCATCTCGAACCGCATGTTCGTCCTGGTCTTCCGGGGGCAGAACGCGGTGCACGAGGTCGTGGAGGCCGTCGGCCACATCAGCCAGCACGTGCAGGGGGACAACGTGCGCGGCACGTTCGGCGACTTCATCGGGGAGGACAGCAGGTTAGTCGAGGACGACCCAGGCTACCGCTCCCGGGTGCGCCGCTTTGAGAAGTACGCGAGGCTGCGCGAGGTCGAGGTGGACCGGATGCAGAACGACCTCTTCGAGCCGGCGGTGCTGACGGGGATCAGCCCCGGCATGACCGAGGCGCACCTGAAGATCCTGCGCAAGTATGCTTACAGCGACGGCGGCCTCGTGCTGGGCGCGCTGGACGGGCTGGACCCGGCCCGGACTGAGACCTCGATGGTGGTGCTGAAACCGGAGAGCTTCCGGCACCGGAATCCGCTGCCGGGGAACCTCATAGATTTCTTCGCGCGGGCCGGGATGTTCATCACGGGCGCGAAGATGATGGGGTTGAGCGTGGAGGAGGCGCGGGAGTTCTACGCGCTGAAACTGCCGCAGTTCCGCGAGCAGCTCAAAGGCATGGTGGCGGCGAGGGCCAAGCGGATCGTCCGCGAGGCGCGGGCGCTCGCCCTGGAGGCGGTGGAGCGCATGGGGGCTGAGCGGGAGGCGGCCTTCCGGCCCACGAGCGCGCTGGCCATGGCGAGGCGCGCCGAGGAGCTCTTCCGAGACCAGCCCGGCCCCGGCGAGGTGAAGGCGCCCGTGGTGAAGCGCATCTTCGAGGCGCTGGGCGAACGGCTCCAGGACCTTCAGCCGCCCGAGGTGCTCTACCAGGAACTGGCCGAGGAACTGAAAGACGTGAACGCGCGCGCAGAGTTTGACGAACTCATCCGCTACATGACGGGCAAGGACCCGGAGACCGGCGAGACCCTCCAGCGGGGAGAAGAGGCGCGCTGCATGGCGATACTTTATTCCGGCCCCAGGGCGCTCTCCGTCATCCGCAAACGTCTGAAGGAACTGCGCGAGGTCTACGGCACGAACGTGCTGCTGAACCGCGCGCACGCCAGCGACCCCGCCGAGGAGCCGCTCAAGGAAATGTCCGTGCTCGGCATGCCGTCGGCGCCGCAGGGCGAGAGCCGCCCCTGCGACGTGGAGCGCGTGGTCACCGAGTTCTACGGTCCCCAGTAGGTCGGCGAGCGTCTCCCAACGGCTGGTTCATCACGGACGGCACGAAGGGAGACCGGAGCAGGCAGGGCATCAGGGCGGCGCTGAGAGAAGGGCTGGGCGAGGTGAGGATCACGCGTCTCGAAGTTGGGCTTCTGGCCGCGAACACCTATCTCGTCAAGGACGACGAGACGGAGGCGGGCGCGGTGATAGACCCCGGCGCCGAAGGCGACCGGATCGCGGCGCGCTGCCGCCAGGAGGGGCTCAGGCCGCAGTTCATCATCAACACGCACGGCCACGTGGACCACGTCGGCGGCGACGCGGCGCTGAAGCGGGCGTTCCCGGAGGCCGCCCTCTGCATCGGGAGCCGCGACGCGGACATGCTGCGGAGCACCGCGCGGGAGCTGGCCGCCCTGTTCGGTGGGCGCAGTGACGGCCCGGCGGCGGACATTCTCCTCGGGGAGGGCCGCCGGCTCACGTTCGGCGCATGCGTGCTTGACGTGATCGAGACGCCCGGCCACACGCCCGGAGGCGTCTGCCTGCTGGCTCGGGAGGAGACGCCGCAGCAACTGTTCTGCGGGGACCTGGTCTTCCGCGGGGACTTCGGCCGGTTCGACCTGCCCGGCGGGAGCTATGAGCAGATCGTGGAGTCCATCCGGCGCAAGGTGCTGACGCTGTCGGATGACACGGTGTTGTGGCCCGGCCACGGCGACCAGACCACAGTGGGCGAGGAGCGGCGCCGCGGCCTGCCCGGGGAGCTCGAAGGCGGCCCCTGACACACGGAGGCTGACCGGCAAGTGGCTAAGATCCAGACGGCACTGATCAGCGTCTCGGACAAGACCGGCGTCGCGGAACTGGCTCGCCGCTTGGTGGCGCTGGGCGTCAGCATCATGTCCACGAAGGGGACTGCGGCGCTCCTGCGCGAGCGCGGCATCCCGGTGCAGGACGTGGCGGACTACACCGGCTTCCCCGAAATGCTCGACGGGCGCATCAAGACGCTCCACCCCAAGGTGCACGCCGGCCTGCTCGCGCGCCGCGAGCGTGCGCACCTGCGCGAGCTGGAGGAGTTGGGCATCCGGCCCATAGACATGGTCGTCGTCAACCTCTACCCCTTCATTGACGTCATCGCGGAGCCCGGCGTGGAGCTGCGCCGGGCCATCGAGAACATAGACATCGGCGGCTCTACGCTCGTGCGCGCGGCGGCCAAGAACTACACGCACGTGGCAGTCGTCACCAGCCCTGCCCTCTACGACCGCGTCGCTGCGGAGCTGGAGCGAACCGGCGGCGAACTCTCGGCCGAGACGCACGTGGAACTCGGCGTTGAGGCCTTCCGTCACACGGCGCGCTACGATGCGGCCATCGCTGAGTACCTGGCCTCCATCGAGGGACGGCCCACGGCCGGGCCGGACAAGCTCGCCCTTGAGTTCGTCAAGCGCCAGAGCTTGCGCTATGGGGAGAACCCGCACCAGCGCGCCGCTTTCTTCATCGAGGAGCACGTCAAGGAGCCCTGCGCCGCCAACGCCCAACAGATCTCCGGGCCGGAGCTGTCTTTCAACAACATCCTCGACGTGGACGCCGGCATCGGAGTCGTCAAGGAGTTCGACGATCCGGCCGCCGTGATCGTGAAGCACACGGACCCCTGCGGCGTCGGCATCGGCGCGTCGCTGCGCGAAGCTTACGAGAAGGCGTACTTCGGCGACCCCGTGAGCGCCCTCGGCTGCGTCGCGGCGCTGAACCGTCCGCTCGATGCGGACACGGCGCGCGCCATCGCAGAAGTCAGAGCCCGGCACGAGGGCGGGCCCGTCCCCTACTTCATCGAGGTGCTTGTGGCGCCGGACTTCGAGCCGGAAGCCCTGGCGCTCCTCCAGAGGAAAGCCGACTGGGCCGACCGGACGCGGCTGCTCAAGACGGGGCCGCTGGACCGGGCGGCCGTGGACGCGAAGGCACAGGACATGCGCCGCGTCACCGGCGGCCTGCTCGTGCAGGACCGCGACCTGCTCGGCTTCGACGAGGGCAAGCTCACGCTGGTCACCGAGAAGGCCCCGACCGAGGAGCAGATGGCGGACCTCCGGTTCGCGTGGCTCTGCTGCAAACATGTCCGGTCGAACGCCATCACGATCGCCAGGGGCGGGATGCTCGTCGGCGTGGGCGCCGGCCAGATGAGCCGCATAGACGCGACCCTTTGCGCCGTCCGCAAGGCAGGCGAGCGCGCCCGCGGCGGCGTGCTGGCCAGCGATGCCTTCTTCCCGTTTCCCGATTCGGTGGAGATTGCCGCCGAGGCGGGCGTCGCCGCCATCATCCAGCCGGGCGGCTCGAAGGCCGACGCGGCCATCGTGCAGGCTGCGGACCGGCTGGGCATTGCCATGGTGACGACCGGCACGCGGCACTTCCGCCATTGAGTCCATCTGCGCAAGCGTTGCCCATGCTGCCATCGCCGGACGAGCCCCGAGTGCTGCACGTGGACGACCAGCCCGGCTGGCGCGGCGGGGAGCAGCAGATGCTCTACCTGGCCGAGGGGCTCATGCGCAGGTCCGTCGGCACTGCTCTCGTGGTTCAGCGGGGGGCGCCGGCGGCGCGGAAGGCCCGCGAGGCCGGCCTGGCGGTCCACGAGATCGCCATGCGCGGGGAACTCGACCTCGCAGCCGCTTGGCGCCTCGCGCGCATCGCCCGGGCCGGCGGCTTCAGCATCCTCCACTCCCACACGGCCCACGCGCACACGCTCGCCGTGCTGGCGGCGCGCCTCTTCAGGGCCCGCTGCCGCGTCGTGGCGCACCGCCGCATCGAGTTCCCCGTGGGCAGAGCGGCGCTGGGCCTGGGCAGGCTCAAATACGGGTCCGGCGTGGACGCCTACGTCGCGATCAGCAACCGCGTGAAAGAGACGCTCATGGACGCCCGCGTCCCGGAGTGGAGGATCTTCGTGGTGCGCAGCGCCACGGACCCGCGGCGCTTCCTGGGCGCAGCGCCCGAGCCCGGCCTGCGGGCGAGCCTGGGCATTCCGGACGATGCCTTCGTCGTGGGGAACGTCGGCGCTCTGGTGGACCACAAGGACCACGCCACGCTGCTTCGGGCCTGCCGCATCGTCCGGGACGCCATGCCGAAGGCCTGGGTGCTCATCGTGGGAGAGGGCCCGCTGCGCGAGAGCATCGTGGCCGCTGCCCGGGAACTGGGCATGGCGGACCGGCTCGTGATGCCGGGCTTCCGGTGGGATGTGCCGCAGCTTATCCGCACGTTCGACGTGTTCGCCCTGAGCAGTTCCGAGGAGGGGATGTGCAGCACGCTGCTGGAGGTGGCCGCGGCGGGATGCCCGATAGCGGCCACGGACGCAGGCGGCGTGCGCGAGGCGGTCCTGCCGGGCGAGACCGGCCTCGTCGTGCCGATCAAAGACCCCGCGGCGCTCGCGGAGGCCATCCTCGACCTCTCCCGCGACGCGGCCCGGGCGCGCCTGATGGCCGAACGCGGCCGGGAACGCGTCGTGCGGGAGTTCAACGTGGACGTGCTCACCGAACAGACGCTCGCAGTCTACGTGCGGGTTCTGCGGGGCGAGGTCGGGCCTGACCGGCCGACCGGCTTTCTTGCGCCGTGATGCGGCGTCAGAGCGGGGTCAGGCTCTTGCCGGCGCGGCACGCCAGGTAGATGACGCAGCGCTCGCAGCCCCCGGCCGGCGGGTCGGCCCGGCAGCAGTCTCTGTGGAGCTGGTGCAGCCCCTGCTGCCGGCGCACCGAGCTGACCACCCTTGCCGCCTCGGCCGGGTCGCCGAAGAGCGTCTGCCCCATGCGGCGCGTGACGGCGTTCTCCTGGCGGCGCGGCAGCCCCTGCCAGAGCGTGTGGAGCGTCCTGGTGAGGTCGGCGTCTGCGTCGGCCTGCGCGTGGGCCAGCAGCATCGGCAGCAGAACGTCCACGACGATGCTCATCGCGCGTTCCTGTCCGATGAGCGCCTTCGGCTCGGCGAGCCGCTTGCCCCCGAGGGTGTAACGCGACGACCAGTACGGATGCCTTAGCTGCACGAAGGCGTCAGTGAGGACGTTCCGGATGGCGACGTCGGCCCGCTGGCGCGGTTGCGGGCGAGCGCTGTTGACCAGACGCAGGAAGTGGTTGAAGAGGCCGGCGTGCAGGTGCTCGGCACAGAGCCGTGCCAGCGCGGCGATGCGGCGCGGCGGGTAGTTGACCGGGCGCGTGCCGGCGTACTGCCAGTGCTCGCATGAGAGCCGCACGGGCGTGAGCTTGTCCTTCAGTACCTCCCAGGCCTTCCGCAAGCCCTCGCAGTAGGCGCTCGTCTCAGCGTCGGCCGCCGGCGGCTCTGATTCCAGAAAGCCTCCGACCGCGAAGAAGGCGGCCTCAAGCCACCGGGACTTTTCATCGGCATCCGCCTCGGGGGGCACGGTCCGGCGCAACTCGGCGACAGGCAGCAGGCCGGCCAGTTGGATGAACGGCATGCGGTTGTTCTTGTAGCCGAGGGCTTCGGCGAGGCGCTCGTAGAGGATCTGCTCGCGGGGGTGGTTCTCAAAGAGCTCGGCAAGGGCGGCCGCGCGGGTCAGGATGCGATGGTCTCCGGCGGCGTCCAGGAGGCGGCCGAGCCACTCGGCCTCGACCTCTCCCGAGCGGACGGCGCGGCTGCACCACTTGCCCTCGACGGCCGTCCATTGCGGCCCCGCCGGCTCCGCTTCGGGGTCCACCACTTCGACGAGCTCTTCGAGGTCGTCGTCCACCGCCTTGCTCAACGTGAGCTGGGGGATGGCCCGGCCGTTCTCAGCGCGGACAGTCGGCTCGTCCCGGTCGTTCCACATGACGACGTGCAGCGCCACGTCGTTGTACTGGGGCTGCGAATGGTGGCCGTGGGCGTACCAGGCTGAGGAGACGGTATGGACCTCAGCGTCGCCGACGATGCGGCCCGCGCCTTCGAGGAGGAACTCGGCGCGCACGAAGTCCGGCCCGCCCTCGACGTTCCACCAGCCGGGGGAGAGCACCTCGATGCGCCGGCCGTCGTCGGTCGCCAGGTCGTCCCGGTGGAAGTGCCCGCCGAACCAGACGCAGCGCACGATCTCTTCGCGGACGCTGCGGGCCGGCTGGCCGTAGGAGGATTCCTTCTCGCTGATCTGCCCGGCGAACTCCTGGAGGAGTTGCGCGTAGACGTCGCAGAAGCCAGTTGCAGCGCTCGAGCCTTCCGTTCGCATGGCGCCGATCCGCCTGCCGGAGGAACGGTCGCACGTCTTGCGGCCTATGCGCGGCCGAGGAACTCGCCGCTGCGCGTGTCAACCTGAATCCTGTCCCCGGTCTTGATGTGCCCGGGGACCTTGACGACCAGGCCCGTCTCGACCTCGGCCGGTTTGTAGACGGTGGTGGCCGTGTCGCCCCGCACGGCCGGGTCGGTCTTGACCACTCCGAGGACGACGCTGGAAGGCAGCTCGACGGAGACGGGCCTGCCCTCGTAGAGCATGACCTGGACCTCCGCGTTGTAGGCGAGGTAGGGCAGAACGTCGGCCAGCAGGTCCTCCCCGATGTGCGTCTGATCCCCGGTCCGGGCCTCCATGAAGACGTAGGTGCTCACGTCCTTGTAGAGGTACTGCATAACGTGCGCCTCGAGGAACGCCTTCTCAATCTCCTCGTCGGAGCTGAAGCGCTGGAGCTCCACGTGGCCGTCGTCCAAGTTTGTCAGTTTCATCTGGTAGTAGGCGCCCCTCTTTCCGACGAAGGTCTGTTGCACCTCTGTCACCCGCCACAACCGTTCATGCCACTTGACGACGTAACCTCTTCGGATCTGCGAGGCGCGCGCCACGGTGCATCTTCCTTTCTGTTGGGCCCTCGGGCCTCCCCCCGGGCGCAAGGCCGGGGAGGGACCGAGAGCGGCACATGATAATCCAACGCCCCCGGCAATACAACTTGTCCGCATTCGGTGGTTCCGCTTATGCGTGCCTCGGCGGCTTCGGAATAGAGATAGCGGGATCCTTCAGGACCGGAAGGGAGGCAGCCCATGAGGCCGCAGGACGAAGCACAGCGCAACCGACGCATCGTCCGGCCGGCGGCGCCGTCGCAGCGCGCCGCCGTCTTCCGGCGCTTCCGCGAGTCCGAGGAGAACCCCGGCCTTCTCGGGCTGGTCCTGCTCTGCCTGAGGCGGCCGACGGCCCTGGCCGAGATCGGCGCGGGGGGCATCACGGGAGCCCGGGTGCTTGTGCACTTAGCAGCCGCCTACGTCTCCTGCGATTTCATCGCTTCGGCAGCCAGCGCGGCCCTGCGGAACGGGCTCTCCCTCGGCGTCGTTGGCAGGGGCGGGCTGGGGGTCCTTGTCGGGATCGCGTCGCTCCTCACAGAGACGCTCGCGCTGTACTTCGTTGCGAGCCTCGTGAGCAGGTCCGTCAGGTTCGGTGATCTGTTGAGCGGGTTGGCGCTGGTCAGCGTGATAACATGGGCTCTTTACCTGGGCCTGATGGTACTCGCTGGCGCCATCCTTCTGCTCGGGGGTGCCGGCTTGCTCGACCGTGGCACGCGCGCAGATGCTATGGTCTTCGTGTGGGTGGTCTGGTTCCTCGTGATGCTGTTCTACCTCGTCCACTACCTCGTCGGCGTGTTCGACATGGGCTGTGTTGGCACCTTCTTTCTGGGCCTGATCGCCCTCGCGGTAAAGATAGCCCTTGACCTGTGTCTGCTCAATCTGCTGCTGAAGGTCGCAAGCGTTTAGAACGGCGCGTTCCGAGGGGCGCGCAGGTCAGAACCACATCCAGGTGGCCCAGAGGAAGAGCGCGCCGGCCGTGACGGCGGCCAGCGTGAAGGGGAGCCCGATCTTCACGAAGCCCAGGAAGCTGAGGGCGCCCGGCTCGGCCTTGTGCAGCAGGCCGTAGCCCACCACGTTGGCGGAGGCCCCGATGGGGGTGATGTTGCCGCCGAGGCAGGCGCCGATCAGGAGCCCGAACGGGAGGAGCATGTTGCCGGCCGGGATACCCATGGCGTCCTGCAGGCGGCCGACCACGGGGAGCATGGCGGCCACGTAAGGGATGTTGTCCACGAAGGCGCTCAGCGCCATGCTCACGCCTACGACGAGCACAAAGGCGCCGAGGGTGTTGTTGCCTATGACCCCGCCCAGGCGGGCCGCGGCCGTCTCGACGACTTGCGTCTTGTTGAGCGAGTAGACCATCATGAAGACGCCGGCCAGGAAGCAGAGCGTGCTCACGTCGAAGGACTTGACGATGCGGATGGCGGTCTGCCTGTCGCGGATGAGGAGCCACGCGAGAGTCACCGCGCCGGCCGTCAGGCAATCCGCCGCGCCGAACCACCGGAAGTGAGGGTCAACGCGCGAGGCCGTTGCCAGGCCGCCGACCATGAGCACGAGGACGCCCAGCGGGAACCAGCTCTTAGGCTTTTCAGGTGTCAGTTGGGCGACCGGCTGTTTGTAGCGCCTGAAGATGAGCCAGAGGACGGCAAAGCCGGCGATGGCGCCTGCCTGGACGGCGAAGAAGATGCCCGGGCGGCCGTGGACCCAGAAGAACTGGTTGAAGTTGAGCTGGAAGTAACTCGCCAGGAGCATGCTCGGCGGGTCGCCGATGAGAGTGGCCGTTCCCTCCAGGTTGGCTGATATGGCCACGCCGATCACGAACGGCACGGGGGAGACGCCCAGCTTGCAGGCGAGCGCCATCGCAATCGGCGCGATGATGAGCACCGTGGCGGTGTTGTCTGCGAACGTGCTGACGCCGCCCGCGAAGGCGCAGACGGCGAGTATGGCCCAGCCGACGTTCGGGCTCCGGTCTATGAGGAGGTCGGCGCAGAGGGCGGGCACGCGGCTGTAGATGAACGCCTCCGCCACGAGCATCGTGCCGGTGAAGACGCCGATGACGTTCCAGTTGATTGAGGCCCAGCTTCCGGACTCGCTGACGGCGAACAGGTCGCCCGGGCGCAGGATCGGCTCCATCCCCAGCGCGAGCGGCAGCAGGGCGATGACGGCGACGCCGCTCCAGACGGCCTTGGCCCTGTGCTCGCGGCTGAAGATCAGCCACAGGTAGACCAGGGCGAAGACGGCAACGGTGATGAGAGCTTCGGGACGCACGTGCGCATCCTTTGTTCAAGGTGCGGCCGAGGGGAGTCTACCAGCACGCCTGCGGGCGGGTCAACGGCGGGCAGCCACGAACGAGAACGATGGGGAGGACGACGAAGAGGACCGGGCCGGCGGGGCGGATTTCAGTTGACAGAAACGGCGCAATCGTATAACCTTGACCGCACGGATTGTCTCTGCCACACGTGCCTGGGGTCGTTTTTCGCCAGCGTTCCCGCCCTTATCTGCGCTGAGATTGCCACTATGAGGCTGGACGACCTGCGCAAGCATGTGGACGCGCTGGACGCGCAGATCGTCCGGCTCATCAACGAACGGGCCCAGATCGCCCTCCAGATCGGGAAGCTGAAGGAGCAGGACAACGAGTCCCTCTACGTCCCCGCGAGGCAGCACGAGGTCTACGCGAACATAGCCGCGCACAACAAAGGCCCGCTGCCGGACTCGTGCCTGGAGGCCGTCTACCGCGAGATCATGGGGGGCTGCCTAGCTCTGGAGAAGCCGATCAAAGTGGCGTATCTCGGCCCTGAGGGAACGTTTACGCACACGGCGGCCCGCTCCAACTTCGGCGACTCGGTGCAGTACGTGGCCGTCGGTACGCTCGAGGAGGTCTTCGACGAGGTCGAACGCGGCCGGGCGGATTACGGCGTCGTGCCGGTGGAGAACTCGACCGGCGGCGGCATTCACGAGACCCTGACCCGCTTCCTGGACAGCCCCCTGAAGGTCTGCGCCGAAATCCTCGTGGAGGTCCATCACTCCCTGATGGCGAAGTGCAAGCTGGACGATGTGACGAAAGTCTACAGCCGGGGCGAGGTGCTCGGTCAGTGCCGGCGGTGGCTGCGGGAGCACCTGCCCGGCGTCCAGCAGGCGGAGGTCTCCAGCACGAGCCTCGCCGCCGAGAGGGCCGCGGCCGAGCCGGGCGCCGCGGCCGTTGGGAACGCCACGCTGGCGGGCCCGAACGGCTTGCGCGTGCTCTACGAGCGCATCGAGGACTACGCGCACAACGTGACGCGCTTCTTCGTGCTCGGCGCGCACATCAGCGGGCCGACCGGCGACGACAAGACGGCCGTCCTGTGCAGCACGCGGGACAAGGTAGGCGCGCTCTACGACCTGCTGGGGCCGTTCAAGAAGCATGGCATCAACATGACCAAGATCGAGTCGTTCCCCTCGCCGACGGCGGCCTGGCAGTACTACTTCTTCGTTGACTTCATTGGGCATCCCGAGGAGGACCAGACCCGCCAGGCGCTGAAGGAGATGGAGGCGGAATGCGTGTCGTTCAAGGTGCTCGGCGCTTTTCCGCGCTGCGACGCTTAGCTTGTGTCTGCCTGCCTTAGACAACAGGACGGAGGACCATGAGACAGCTTTTCGTGGCCGGGAACTGGAAGATGAACCTGAACGGCCTGCGCAGCGTGGAGCTGGCCCAGGCGCTCAGGAAGGAGTTCGGCAGCCAGAGGGACGTGCGGCTGGCCGTCTGCCCTCCCTTCGTCTACCTGAAGGCCGTCGCGGACGCTCTCGCGGGGAGCGTCATCGGCGTGGGCGGCCAGAACATGTACGCCGAGGCGGAAGGGGCGTACACGGGCGAGGTCTCCGGGCTGATGCTGCGCGACGCCGGCTGCCGCTACGTCATCCTGGGCCACTCGGAGAGGCGGCACGTCATCGGCGAGAGGGACGAGTTCATCAACGCCAAGGTGCGCAAGGCGCTCGAGTTCGGGCTGGAACCGATCCTGTGCGTGGGCGAGAAGCTGGAGCAGCGTGAGGCCGGCCAGACCGAGGCGGTCGTGTCCGGCCAGTTGCGTGCGGGCCTGGCCGGCGTGAGCGCGCAGCAGATGGCCAAGGTCACCATCGCTTACGAGCCCGTCTGGGCCATCGGCACGGGCCGGAACGCGACCCGCGACCAGGCCCAGGAGGTCCACGCCTTGCTCCGCGGGCTTCTGGGCGAGTTGTACGACAAGAAGATGGCTGCTCAGACGATCATCCAGTACGGCGGCAGCGTGAAGCCCGAGAACGCCGGCGAGCTCATGGGCATGCCGGACGTGGACGGCGCGCTGGTGGGCGGGGCCAGCCTGAAGGCGGACGTCTTCGGTGCCATCATCCGGGCCGCCTGCGCCGTGAAGAAATGACGGAACCGTGCCGCACGCGGGCAGAGGGCCCGTGGCTTCAGTACGAATCCTGATCGAGTGAGCCTATGGATCCCGAAGAACTACGGAAGCTTGTCAAGAAGGTGGCGATCATCGCGGCGTTCTTCGTCGTTGCTGCGGTGTTCTACGTCCTGAAGTGGGAGATCGTGCTGGTCGTCTATGCGATACTCGTCGGCATAGTCTCGGTGCTGGCCATACTGATCCAGAGCGGCAAGGGCGGGGGGCTGGCGACTTCGCTGGGCGGGCTCGGAGGGGACTCCCTGCTGGGCACGCACTCGGCCACGCCGATCGCCAAAGCGACGTACGTCATGCTCGGTCTGCTGCTCTTCATCTGCCTGCTCGTGGCGCGACTGGGAGCCCCGGGCAGCGAGGGCGCGCCCTCGGCGCCTCCGGCGAGGCCGGCGCCCCAGGCGCCTCTGCCCGACGTGGACCTCTAAGGCGCACGGCTCCTCCCCGGCCTGCGCGAAGGAACGACACAGGGATGATCAGGAGCATGACCGGCTTCGGTACGGCGGACGTCCAGTGCGACAAGTGGACGCTCAGGACCGAGGTCCGCACGGTCAACCACAGGGACCTCCAACTGTCGCTGCGGCTGCCGGATGCGTTCCATCTAAGGGAGGCCGACCTCCAGAAGATCATCGAGAAGAAGATACGGCGCGGGCACCTGTACCTGGCGCTGACGTGCCGGCCGGCAACTGACGAAGCCGCGATGCTCGTGGACCACCAGCGGCTCGCAGGCTACGTGGCGGCTCTCCGGGCACTGGCGGAGTCCGAGGGACTGCCGCTCGAGGTGGACCTTGCCGAGTTGCTCCGCCTGCCCGGCGCGCTGGTGGACGCTACGACGGACGTTGAATTGAGGGACACGCTCTGGCCGCACGTGGTGAAGGCAGTCGCAGCGGCCACGGACGCACTCGTCGAGATGCGTGAGGCGGAGGGCGCCAACCTGCGGCGCCAGCTCGAAGAAGTCCGGCGGTCCATCGGGACGCTGGTGGACGCCATCGAAGGCGAGCGAGAGACGGTGGTGGTCGCCTACCGAGACCGGCTCAAGGAACGCGTCACAAAGCTGCTGGCGGGGACGGACGTGCCGGTCAGCGAGGAGTCGCTGGCGCGCGAGGTGGCGTTCTACGCGGACCGGGCCGACGTGAGCGAGGAGATAGAGCGCCTCAGGAGTCATCTGAAGCAGTTCGGCGAGGCGCTCGATGCGGACGAGGGGCCCGTGGGCCGGCGCATGGAGTTCCTCGGGCAGGAGATGCTCCGCGAGGCCAGCACGATGGCGGCCAAGGTGCCGGGAGGGGTCCAGGTCAGGCAGGTGCTGGACCTGAAGAGCGAGATCGAGCGGCTCCGGGAGCAGGTGCGGAACGTGGAGTAGGGGACACGCTGGCCCCGTGCGCGGGGCGTGGATTGAGCCACCGGATGGTTGACAACAGCGCCGCCGGCTGCCTTGAGGACCCCCGCCGGGTGTTCGTGCTGTCCGGCCCCAGCGGCGTGGGCAAGAACACTATAGCTGACAGGCTCTGCCGACAGGGAAGGGCCGTGCGGGCCGTCACGGCTACGACGCGCCCCCCGCGGCCGGGCGAGGTGGACGGCAGGGACTACCTGTTCGTCGGGGAGGACGAGTTCCGGCGCTGGATCCAGAACGGCCGCGTGGTGGAGCACACGAATTACGTGGGCCACTACTATGGGACGCCTCTGGAGTCGGTGAACAAGGCCGCGGCCTGCGGACTGCCCGTGATCCTGACGATTGAGGTGGACGGCGGCCTCCAGATCAAGAGGAAGTGGCCGCAGGTCACACTGATCTTCATCAGTGCGCCTTCGGACGAGGAACTCCGCAGGCGGCTGGGAAGGAGGGGGCGCGACGACGCGGCCAGCATCGAAGAGCGGCTGCGGCGCGCCCGCCAAGAGTACGAATGTGCAGAGCGTTACGACTTTCGCGTCGTGAACGACCAGCTTGACAGGGCCGTGGACGAGATCGCGCAGATCATGTCGAGTCGGTGTGGACCGGAAACCGAGCATTCCTGATCTATGGGGATAGTTGCATGAAGCGCAGCGAAGAAGGACGTGTGGAGGAGCTCAGCCGGCTCGTCGGCGGCAGGTTCAGGCTGACCGCCCTGATCCAGAAGCAAGCGCGCGATTACTACGCGGGCGGGCGAGCGTTCATGCCCAGCGTGCGCAACTTCGACGAGCTGTTCAACTACATCCTCGACGAGATCGAGCAGGGCAAGATCACGCTGATGCTCCCCGGCGAGACGGAGCCCGCCGCACCGGCGAAGGTGGAGGAGGGCAAGGGTTAGCCGCCCCTTGCGGCCCGGGGCGCGAGCATTTCGCCGGACCTTGCGTGAAAGGATGCGCGGATGAAGACCAGCTCGGCGGGCGGCAACGTCATCCTGGGCGTGACGGGCAGCATCGCGGCCTACAAGGCGGCCTCCATCGTCCGCGGCCTCATGGCGCGCGGCCACGTCGTCCAGGTGGTCATGACTCCGTGCGCCCAGCGGCTCGTCACGCCGACAACGTTCCGGTCCCTCTCCGGTCGGCCCGTCGTTACGGAGATGTTCGTTGACGAGGGCCAGGTTGGCCTCCAGCACATCGAGTTGGCCGAGTGGGCGAACGTGCTGGCCGTGGCGCCCGCCACGGCGAACTTCATCGGTAAGATCGCCAACGGCATCGCAGACGAGATACTGAGCTGCACTTGGCTGGCCTGCGACTGCCTCAAAGTGGTGGCCCCGGCCATGAACGACCGCATGTGGGCGAACGACGCCGTCCAGCGGAACTGCCGGTACCTGCGCGGACTGCCCGGCGTGCACTTCGTGGAGCCTGTCGAGGGGAGGCTCGCCAACGGGCGCGTGGGCGTGGGGCACCTTGCACCCGTGGAGCAGGTCATCAAGGTGATACACGAGGTGGCGGGAGGGGAGTGACGGCGCGGGGCGCGATCCTCCTCCTCCTCGCCGTCGTGCTCGCAGTTGCCCCTTCGCCGCACCAACAGGCTGCGGACGGCCCAGGACGAGGACGAGAAGCAGTCAGCCGGCTCTGAGGATTGCCCCATGTGCGAGACATCACACCGTCCTCCGCTCCGCCTCCTCGTCCGCCGCAAGGAAGGCTGTGAGGACCTTCCGCTCCCCCGCTATCAGAGCGCTGGCGCGAGCGGGATGGACCTGTACGCCGCCGTTGACGGGGAACTCGTCATCGAGCCCGGCCAGGTCAGACTCGTGCCCAGCGGCATCCACATTGCCGTGCCGGCCGGCTACGAGGCCCAAGTGCGGCCCCGCAGCGGCCTTGCGCTCAAGAACCGCGTCACCGTCCTCAACTCCCCCGGCACGGTGGACAGCGACTACCGCGCCGAGGTCGGCGTCATCCTTGCTAACTTCGGCGACGAGCCGTTCGTCGTGAAGCGAGGCATGCGGGTCGCCCAGATGGTGATCTGCCCGACGGAGCGCGCCGAGATTGTCGAGGTGTACGAACTCGACCAGACGGAACGCCAGCTTGGCGGGTTCGGGTCCACGGGCCTGCATTGACCGACCCCTTGAGAAGACGAGCCGCCGAGGCCGCGGAGAGCGCAAAGAGTCGCCGAAAGGCGTCGCCCGGATCACGTATGCGCAACAGCGCCGACAAGAACTGGCTCGAGGCGGCCCTGAGGCGGGTGCCCTCGGCGCGCGTTACCGTCTTCGGCGACTTCTGCCTGGACGCCTACTGGCTGATTGACCCCGATGAAGGCGAGCTGTCCGTCGAGACCGGCCTGCCGGTTAGGCGCGTGCGCGTCCAGCGCTACAGCCTGGGCGGGGCGAGCAACGTCGTCGCGAACCTCGTGGACTTCGGCGTCGGCGAAGTCCGCGCTGTGGGCCTGGTCGGTCGGGACGTGTTCGGCGGCCTCCTGCGGCAGATGCTCGTGGAGCTCGGGGTGGACGCCGCCGGCCTGCTGGACTGCCAGGAAGACTGGCAGACGATGGTCTTCGGCAAGCCGCACATCGGCGACCGCGAGCAGAACCGCATGGACTTCGGGGGCTTCACCCAGGTCCGCCCGGAGACGATGGACGCGCTGGCCGAGGCGCTCCACCGCGCAGCCGAGGCGAGCACCGTGGTCGTCCTTAACCAGCAGGTGCCCGCAGGCGTCAGCCCCCCGGCCCTCATTGAGCGGCTCAACGCGACCATCGCGTCCCACCCAGACTGCCACTTCGTGGTGGACTCCCGTCACAGGGCGGAACTCTACCGCGGGGCGATCCTGAAGGTGAACGCCCATGAGGCGGCCCGCATCTGCGGCGAGCCCAGGCCGCTGGAAGAACGCGTGCCCGAGGCGGCCGCGCGGTCCTATGCGGGGGAGCTGTTCCGACGGACGTGCCGGCCGGTCTTCGTGACGCGCGGCGAGAACGGGATCCTGGTGGCCGATGGGGACGGCCTCTTCCAGGAGCCGGGCATCCAGATACTGGAACGCACCGATCCCGTGGGCGCCGGCGACACCGCCGTGGCGGCCTTGGCGGCCGTCATCGGCTCCGGCGGGGACGCGCGCACTGCGGCTCGCCTGGCGAATATCGCGGCGTCCGTCACAGTCCGCAAGCTCCAGACCACGGGCACCGCCACGCCGCAGGATATCCGGGCCGTCGGGCCGGCGCCGGACTACGTCTACCTGCCGGAGCTGGCTGATGACCCGCGGAGCGCCTGCCGCATCGAGGGCACGGAGTTCGAGCTGGCCCGTGACCTGCCGGCCCTCCTCGACGTCCGCTACGCGATCTTCGACCATGACGGCACGCTCTCCACGCTCCGCCAGGGCTGGGAAGGCATCATGGAGCCGCTGATGGTGCGCGCCATCCTCGGCCCGCGCTACGAGGACGCCGACGCAGGGCTCTACCACCGGGTCGTGGACCACGTGCGCGACTACATCAGCCGCACGACCGGCGTCCAGACTCTCGTCCAGATGCAGGGCCTCGTAGAACTCGTCCGTCAGTACGGCTGCGTCGAGGAGGACCGCGTACTCGACAGGGATGGCTACAAGGCGCTCTACAACACGGAGATCCTCGCCCTGGTGCGGAGCCGCGTGGCGAAGCTCCAGCGGGGCGAACTCGGTCCCGCGGACTTCCAGATCAAGGGCGCGTTCGATTTCATAGTGCGGCTCCACGAGCGCGGCGTGAAGCTCTTCCTCGTCAGCGGGACGGACACGGCCGACGTCGAGGCCGAGGCGAAGGCGCTTGGTTACGCGCATCTCTTCGAGGGCCGCATCTTCGGCGCCGTGGGCGACCTGAGGGTCGAAGCCAAGCGCGACGTGCTCGACCGCATGATCCGCGAGCACCGCCTGGGCGGCTCCGAACTCGTGACCTTCGGCGACGGGCCCGTCGAGATGCGCGAGACGCGAAAGCGCGACGGCGTGGCCGTGGGCGTCGCCAGCGACGAGGTGCGCCGCTTCGGCCTGAACCCGACCAAGCGCAGCCGCCTTATCCGTGCCGGGGCCGACCTGATCGTCCCCGACTTCACGCAACGCGAGCAGTTGCTCGGCCTGCTCCGCCTCCACGAATAGGCGGGCGCCGCCCTCAGACCTTCGTCTCGGAGGCCATTGTGCCCAAGGTGCAGATAGAGCCCTTCCGGCCGGTCTACCCCTCGCCCGCCGCTCTCGTCACCTCTGTGGACGATGACGGGAAGCCGAACATCGTGACGCTCGGCGAGTGCTTCAACGTGAGCATCAGGCAGCCCATCATCGTGGGCATCGCGATCCGGACGGCCACGTATTCGCACGGGCTGATACGGCGCCGCGGGGAGTTCACCGTGAACCTGCCGACGATGGGCCTGCTGGAGAAGGTGGACGGCATCGGCATGGTAAGCGGCCGGGACTGCGACAAGTTCGAGCGGTTCGGCCTGACGCCGCTGCCCGCCGTCCGAGTGGCCCCGCCCCTCATCGCCGAGTGCCCCGTGAACCTTGAGTGTAAGGTGCTGAGCGAGCAACAGGTGGGGGACCATCAACTCTTCCTCGGAGAGGTTCTCGTGCAGCATGTGGACGCGGACAAGCTGAGTGCCGACGGCCAGCCCGACCCGCGCAAGATGGGCATGTTCGTCTTTGCGCTCCAGACTTACCTGGCCGTGGGAGACGTGACCGGCACCCTCGGCTTCAGCCGGCGGCCCGCGGCGCACTGAGCCTGGGGCCGGCCCCACGCTTGCCATCGGGCGGGCGGCGGTGTACACCGTAGTCGGTGGACTCGGGGGGCCTTCGGAGAGGAGGCGCAGGATGACGGCAGGGACCATGCGGGGCAGTGCGACAGGCGGCGGATGTCGGGGCTGGCTGGGGGTCGCAGCGGTCATCGCTTGCTTGGCTGCCCCCATTTCGGTCCGGGGACAGGAGGCCGACCCGCTCAAACGCGCGCCGGCGGGCGCGTTCGCGGTCATAGTGGTAGACGTGCCGAAGGTCATGGCCCTGCCCGCCGTGCAGGAGATGCAGAAGCAGGGGGCGGAGATGCCGCCGGCCTTTGATGAGCTGGGGACGGCCACGTTCTACCTCGTGCCCGGGGGAGGCGAACCTCTGCTGGAGGAAGCACCGTCCGTGGCGGCGGTCGTCACCATGAAGCCCGGCGGCCGGGCGCATATCGGGCAGTTGCTCGCGGGCAGCGAGTCCGAAGGACGGCCGGGAGGGCTTGCGTCCTACCATGAGAACGGGATGTTCTTCGCCGTGGCGGACGACTCGACGCTGCTGATGGGTTCGACGGAGGAGATGCTGTCGGCCCTCGTCGAGGCCCCGCGGGCAGCGGAGGCGAAGGCCCTACCCGAGCAGTTCAGAGACTTGCTCAAGCACCGACCCGAGGCTGCCATGTACGGCGCATTCCTTCTGAGCAGCCCCCTCGGCGACCAACTCCACCACATTCACGGTATGCCCGAGTGGACGCAGGGCATCAGGGCGGGAGCGCTGGACTTGGTGTTCGGCGACACTGTTTCGGGGCGCGCCTTTCTGCGAACGGGGAGCCCAGAGGCTGCCACGGGCGCTGTCGAGGACGCCCGTGTGAGTGTGCAGGGCGTGATGGCCGAGATCAACAAACAAATGCGCAAGCAGCCCGCCATCATGCTCTTTGCACAACCTCTCTTCGCGGTGTTGAGCAAGGTGCAGTTCGAGGCCGAGGGAGCGGACTTCCGCGTTGCGCTGGAGCTGACGCAGCAGGAGTTTCAAGGCGCCTTCGGCTCTATGGTCATGGTGGCGCTGGCAATGCGCTTGAGCATGCGGGGCGAGGCCGAGGCGTCCGAAGGGGGCCGGGCCGACATCCTCGGAGGCGACCAAGAGGGCCCCGCCCTCGGGGCCGCGGCTGACTTGCACAGCATCGGCCTCGGCATCGCCATGTGGCGCAAGGACCATGACGGTGCGTATCCCACCGACCTGGAAGCGCTCCTCAACGATGGCTACCTGGAGAGCGAGGCCGTCTTCGTTGACCCCCAGGACCCGAAGCCCGTTCAGCGGGGCAAAAAAGGCTTCCTGTACAGCTACGAATACGTCGGTGCGATACCAGGGGAGCAGCCGGAGAACCTGATCCTCGCCTACTCCCGGCAGGGCGCCCACGCGGACGGACGCATCGTCCTGTACGTGGACCTTGCGGTCGAGTTCGTCTCAGAGAAGGACCTGCACCAGCCGGGCGGGACCCGCGGCATGTCCCTGGTGGAGTGCTACAAGTCCATCGTGGACCGCCAGGGCCAGCAGATCGGGGACGACCTCAAGGCGCGCCTGCGTACCTTCTACGAGGTGCCCGGGGCGCAAGGCTGATGGCGCCGTGCGCCGCTTGGGACGGCCTCCGGGGCGGGCGCTGAGGTGACGGGGGCCTTGACCGCGCACAGGCGCATGTCCCGCCCGGTGCGGGCGGCCGGGCGCCAGGTCTGTGTGAGGGGCAGCACGTGAACGCGCCCGAAGCCTGCCTTGCGCAGCTCGGTGGCGAGCGTCTCGGCCGTCCAGCCCCACTTGTGCGTCTGGTAGTGGCCGCTGGCGCGCACGTCGGGCGGCCAGCCGTAGAGGCCCACCATGCTGAGGTCGAAGCCGGCGGAGTCCCAGTGCCTGCCGAGGGCTTCGACGCACGACGCCAGGTTCGGCAACTCTAAGAAGAGTCGCCCGCCTGGTCTGAGCACGCGGTACCACTCGCCGAGCGCCTGAACGGCCTCGTAGTACGTGAGGTGCTCGAAGAGGTGGCACGATTCGATCACGTCCACGGAGCCGTCGGGAAACATGGGCAGGGACTGGGCGAGGCCGACCACGTCGGGATGCGTGGCGGGGTTGGCGTCCACGTTGACCCACCCGGGCCGGCGGTCGGTGCCTGAGCCCAGGTGGAGGCGCACGGCCCCTTCCGTGTCTGGCACCGGCGGCTCGGGCGCGGCTGCAGTGGCACTCGCGCCCCGCTGAGCGAGTTCCTCCGGCGAGAAGCCCGTGGCCCAGAAGCGCTTGTGCTCCGCGTAGGTGTTGAACTCGATCTCGTGGCCGGCCGTGGCTCGCCAGAAGACCTCGTCCCAGTTGTCCCCATAGTGGGCGCGGAAGTAGTCGTACGCGAACCGCTTGGCGTTCCGCTGGTATTCGGCGCGGGGGATGGTGCGCGTGTCCTTGGCGCCGTACGTGGAGCCGCCCAGGTGCCGATAGGTCACGTCGTCGCTGTAGGCGAAGAACCAGCCGCGCTTGTAGAGCTTGTAGGACAGCTCATGGATAGCGCCCCAGCAGTAGCGGAACTCGGGGTCCAGGAAGCCGGCGTCGTCCACGGCCGCGCTGCGGATCATGAACCCGAGGTAGTCGCACGTGGTCACCTTGCGGAAGCCGCCGCCGGGCCGCTGACGCGAGCCGGGGTAACGGCCGTCGGGTTCTGTGGGCGAGAGGACGGCCATGCGGGGGTTGCGCTCCATCGTGGCGAGGAGGGCGGCGGCCGGGTCCCCTGGGCCGGAGAAGGCCAGATCGTTCATGAGCACCCAGTAGTAGTCGTGACGCCCTGACAGGCGTGCGTGCGCGAGCGCGACGCTGTGGCCGAAGCATTTGCCGCGGAACTCAGGGTCCGCATACCACACGGTCGAACGCGGCGAGAGCTTGTCCTGGTCCGTGCCACATTCAGCAACGATGGTGTCATGCGGGACGCGCACGCGCTCTTCGAGGCAGGCAACGAGCGACTGGACCAGGTCCGGGCGGTTGCGCGAGGCGATGAGGAGGGCGATCCTCACAGATAGTCCTCTTCGCGGTGGATGAGCCGCACGCCGCAGTCGGGCGACTGGAGACGGCGGCAGATCTCCTCGCCGACGATCCAGGAGCGGTGACGGCCGGAGGAGCAGCCAATGCCGACCCGGCAGTCGTCGTCGAGCCGGACGAGCGTGCGGATCAGGGGCACGGCAGCGTCGAGGAAGGCGCGGCAGTCGGGTTCGTCCAGCAGGTAGCGGCGCATCTCGTCGTCCACGCGGGCGAACAGACCCCACCGCTTCTCGCGCGCCGGGTTCTTCAGGAAGCTCACGTCGAAGTAGTAGTTCGCGCTGGGCTGGCCGTACTTGAAGCCGAACGTGATGAGCGTCAGGCGGCGCGCTGAAAGCTGTTTCTGTTCCCCCGAGCCTCCCGTGGCGCGGCGCGCTGCCACAGACGCTGGCGCGGGCTTGGGAACGCGCTCTCGGTCGGTGCGGGGGGCACGTTCGTGGTTGGTCGTGTACACGGTTCTGCCCATGGCATCGTCCTCCAGACGGGGGACTGCCCACGAGGCCGGGCGCGGCGGCGCCGGACCGGCCCTTCCGTCCCGCCTCGGAAACCGCAAGCGTCGTGCCGAGTCGGGAAAAGGGCTCGGAGGTCCTCTGGGGCGTTCCGAGGCCCGGCGGCGGCCCGGGGCAGGGGAGCTTCCTGCCGGGCGGGGAAAGAAGTTCCATGCGCCGGGCAGTTCCTTGAGGAAACCCGCAAAGCCGGGTAAGATGGCATCCGGGGCCGGTTGCCGGCGCGCGGCCCCCCTCTTTTTCCGGAGCGTCCCCCGGATGGGCGACACGCTGACCTGCAAGATCCTCAGGGCGCACCTGGTCGAAGGCGACCTCCGGCCGGGCGAGACCATCGCCCTCCGCGTGGACCAGACGCTGACCCAGGACGCTACCGGAACCGTCGCGTACCTCCAGTTCGAGGCGATGGGCGTGGACCGCGTGCGGACGGATCTGTCGGTCAGCTACGTGGACCACAACATGCTTCAGACCGGCCCCGAGAACGCGGACGACCACCGCTACTTGCAGACTGTGGCGGCGCGCTATGGCATCGTCTTCAGCAAGCCAGGCAACGGCATCTGCCATCAGGTGCATCTGGAGCGGTTCGGCGTCCCGGGCAAGACGCTCTTGGGCAGCGACAGCCACACGCCCACGTGCGGCGGGCTGGGCATGATTGCCGTCGGGGCGGGCGGGCAGGACGTGGCCTGCGCTATGGCCGGGCTGCCGTTCTACGTGGCAGCCCCGGCGCTCGTGAAGGTCGAGCTGAGGGGCCGACTTCAGCCGTGGGTCACGGCGAAGGACGTCATCCTGGAACTCCTTCGACGCCTGAGCGTGAAGGGCGGCGTGGGGAAGGTGTTCGAGTACGCCGGGCCGGGCGTCCGGACGCTCTCCGTGCCCGAGCGAGCCACAATTGCCAACATGGGAGCTGAACTCGGCGCTACGACGAGCATATTCCCCTCGGACGAGGTGACGCGGGCGTGGCTCACGGCGCAGGGCAGGGAGGGAGACTTCCGCGAGATGTCCGCCGATTCCGATGCGCAGTATGAGGAGGTGGTCGAGATGGACCTTTCGTCCGTCGAGCCGCTCGTCGCGCTGCCGCACAGCCCGGACAACGTGGTGCCGGTCCGCGAGGTGGCCGGGATGCCCGTGGACCAGGTCTGCATCGGAAGCTGCACGAACTCATCGTTCGATGACCTGGCGCGGACCGCCGCGCTACTGAAGGGACGCAAGACCGATCCCTGCGTGAGCCTGACCATCTCGCCGGGCTCGCGGCAGGTGCTCGAGATGATCGCTGTGCGCAGCGGCCTGGCCTCGATGGTCTGTGCCGGGGCGCGCGTGCTCGAGGCGTCGTGCGGGCCGTGCATCGGCATGGGGCAGGCGCCGCCGAGCGGCGGCGTGACGCTGCGCACCTTCAACAGGAACTTCGAGGGCCGCACCGGCACGCCCGACGCGCGCTGCTACCTCTGCAGCCCGTGGACCGCGGTCGCGTCGGCCCTGTCGGGGCGCATCACCGATCCGCGCACTCTCGGCGCACCGCCCGTCATCGAGAAGCCCGCGGCCTTCGAGGCGGATGACGCCGGGTTCGTCTTCCCGCCGAAGGACGGTTCAGCCGTGACGGTGGTCCGCGGTCCCAACATCAAGCCGATCCCGGCGCAAGGCCCCCTGTCTGACGTGCTGGAAGGAGAAGTGCTGCTCAAGGTGGGCGACAACATCACGACCGACCACATCGTGCCCGCGGGCAGCAAGCTCCTGCCTCTGCGCTCCAACATCCCGGCCCTCAGCGAGCACGTCTTCGAGCGCGTGGACCCGGACTTTCCTCGGCGCGCCCGCGAGGCGGGCGGAGGGTTCGTCGTGGCCGGCGAGAACTACGGGCAGGGCTCAAGCCGCGAGCACGCCGCCCTGGCCCCGATGCACCTGGGCCTGAAGGCCGTCATCGCCACGAGCTTTGCGCGCATCCATCGGGCCAATCTGGTGAACTTCGGCATCCTGCCGCTGGTCTTTGCCGACCGCGACGACCACGGGCGCGTTCGCCAGGGCGACCGCCTGAGCATCCGCGACGTGCACGCGGGCCTGCGGGCCGGGCGGCTGACCGTGCGCGACGTGCGCAGCGGCTTCAGTTTCACCGTCCTCTCGGACCTGAGCGACAGGGAGAAGGAGATGGCCCTGGCGGGCGGCCGTCTGAATCTGCTGCGAAAGGCGAGGTGAAGACGGGCTGCCCGGGGAACCGCTTGTGAGGAGATTATGGCAAGACGCCCGACCAAGGAGCTTGTGATCCCCGCCGAAGGCGAGCCGATCCGGTTCGTCGAGGGAAGTCTGCGCGTGCCCGACTTCCCGATCATCCCGTTCATCGAGGGCGACGGCGTCGGGCCGGACATCTGGCGCGCGACGAGGCGCGTGGTCGAGGCGGCCGTGGACGGCGCCTACGGCACGGACAGGAAGGTCTGCTGGACGCAGATATACGCCGGCGAGCGCTCCATGGATCTCTTCGGCGAATGGATCCCGGTGGAGACGTTCGACGCCATCCGGCGCTTCCGCGTGGCGATCAAGGGGCCGCTGACGACGCCTGTGGGCGGTGGCTTCCGCAGCGCGAACGTGACGCTCCGGCAGGCTCTGGACCTCTACGCCTGCGTGCGGCCCGTCTTCTGGGTGCCGGGGGTGCCTTGCCCGGTGAAGGAGCCGGAGAAGCTGAACGTCGTCGTCTTCCGCGAGAACACGGAGGATGTGTACGCGGGGATCGAGTTTCCGAGCGGCTCGCCCGAGGCGCAGAAGCTAACGGCGTTCCTCAAGGACGAGCTGGGCCAGGCAGTGCGTGAGGGCTCGGGCATCGGCATCAAGCCCATCAGCCGGTTCGGCACGCAGCGCCTGATGCGGATGGCCGTGGAGTACGCCATGGAGCGGGGGCGGCACAGCATCACTCTGATGCACAAGGGCAACATCATGAAGTACACCGAGGGCGCCTTCAGGGACTGGGGATACGAGCTGGCCGCGCAGGAGTACCCCGCCCTCACGGTCACCGAGCGCGACCTCCAGGAGAAGCACGGCGGCCGGATGCCGCCGGGCCGCATCCTGGTCAAGGACCGCATCGCGGACGCCATGTTCCAGCAGGTGCTGCTGCGCCCCGCTGAGTATGACATCATCGTCACGCCGAACCTGAACGGCGACTACATCTCGGACGCCCTTGCGGCGCAGGTGGGCGGGATCGGCATCGCGCCGGGCGCGAACATCGGCGACGGCGTCGCCCTGTTCGAGGCGACCCACGGCACGGCGCCGAAGTACGCGGGCCTGGACGCCGTCAACCCGAGCAGCCTTATCCTGAGCGCGCGGATGATGCTCGAGTACATGGGCTGGCGCGAGGCGGCCGACCTCATCCTCAAAGGGCTCAAAGCAGCGGTCGCCCAGAGGACCGTCACCTACGACCTGGAGCGCCAGATGCAGGGCGCGAAGCTCGTGAAGTGCTCCGAGTTCGGCCAGGCAGTCGTGGACTGCATGTAGTGCTGCGGAGGCGGCTTTGAAGCCGCAGTAGGGTCAGGAAGGGCCACTATGGACATAGTGAAGATCGGGACGTGCGACGTCTCACGGTTCATCATCGGGAGCAACCCGTTCAGCGGGTTCTCGCATCAGGGCGTCGCGAGGGACCGCGAGATGATCCACTACTGGACTTCGGCGCGCATCAAGGCGGCCCTGCGCGAGGCAGAGGCGCTGGGCGTGAACACGATCATCGCGCGCGGCGACCACCACATGCTCCGCGTGCTTTTGGAGTACTGGGACGAAGGGGGCACGCTCCAATGGTTCGGGCAGACTTGCCCTGAGCTGGGCCCTCCGGAGCAGACGCTCAAACGGGTGGCCGATGCCGGCGCGCCGGCCTGCCACATCCACGGCGGATACGCCGACCACCTTACGGCCAACGGCCAGCTCGAGAAGCTCATCCCCACTGTGCAGTATGCGCGGGACCTCGGCCTCGTGGTCGGCCTCGCCGGTCACGACCCCAATACGCTCCGCTGGGCCGAAGAGCAGCTGGAGGTGGATTATTACATGTGCTCATATTACCATCCCATCGCCCGCAAGGAGGACGCCCAGCACCGTGCCGGGACGGACGAGCGCTACCGCGAGGAGGACCGCCGTGCCATGACCCGCCTGATCTCTCAGCTCGCCAAGCCGGCCATTCACTACAAGGTCATGGCGGCGGGACGCAACCAGCCGGTTGACGCCCTCTCGTATGTGGCCCGTCATCTGCGCCCGAAGGACGCCGTCTGCGTGGGCGTCTACACGGAGCAGAAGCCGGACATGCTGTGCGAGGACGTGAAGCTCCTGGAGCAGGCGCTCCTTGCCCGCGATGCCGCCCCTGCGTCCTGACGGAGGCCGTTACAGCGTCCCGTCGTACTCCAGGATCACCCCCACTGCCTGCGTCCGGTCGGCCAGCAGCAAGCGGTAGGCGTCCGCGGCCGCTGCGAACGGGAGCCTGTGCGTGATCATCGGCGCCGTCTCGATGCGGCCCCTCCGGAGGAGTTCGAGGAAGATCTCGCGGTTGCGGATGACCGTCCACTTGTTGTACGGGGAGGCAACGGCCGGATGGGTTGCGGAGTGCGCTCCCAGTAGCTGCACCCCCTCAGAGTGCAGTTCGGTGTAGAGGTCCATCTCAGGCGTGTTGCCGCGCGGCGAGCCGAGCGCCACGACGCGCCCAAGCGTGCCTGCCAGCTTGAGGGCCATCGGGAACACCTTGGGGTTGCCGGTGGCCTCGATCACGACCTCCGCCATCTCGCCGCGGGTGAGTTCCTTCACGAGGGCTTCGAGGTCCGTCTCGCCGGGCTTGGCCGTGACGTCCGCGCCCACGCGCTTGGCCACCTCCAAACGCAGGTCGCTCAGGTCTATCGCCACAAGCCGTATGGCGCCGAAGGCCCTTGCGATCTGGAGGGCCAGCAGGCCGACGATGCCCATGCCGAAGATCACCACCGTCTCCCCCAGGACAACGCGGCCGATGCGCACGCCGTTCATGCTTGTCGAGCCGAGAGCATGGAAGGTGGATTCCTCGAATGAGACGCCTTCCGGTATGGGCACTACGTCGCGAGCATTGGCGACCAGGCGTGTGGCGTGCCGCCAGCCCACGCAGACGCGGTCCCCTTTTTTCAGCTGTGTGACCGCCTTGCCGACCGCTATGACGGTGCCGGCCGCCGAGTAGCCCGGCCGGATGGGGTACTTGTGCTGGCCCATCTGGATCGGCTTCGTGATGCCTTGCAGGTAAGCCAGTTCCGTGCCCGTGCTGATCAGAGAGGCGCGCGTCTCGACCAGCACCTGGTCTTCCTTGAGTTCGGGCACTTCGAACGTCTCTATCTCGAACGCGTCCTTGCGAGGGAACACCACCTGCCTGGCAATCTGGCCCATCGTGCGTCCTCCCATTGTGTCCTGCATCCCGCTTGCGGGCTCCGCGCATCACGGGAACTCGGTGCCCGCCGCTGGAGGAGCATCTTACCAGAAGGGCGCAGGCGTGCAAGGGGCGGCTTGACTTCGGCACGTTGCCGCCCATAATGGAATGGGAA
>Ga0315291_10002012_pt1 | contig 26895 bp, 24 predicted proteins | sample YL17G12_20_MG_FD_203070 | JGI IMG/M metagenome (GOLD analysis project Ga0315291, IMG submission 203070) | Sediment microbial communities from Yellowstone Lake, YNP, Wyoming, USA - YL17G12_20 | ecosystem: Environmental > Aquatic > Freshwater > Lake > Sediment | place: USA: Wyoming | collected...
AGGAGTCCGGTGAACGCTGGGAGTAAAATTCGTATTCTGGCCATTGGTCAAAAGCGGTCTTGAGAAAAATTTCGTCACAATTAATACAACGGATTAGTCGGTCCATTGAAAACCCCTCAAACATCTAATACGAAATAGACGAGAGTTTTAAATGATCTCTCACCAGAAATGCTTCCTCCATTTCCTTTAAAACATCTAAGAAAATAGAGGCCAAATTAGGATCAAATTGCTTTCCAGAACATTTCAACAGTTCTTTCTTCGCCTCACCGTTGGAAAGTGGCGCCCGATAGGGGCGATCAGAAGTCATACTGTCATAGGCATCTGAGATCGTAATCACCCTAGCCCCTAATGGGATTTGATCCCCTGCCAATCCGTCTGGATAACCTGTCCCATCAAAACGTTCATGATGGTATTGAATATAAGAAAGAATATTTTGGGAAAGGTTTAAAGGGACTAAAAGTTCAATCGATTTCTTCGTGTGCTGTTTAATGATCGCCCAATCGGTAGGGGTCAGGGCCCCCTTCTTGTTGATGAACCGATTGCTGATACCGATCTTCCCGATATCGTGAAGATAAGACGCAATCTGAAGTTCACTCCGCTCTTTTGAGGGAAGCGAGAGCCGCTTGGAAATTAAGTCAGCATAATAGCATACCCGCTCTGAGTGACCCGAGGTATAAGGATCCTTCTCTTCAAGGGTGTAGGCAAGGACCTTAGCAAATGCCAAGCAGTTTTGGTTATCGGAAAGGCTCACATTATTCCATTTGAAATCGGTGATCCCATTTATCCCGTTTTGAAAAAATAGACCGAAATCTGACACAGGTTCTTTCAAAAGCTGAAGGTTTGAAAACTTGCTAAGAACCTCTTTAATTTTCAAATTCAGTTTTCTTCGTTGAATGGATTTATCGATAATGCACATAATTTCTGGTACATTAAAGGGCTTAGCGATATAGTCAAAAACACCATACCGAATGGCTTCGATCGCACTCTTTAAAGTTCCGAACCCGGTGATGATGATTACCATCACATTCGGGTCAATCACTCGTATCTCCTTGAGTGTATCGATTCCAGAAATTCCAGGCATCTTTAGGTCTAATGTGACGACGTCCATTTCAATTTGCTGAATCATCTGAATGGCAGCATATCCATTTTCAACGGTAAATGCGTTATATTTTGGTTTTAAGATCATCCTTATAGATTCCCTTGGCCCAATCTCATCATCTACAATAAGTATGTTAGGTGCATTGGTTTTAGAATCCATCTTCTTACCTTTCAAATTCAAGATAGAACTCGCACAAAGAAAGATTCAAAGCAAGAAGTTTGCCATATAGATATAAATTATGAGATTGAAAAATGTTTATAATGGATTGATATTTAAAGGAATTTTTTACATGATTTGAAAGGGAAATGATTCTATCGGGAAAAGATGGGTAGGGTTTTTACGATTTTTGTAAAATCTTAATATTTTACTTTAAATTTAAATTCTAACCCCCTGTAATTAGGAATAAAAAAATATCGCTCAGAATTGAACATTGATGTACAATTTTGTCGTTATCCTAAAGATCGATGTTGTTCTGCTGAATAATTCCTAATTTGTCCATTTTATATTTTAAAATTCGGCGGCTAATCCCTAACATTTCTGCGGCATGAGACTGAACATAGTTGGCTCTCTTTAAAGCATCCAAGATTATTCCCCTTTCAAACTCTTCCTCTGCCTTCAAGAAAGAAACTTTCCCATCAAAAATAGATTCTTTTAACTCATTGATCTTTGAAGTATCCACTAAATCGAAAGGTAGCTCATCCGCCTGAATATATTCATTAGGGGTTAAAGCGATTAAGCGTTCGAGCAAATTCTCCAGTTCTCGAACATTTCCTGGCCACTCATAATTCATTATCAATTCTAAGGCCTTCTTGCTGACTCCTTTCACATTTTTACTATTTTCAACATTAAATTTTCTTATAACGTGGTCTAATAATATTGGTATATCCTCCTTCCTCTCCCTCAAGGGAGGAATAACGATGGGAACGACATTAATCCGATAATAGAGATCTTCCCGGAACCCCCCCGTTCTTAAGAGTTGATTCAAATCTTTATTCGTTGCGGTGATCAGTCTCACGTCAACTTTTATCGTCTTCGAACCTCCCACGCGAGTAAATTCTTTCTCTTCTAAGAACCTCAGGATTTTTGCTTGGGTGGTCACACTCAATTCGCCGATCTCGTCGAGAAAGAGTGTCCCCTGGTTAGCGACCTCGAAGCGACCCAATTTTTTCTCGATCGCATTCGTAAAAGCCCCCTTTTCATGCCCAAACAATTCACTTTCAATCAGCGTTTCTGGGATTGCAGCACAATTAATGGTAACGAAAGGATAATTCTTCCGATTGCTATGATAATGGATCGCCCGAGAAATAAGCTCCTTCCCTGTTCCGCTCTCCCCCATGATTAACACAGTCGATCTTGAATCTGCGATTTGCCTGACCACTTTAAAAATATCTTTCATCCCTTTACTTTTACCAATAATATTTTCGAAACCAAAACTCTTATCGATTTCTTCCCAAAGGCGTTGGTTCTCTTCCTTCAATGCCTTGGTCGAAAGGGCCCGGTTGACAATCAAACGAAGTTCATCAATATCGAAAGGTTTTGTGATATAATCATGAGCTCCAAGTTTCATCGCTTCGACGGCAGTCTTGACGGTCCTCGTTGCCGTGATCATAATGACGATCGCATCAGGTTTCCCCTGTTTGATCTTCTCCAAGACTCTCAACCCATCTAAATCGGGCAAGATGATATCAAGGAGGATGAGATCAGGGGGATGTTCTTCGATTTGAAGAAATGCCTCTTCGGCGTTCTTGGCTAAAAATAGCTCATAATCATTCTTTAAAATCATCTTAAGGGACTCCCTTGTCCCTATCTCATCATCCACAACCAAAATCCTTCTCACCGTTTCCCCCTTAACCATCGGCCCTCTTCTCAGGCATTAAGTCGATTGATAATAAATGACCTTTCTTCTTTCGATAGGGAATTTCAAGGAAATAAGCGTCCTTGGTTTCTTTTCATTAATTTTTAATTTTATCATTCCTTTGTTCTTTTCAATGATTTCTTTAATTAATCTTAATTCCAATTCGATCGATTCTTCTTGTTTAATGGTTGGAATTCCTAAAACGCTTTCAAGCTGTTCAATTGGCTTCTTATAACCAGTGAAAACAATGAGTATCTGAATATATCTTCCATCCATCTCGAGGATGGATTTATCGTCACCTGTTTGTTTCTGGACATTGAATGATTTTGTTATAAATCCAACGCTCCCGTTTGGGGGAATAGAGGGGAGAGCATATTGAAGAAGAGAATTAAAGATATATCTTAGTTGTTCATCATGAACGGACGTTTCGGGGAGATCCTTTTCAAATTTCTTAAATATTCTTATCTTCTTATCTTCGAACTGAACCTCGTGTTTCTTTAAAACATCTTCAATAATGTAGTGAACCGTGTTCGTTTTCTCAAGAGGGGTATTAATTTTAATATAATTGAGAAGACCATTTAGCACGGCATCAATCCTCTCAATATCTTCGTTAACGATCCGATAAAAGTGCTCTCTGAATTCCGCATCGCCAAATTTTTCACGTAGAAGTTGAGTAAATGTTTTGATTGAGACGAGAGGGTTTTTTATACGATGGACCAGTTCAATAATAAAGAGCGACAAGGAGTAGTTATTTTGCTCCTCCGGGTAGCTTTTCTTTTGAGATGCCGCTGGTTTCATCTCGCCCCGTTTGAGAAAGGAGATAAATGAACTTCTTTCATTTTCTGCCTCAAAAAAAAGAGCTTCTTCCGTTATCGTTTCACCATCTGAAAAAATGGCACTACGGATGATCACATGCTCCAATTCCCTAAGGTTTCCCGGCCACCAATAATTTTGTAATAATATGAGGACGTTATTTGAAATCCCCGCCTTTCTTATTTTCATCTTTTTACAATACTCCGCCAACATGTAATGGGCAATCGTTGAAATCTCGTTAGCCCGCTGTCTCAGTGGTGGAATTGGGATTGTCAGAGTATTTAATCGGTAGTATAAATCCTCTGAAAATTTCCCTTGTGTAATTTTTTCTTTCACATTTTCTGAAGAAGATGAGATGAACCTAATATTTTTGACAACCTTTTTCTCTGTACCGTTTTGAAAAACGCTATCTTCTATCAATTCTAAGAGGTTTTGCTGGTCCACTGGTCCCAAATGCTCCACCTCTTTTAAATAAAGAGTAGCGGGAATTGCTCCGTAATTGATTCCCTTCAATAGATGAGAAAGTTGATCGCTGAATGCATCCTCTGTTAATATTCTACAGTCTATTTTATAAAACCGGTAATACTTCCAATCTCCGATATAGTGGATGATCTTTGCAACCAATTCCTTTTCTGTTCCCTGCTCTCCCTGGATTAGAACTGGAACATTATTGTGTGCGGTTTTCTGAATCAACATGACGATCTGAAATGGAATGATAGGGGAATGAAGCAATTCCTGATAGTTCATCGTTGTTCAAAAGAGTTAAAAATCTCTTGATGCTTTTCAAAATCATTCTTTCTTCTTGAATAGTCCTGGTTTAACGGTAAATTGATAAAGAAGGAAGACCCCTTGTTCAACTCGCTCTCCACATTAATATATCCGTTATGATCCTGGACGATCTGATGAGAGATCGATAACCCTAATCCACTCCCTTTATTTTTTGTGGTGAAAAATGGATTAAAAATATCTTCTAAATATTCCGGGGGAATTCCACAACCCGTGTCAGCAAAACCAATCTGAATGTAGGGTTCACCTCCTGGTTTCAAAAACGGCCGAGTGGCTACAGTGATCTTCCCATTCTCCGGTGTCGCCTCCACCGCGTTTAAAAGGATATTCAAAAAAACTTGTTTGATCTGTTCCCGATCGACGCTGGCAAGAGGCAAGTCTTGGGCATAGTTTTTAATAACCTGAATATGTTTCTTCTTCGATTCGGTCGAAACCAAGAGGATCATTCCATCCAAAATACTATTGACATCTTCCATTTCCAATTTCGGATCAGACGGTCTGGCAAAATCAAGAAGTTCGTTGATCAATAACGAGATTCGGTCCACCTCTCCTGAGGCAATATTCAGAAATTGGTTCCGAAATTCTTCATCGTCAAGCCGTTCTGGAAGTAATTGGGTGAAGGTTTTGATCGCCACCAATGGGTTACGGATTTCATGGGCCAGTCCTGCCGTCAGGGTTCCCAGTGATGCCAAACGATCCGCCCTGCGGATATAGGTTTTCGATTTCTTCAAATCTTCGTAAAGCCTTGCATTTTCAATGGCGATGGCTGTCTGGTTAGCCAAGGTGCTGAGCAATTCAATATCCTCATGAGAATAAGCATCCTTATTGAATTTATGACTCAGGTTAATCATCCCGATGAGCTGGCCTTTTAAAATGAGTGGGATGCTTACCTCCGCTTCTAAGAGAGACAGTTTATCAACGACATTTTTTAACTCCAGAATATTGGACCCCTTGATCAATTCTTCCCGTATGACAATCTCTCCAAATTTTTGTAAATAACGGGGCAGGGGATCTTCTCTTAAAAGCAGAGGTGAGTTAATGTTTGTATTTTTTGATTCAAATAGATAGTATCCTCCTTTTTCCTCATTCAACAGGAATAGAGACGCTTTCTCAACGCTCATCGTATGGGTAATCGTATCAATGATCCTTTTTACCAAAGATTGCAAATCGAGGATGGTCACCATGGCCCTGCTAAATTTCCCTAAGGTTTCACGGTAATCGTATTTATGCCTAAAGAGTAGCTGCTCCACTGCTTTCTCTGTCCCTGGTTTGATCTCCTGGAAAAAGAAAGCAACCAGTAAAAGAAGCGCTAAAATAACGGCCGAAAACAGATAATTAACATCTTTAAAGAAAACCTTTTGGCTGAGAACGATTAAGAGTAAAGAGGGCACGAACAGAAGCAAGATCAATAGGGCATAAGTCGTTCCTTTTTTCAAGACAATATTTATGTCCATCAATCGGTGTTTAATTATTGAATAGGCTGTAAAACCAAGCATAATTACTGTAACGGAAGGGCCGAGCCAGTTAAATTGGGAAATTCCTGCCATTGGAAGGAACAGATTATTAATCAATCCAAGAATTGAAGTAAAAAACATTCCCAATAAGCAGTATTTAACCTGAAGCCTATCAATTCCTATTGATCTTTTATAAGTTTGCACTAAGACTAACAATCCGATAAAAATATAGCCGACTAAATAGATCGAAAAAAATGGATAGAACCGTCCATAGTTGAACATTTTTGGACCATGACCGAGAGAAAGCACTATCTGATCGGTAAATGATAATCCAGAAAAAAATACTGCAGATAAACCTAATAAGATTAGTTTACAGGAATTAATACTCCTTTGCTCGCGTGGAAAAAGTAGAGTGAATATAAGAAATGCAGACGGTATAAATGCTGATGTCGCAAAACTCATTCTTCCCCAAAATAACATAGAAGGAAATCCCTTCGTAAAATATATCATTAAAACGCTGAACCCCCATCCAGCCCCAGACCAAGAGAGAACAGAAAAGGTTAAGTTTACTCGCCTGTGAACTCCGGTTTTCCTGTAAACGAGAAAGCCAAATGCCAAATTTATCAAGAATGCGAATAATAAAGATATTTCAGGAATATACAATTTTAACCCTAATTGTATCACACAAACTCATTAAACTTTCCAACGATCACTACTGTATGACTTCCACCAAAACCCATCGCCTTCGTGAGAGCAGCATCTACTTTAGCCTTTCTGAAATGATTTGGGACATAATCAAGATCGCAACCTGGCCGAGGGTTTATATGGTTAATAGTTGGAGGGATAATACTGGTGTTGATGACCAAGACACAAGTAATCATTTGAAGGACTCCAGTAACAGAAAAAGATTGCCCTGTGATCGGTTTAATCGAGCTCACAGGGATTTGGTACGCTAATTCTCCAAAAACTTTTTTTATAGCAGATGTCTCGTTCAAATCATAATTTTGCAGGCCATTGCCATGGGCATTTATGTAATCGATGTCTTGTGGTTTAAGACAAGCGTTTTGTAAGGCATTTCCAATCACAATTGACCCAGCGTCGCCGCTTGGATCTATTTCAAATAAATCATAAGATTCATTTCCCGAAGAATAGCCTAAGATTTCACCATATATTCTTGCTTTTCTTTTTAACGCGCTTCGAAGTTCTTCCAGTACTAAGACCGCCCCACCTTCACCCAGTACTATACCGTCACCATTAATATCAAAAGGTTTCAATGCCTTATCAGGCTCTTCACCGTTGTTCCTCGGTAGAATTCGGGCGGCAGAAAAAAGACCAATAATATAAGGAGTAATTGGAGCCTCACCGGCACCTACGAGCATCAGGTCCGCATCTCCGAACCTAATCGCATTATAAGCCAAATAAATGGCATCAAGACCAGAATTGCAGCCCGTGGCGACAGTTGTATTTGGTCCTTTTAACGCAAAGTCAAAACTTATAATCCCAACAGCTGAATGAGTGCAACTCATGACTGCAGCAAATGGACTCAGTCTTTTGATTCCCTTTTCCATAAAAACCGTATGTTGTGTTTCTGAATACCCGCTTCCTCCCATCCCCGTTCCGATGATTACCCCAGCTCTATATGGATCGACAGAAGCGAAATCCAATTTCGAATCTTCTATCGCCATTTTAGAGGCCGCCAACGCAAATTGGGCGAACCTCGCTGTTCTTTTCGCCGTGTTTGGATCCATGTAGGCGGTCGGATCGAAATCCCGGACTTCGGCTGCAACCTGACAGGGATACGAAGAGGCATCGAAATGGGTGATTTTTCTGACCGCTGAGCGTCCGTGAACCAAGGAATCCCAGAAGTTTTCCAACCCAATACCGTTTGGAGCAACAACCCCCATTCCAGTTATAACAACCCTTCTTTTCTCCATCTGCTTCGTGAAACCCCTGTTAAAGTTAGCAATCTTGCCATTGCCTTGAGAAACATATATATTTTTAAATGATCTTAATGACTGAGGTTATTATTATAAATATTTATAAACTATGTCAACAATTTTGTACAATCGACTTTTCTGGAAATGCGCCCTTGACAATTTCTTTTCTCCTCATCGAATTTAGAGGAGGGGAATCATAGATAAGATTTCCCTTTAATTTGTAATAAATACAAAATATCTTGAAGAGGCTATAAAATTATGCTAATTCTTTAATTAATACTTGAGGAGGAGAATATGCATATTGATGAAAGCAAAAGATTTGACAAAAGAGATATTGAAAGAAATATCAAGAATGGGATAATGACTCAAAAAGATTACGAAATCTACCTATCTAAATTACCGGATGCAATTGATAAGCTATTCAATCCTGAAGAATCTTTAACAGATTCAGAAGCCTTTGAACCAAAAAAAGACAATGAAATGCAAACCAAGAAGAGAGGATTAAAGAAGAAGACAAAAGGAAAAGGGAAATAATTATGCCGATTTATGAGTATCGATGTAACAAATGTAAAAGAGAGTTCAGCCAACTATTCCTAAATCCAAAAGAAATCAGACGAGTCAAGTGTAAATTCTGCAATGGAAGTAACCTAACGAAATTATTATCTTCTTTTAGTGTCCATCAAACTGAAGAATCACGATTATCCAGTTTCGATACTTTAAAGCCACGAGGAGATGATTTTTATAAAGATTCCCGAAACATTGGACTCTGGGCCAAGAAAAAGATGAAAGAATTAGGTGTAGATTTAGGACCTAAAATGGACGAGATTGTAGAGAAAGGTCGAACGGGAAAGATACTCGAAGAATACACTAAATAATAGTTACTCGGTGACAATGATATATGGAAGACAGAGATTACTATGAAACCCTCAGAATTTCAAGAAATGCTTCTGAGGAAGAGATCAAAAAAAGCTATCGAAGAATAGCAATGCAATACCACCCCGACAGAAATCCAGGAAATGAGGAGGCTGAGGAAAAATTTAAGATCGCATCAGAGGCCTATGAAGTTCTAAGAGATCCACAAAAAAGGCAGATCTACGACCAATACGGGATAGAAGGGCTGAAGGGGACAGGTTTTACAGGATTCAGAGGATTTGAGGACATTTTTTCTGCCTTTGGAGATATATTTGAAGACTTTTTTGGTTTTGGGAGAACTTTTAAACATACGTCCAAACCACATTCTGGAGCCGACCTAAGATATGACTTAAAAATCTCATTCCACGATGCCGCATTCGGAAAAGAGACAGAGATTGAAATACCAAAGAATGTTCAATGTGAGCTTTGCAGTGGAACCGGTGCGAAACCCGGAACTTATCCTACCCATTGTCCGAATTGTAAAGGATCAGGCCAAGTTACTCGCTCACAAGGATTCTTCACTATCAGCACTACTTGCAGTCAATGTCACGGAGAAGGAAAATTTATACCCAATCCTTGCAAAGAATGCCGAGGAATCGGGAGGGTGAGGAGGAATAAGAAGATTCATTTGAAAATTCCTCCTGGCGTTGACACAGGCTCCAAATTGAGAATTCGAGGCGAAGGGGAAGATGGAGAAAGAGGAGGTGCTCCAGGGGACCTTTTCATATTCCTTTACATCGAGCCCCACCATTTTTTTTCAAGAGATGGTGATGATATTATCTGCCAAATCCCCATAAGCTTCCCCCAAGCTGCATTAGGATCAGAAATAGAAGTAACCACCTTAAACGGGAAAGGGAATTTGGCTATCCCTAAGGGCACTGAAAGCGGTGAAGTATTTAGGATAAAGGGAGAAGGCTTTCCTAAATTAAGGGGTTATGGTCGAGGTGACCAACTGGTTCAGGTTATTGTAAAAACACCGAAAAATTTGACAAGGCGTCAAGAAGAAATTATCCGAGAATTCGAAGAGTTAAGCAAGAAGAAAGGGAGAGAAGAGGAAGGTTTAAAGAAGTTTTTCAAGGCAAAATGTAAAAGTTAACATAATATACATTATCAGACATTATTTTCATACTGAACTAACTTGATAATTAAGAACAATATGACGGGCATCATTCTCTCAGGTGGCAAGAGTATCCGCATGGGAGTAAATAAGGCTCTTGTCAAAATTGAAGGCACTTCTATCATAAATCGAACTCAAATATTATTTAAAAAATTATTTGACGAAATCATTATTGTCACAAACGAAAAGGCGCTATTTGGTAATTTGGATGCAAAAATCTATAGCGACCTGGTCCCAGAACGAGGTGTATTAGGAGGACTTTACACTGGCCTTTTTTTTTCCTCATACGCGTGTACCTTTTGCGTTGCCTGCGATATGCCCTTCCTTAGAAAATCTGTCATTGAATATCTAATCAGCAAACGTTCGGATTATGATGTTGTCGTTCCGAGGACAAAAGATGGTTTACAACCTCTACACGCTATCTATTCAAAAAATTGTTTAGAGCCTATAAAAAAGGCTATTGAACAAGAAAAGTATAAGATCATTGACTTCTATCCGATGGTAAAAGTTAAAATCATCGAGGAACATGAATTCTATGCTTTAGACCCAATGAGGGAATCTTTTATCAATGTCAATACTCCCGAGGAATTACTTTTAATTATAAAAGGAAGACATAACTCTTGAGATGAAAAACAATTTGATTTTTTGTTCCCTTTTTGCGGTATTCGTTTATGGAATCTTTCCTGTTCAGGATGTTCATTCAATGAATATGAGTGATGAAGAACAATTAATATTGGTTGGGATCGGAGCGTTCAATGACGGCTTTTACGATATTGCCGAAAAGCAATTTTCACAATTCATAAGGGAGTATGCCAACCACGGGAAATTATACGAAGTTTGTTTCCTTCTTGGAAGAACTCTACTTTTTAAAGGAAAATTAAAAGAAGCGAAAGCAGTTTTTTTAAGAATTTTAAACGAAAGCAAGGTTTTTGAATATACGGATTATACTCTTTTCTGGGTTGCAGAAATTGAAATGAAGTTGGGCAACGGGGAAGAATCTAAGAAGTTTCTCCTTACGATCATTAAGAAGTTCCCCAAATTTGAATTCATCGATTATTCCTATTATCTTTTGGGCCATCTTGATTTTCAATCGAACAAATTAAAGGATGCAGAATCTTCTCTTAAGAAGATTTCTCAATTATCCAAAAACAATGAATTAATCCGATCTTCCCTTTTCTGGCTGGGCGTCCTGAACTTTAAAAATAGTGATTACGAAGCGGCAATACTTTATTTTCAGAGAATATGGGAGGATCCTAAATTTATTTCCCAAGAATATTTAAAGCATGCTTTATTCTGGCTCGGTGAAGCACAGTTGAGATTGGGAAGATTTAATGATGCAAAATTAAATTACAAAACATTTTATGAACGGTTCAAAAACGATTTCTTAATTCCAGAGGTCTACTGGAGGCTGGGTTTTTGTGAATATCGATCAGGAAATATCAAGGATTCAATTGAAATCTTCCGGTCACTTAAGGACCAACTTAAGAGTTCGCAACTCAACTTATTCACCCACTTTTTGCTGGCAGAAATATATCTAGCCCACGGCGATTATTCCTCCTCGGTAAAGGAGTTAGATTTAATTTTGAATAAGTCTCCGCAGGGAAATATTTTCGGGGGCGCTGCATTGCTGGCACTTTATTGGAATTATCTTCATCTGGGGGAGATGGAAGGGGGAAGTAGAACTTTCCAGAGATTACAGAAATCAAACCATTTTGAAGATGAAAAAATATTTATTCAATGGTTGAATGCAGAAATGATTTTTTCTGAAGGAAAAATATCTGACTCCCTTCCCTATTATTTTAATATCATCAACACAAAGTTTAGAGAAAGAGCTCTATTTCAAATAGGAAAAGGATATTTTTTTGAAAATAAATTTAGAGAAGCCATTACCAACTTAGATATTCTATCGCTTGAATTCCCGAATTCTAAATATCTCGAAGAATGGTCGTTTATTAAAGGAGAGTGCCTCATTCATTCGGGAAATTTAGACCAGGCTTTAGAAACCTATGACCTTATCGTCAGAGAAAACAAGAAAAATCTCTGGCATCTTTTTGCTTTAACTCAGATAGGGACAATCAATTTTTTCCGTAATGACCACGACAAAACGGAGAGCGCATTCAAGAAAATCATCAAGGATTATCCAAACGATCCTCTGCTTTATAACGCAGCATTTCAACTTGGAAATCTATTTTTTAATAAAAACAATATGATGGAAGCCATCTATTATTATTCAATGGTTCTGAAAGGTAATGTTTTGGATTTGCTCGGTGAAGCTCACTTCGGATTAGGGGAGATTTTTTATCAGCAGGGAAAATACGAGAAAGCCTTTACAAACTTTGAAACATCGGCGCGATCTTTAAAAGAGAATTCATTATGGTTCTTTTTAACTCAATTGGAGATCGGTAATCTTCAAAGGAGGTGGGGAAATTATAAAGAAGCCAAAAAATCCTATTCGGTTATTCTTAGTCAATCAAACGACGAAGTGATGAAGAAAGCGGCAAAGGAGTTATTGAATCATATTGAGTCCTATTGAATTCAAATTCTTATTAGAACCCTTTTGGAAAGGGAGACCGGAGTTGAAAAGGTTCACAGTCAAAAAAATGGATATCGAGGATTTGGAAGAAGTGCAATTTATTGCTGCCTCCTCCTCACTCAATCCTTGGTCCAAGAATATGTTCATCGGAGAGATGCGGAACTCTTTCTCTCACTGTTTTATTACTAAAATTCGGGAGATATCAAACCCTCCCGTCCTTGGTTTTATATGTTTTCGGAATGTTGAAGATGAATCTGAACTGCTCAATATTTGCGTCCACCCTCGCTATAGGCAATTAGGTGTCGGAAAGAGATTAATGCAATTTTATATTGGTTTTTCCAACAGAAAGAAAATCAAAACATATTATCTCGAAGTGAATTCCTCGAATCTGCCGGCTCTTAATCTCTATCAATCATTTTCTTACCAATCGTTGGGAATCAGGAAGAAATTATATCAAAGGAGATTCGACGCCATTCTCATGGTGAAAAAAGTCTGAAAATCTTATGGCCTTAGAGATTGATGGGATCGTCTTAAGAAGCGAAAGAATAAAATCACTCTACTTTCTTTTGGAAATTTACTGTCCACCGATTGCCGCCACAATAAAACCCGGTCAATTTATTATGCTCAAGGTTTCTGATAGGTACGATCCCTTGTTGCGACGTCCTTTCAGCGTTTACAAGAGTTATTCTGGGGGCCATCGAGAAAAAAATAAAAGAGGGCACTTATTGATCCTATATAAAAAGGTAGGCAAGGGGACCCAAAAGATGACAGAATTTAGGAGAGGGCAAAAAGTAAATATGATAGGTCCTTTGGGGAATGGTTTTTCTCTGCCCCCCCTCCCCTCTCCCACAAATGTCATTCTACTTGGAGGGGGAGTGGGTATCGTTTCTCTGTCCCCTTTGGCGGACGCATTGGGGGCCACCCAATTGTTTGTTTTCATTGGTGGAAAGACAAGGGACGATATTTTATGTGAGGAAGATTTTCGGAAATTGAATTCAACTATTTTTATTGCCACGGAAGATGGAAGTCTTGGATTTAAAGGAACAGTCATCGATCTCTTCCTGTCTCAAAAAAGGAGATTTAAATGCAATCCGTCTCATTATATGTATTCTTGTGGCCCAATAGAAATGTTAAAGGAACTGGCTCGGACGGTAGAATTCAAGGGATTTATCTGCCAGGCTTCTTTAGAAACCCGAATGGGATGTGGCTTTGGAGCCTGTTGGGGGTGTGTGGTTAAAACGATCGATCCGGGGACACCCTATCAACGTGTCTGCAAAGAAGGTCCTGTTTTCAATTTAGGGCATATCGTCTGGGAATAATGGTGAAGCCTATTCGAAACCCTGACCTATCAGTAAGAATTGGAAATATCAAACTTAAGAATCCAGTGATCGTTGCCTCGGGGACATTTGGGTTTGGTGAGGAGTATGAAGACTTCTTTAACCTCAATCGTTTAGGTGGCATCATACCCAAAGGAATTTCCTTAAAACCCATGGTCGGAAATCCTCCACCCCGGATTTTTGAAACCGAAGGCGGGATCTTAAACTCCATCGGGCTTCAGAACCCTGGGTATCAGGATTTTGTTAAGGATAAACTTCCCTATTTCAAAAATATCAAAACGCACCTCATCATAAATTTTTTCGGAAATACCCAAAAAGAATATACGGAATTGGCAAGGTGTTTTGACGGAGTTCCAGGCATATCAGGCCTCGAGATGAATATCTCCTGCCCCAATGTTGAACGGGGAGGGATGGCTTTTGGCTCGGAACCCAAAATCGTTTACCGACTTGTGCGCGCCGTCCGAAAATCGACAAAATTAACTCTGATCGTGAAATTATCGCCCAATGTCACCGACATTTCATCGATAGCGAAGAGTGCCGAAGAAGGAGGTGCAGACGCTGTTTCTCTTATTAATACTTTCAAGGCAATGGCCATCAATATTCATTCAAAAAAAGCAGAATTAGGGAATGTTATTGGAGGTCTCTCAGGTCCGGCTATCAAACCCATTGCGTTGAGAATGGTTTGGGAGGTAAGTCAGGCAGTAAAAATTCCGGTGATTGGAATGGGCGGGATCATGAAGGCAGAAGATGCGATCGAATTTATTCTCGTCGGGGCATCAGCCATTCAAATCGGGACGGCGAATTTAATTAATCCAAGAACAGGGATCGAAGTGATCCAAGGAATAAAGCGCTACCTGATTCAAAATAGAATACAACGTATGCAGAAATTAATCGGTCTCTTTAGAAATTAGGACTTTCCATCAGGTCTCCTCTTTGACGATCTTTGGTGAGATAAAGATCAGCAAATCCTTCCTCTTATCTTCTTTTGCTTCCCGTTTGAATAACCACCCCAACAATGGAATTTTACCAAAAATAGGAATGCCCTCGTTGGATTCGGTTTTTTCGATTGTATAGATCCCAGCAATCACAACGACCCCACCATCCTTAACCAAGACTTCAGTGATGGCTTCCTTTTTATCAATACTGGGTGTGGATTCGACGACGATGCTAAAATCCGGAGCATCCTTCTTCGCCGTAATACTCATCCTAACGTATCCATCATTCGTCACATGGGGGGTTACCGTCAATTTTAAATTCGCCTCAATGAACTCCACCGATACGGTCCCATCTGTTGTTATCTTTTTATAAGGAATCCTTAACCCTTGTTCGACCGATGCCTGTTTATTGTCGAGCGTTGCGATCTTAGGACTCGAAATAATCTTAACATCTCCCTTTGATTCGTGCGCCGATATAGCGACATCGAGCTCTTTTATTCCATATTTGGATGAAAAAAGAAACTCAAGAATACCAGGCCCCCCTGATCCTGCCTTCGGTTGTGCAGGCAGGTTAACGACCGTATTCGTAGTAGTCCCAAGAATACTTCCAGGTGTACCTCCTCCCACCTTGAACGTTTTATTCTGCCCCGTTCCGGTGCTTGTCAGAAACCCCCATGAGACACCCAATTCCTCTTGAAACGTCAAATTGGCCTCGATAATCCTCGCCTCGATCAACACCTGTGGGGTTCTCTTATCCAGGGATTTCACTAGACTTTTTGCCTTAGCAATTTTGCTAGGGATGTCTTTGATAATTAAAGTATTTGTCCTCTCATCTACTTTCACATCTCCCCGGTCGCTCAAAATACTTTTTACTTGTGGGGAAATTTCCTTCGCTGTGGCATAGTTGACTGGGATGAGGTCGTCGACTAAGTCCTCCAATCTTTCCTTGATCCGTTTTGCCTCCAATTCCGCCTGAATCTCTTTTTTTAAAGAATCGAGAGGGGCGACACGTACCACATTCCCCACCCGACTCATCCCAAGCGACCGGGCTTGCAAAATAACATCGAGGGCTTGGTCCCAAGGTACATCAACTAATCTCATTGTGATCTTTCCTGTGACATCATCCGCTGTGATGATATTCAAATTGCTCACCTCTGCAATCAGCCGAAGGATATTCTTAATATCCGCATCCTTGAAATCGAGGGAGAGTTTTCTTCCCGTATAAATCTTCTCTGGCAACCCTTCTTCGGAGGCTTTCTTCTCTTCTTCAACTTTCTTTGTCACTTGTGGTTTGGGAGCGGGTTTCTCTTCAACCGCGGGCAACGCTTTCTCTGCTTTTTTCAATTCGGGTGGGGCTTTTTCCTCTACTTTTTGGATCTCCTCCTTTTTCGTCTCTATTGTAACGCCCTCTTTTCTTGGCATTGGAACAGTCTCTATTTTGGCTTCCATCTTCTTGGGCTTCTCTATATCGATAAAAAGAACCCTCCCCTCCTTAGCTGTTTCGAATGGCACCTCTTCTCTTAATTTTATCAATATCCTGACATCGTTTGCCTTCCCTGTTTTAACATTTTTAACATTGATATAATTGACAGCGCTCTCGAATCCACTCGTATCCAGTCGGCGTTGAAGATGCTTGGGAACAGATGCATTTTTTATATCCACCGCGATCATCCCTTTTGAAATCGTGTAGGATTTAAATTGAGGTTCTCCCGTAAAAGCAACGACAATCCTTGATTTATGATCCATCTGTTTAAAATCAATTTCTGTCAAAGTATTTGCTTTCACAGTTTTGTCTGGTCCCTCAGATGTCGGAGGGGTTTGTTCTTGAGCTTTGGGAGATAGCGCCTGAACCTCTTTGCCCTCAGGAGGTCTCATCCCTTCCGTCGCCTTTTCTTGCAGCAAGATTTGGGGTTCGGAAGGTTGAGGGACATTACCGAGGGAAACGATCAGTTTGTCGTCAACCCGATTGATTTGATAAGGAGGCAGTTGAGATTTCAGTGAATCGAAAACAACCCTCAGTTTATCCGGATGCTGTCCAATCCGAACCTCCTTAATGAATGGATTTTTAATTTTGATCGACTTTTTCGGATATCGAGTGCCTACTCCCCAAATATCCAAAACCAACCTGGGAGGAGAATCTAATTTAAAGGAATCATAATTCTCAAGCTTCCCATCGGCCATGATATTAAAGGTAATGAAGTCCTTTTTCTGCTCTAATGAAACGTCAACAATTTCTTTTCCTTTCTTCACGGTCTCAGAGGCAGGAGCCGTTGTCACTGGCTGGGTCGGAGGGGTGTCCTCTTTTTTCAGCTCCCCCATCGATATTTCAATCTCTTTCTCTTTAACAATTTCCTCCTCTTTTTTATCTTCCTTTACTTCAGGGATTTCTTTCACTTTTTCGATGTCAATGACGAGATTTTTATCTTCCTTTGAAATATTGTAATTGGCCATTTTAACAAGACCAATTTCAATTCTTCCTTTATCATCGTATTGTGTGACGAAGATTTCCCTAATCGTCCCGTTATCGATTCGAACAGGTTCTTTAATCTGTTTTAAATCGATATGGGGAACATCAATGGCAATCCTCAACGGGTCGGACAATAAATTATAAAATGGTGGGGCAATCGTTTCCGATCCTTCTATCAGAATTCTTGTATAATTTTGCCCCTCGATGTAAGAGATTCTCTGGATGATCGAAACTTTAACATCCTGCGCTGTGGTATCCGGCTGTGGGGTCTGTACTAAGGTAGGGGGAGTGGCGCAGCTATTTGTGAGGAACAATAAAAAGACCCCAAAAACCACTTTAAACATCTGAGAAGATTTCATGATTCTCCTCCCTCCTCAATTCGATGAAGAACTAATGAAACCTCATTGATTTTTGTCTGACCCAAAATATCCTGGTACATTTCCTCAATAATCACCTTATCTTTTAGAATTTTCGTTACCTTTCCATCATTTTTACCAATCCCTGTCCCCTTCTTCAAAAAATATCCTTTCCCGGATGAGTCCTCAACGAGGGCGATGTTCCCCTCGGGAGTTGAAATAATAGCAACCAGCTTTAATTGGCTGATTTCATATTTCTGTAATGGGGTAAGAGGAACGTTTCTTGCGGATTCTCTGACAGGGGTTAACTGGATAAAAGGTTTAAAAGGATCTGTTTTGCCAACAGGATCATAGACATATTCCTTTTCTTCCTTTTTTTCTAAATCCTTTTTCTCAGTCTTTTTTACGGATTCTATCTTCTTTTTTTCAATCGAAGAAGATTTTCCCTTTTGGGGGAGAGAGGACGAAGGGGTCCCTCCCCCGCAACCTGTCACTAAAAAACAAAATCCGATCACGAATGGTATCCAATAGTAAAACATCTTATTTCTTCTTAGGTTTTGAAAGGTCTTCTTCTGTTTCCGTTGAAGCCTCTTTTTTCTCGGTCTTCTTTTCAACTTTCTTTTCCTCACTTTTCTTTTCGATAAATCGATAGGTATTTACCACGCATGATGTCTTCACTAAAACTTCGTTTTCCAATTTTCCTTTAATGTCTTTGGTTCTACTCATATTAAAATCGACAACGTTAATAATTCTTGGAAGTTTGCTCATCTTATCAAAGAAAATCCCTGTATTATGATAACTCCCCAGCACAATGAGCTCGATCGGGACTTTGGCATAGAATTGTTGTGGCTCTTCAGTCTTGGGTCTAAAGAGAGTAAACTCAAGATTCGATTCTTTCCCTAAACTGGTTATGTTTTTCAATATTTCAGGAATCTCTTTCTCATTGGGAAGTTGGGTAAGTGCATTTGCCAGTTCTACATTTAACGCCTCAGCTTGTTCTTTAAATTTCTTGAGATCCCTTGTAATCGCCTTGCTCTCATTCAATTCTTTAATCTGCCTATTTAAATCATCCTTCAATACCTTCAATTCTTCCTGGCGGGGATTAAAAAAAGCATAAAAATACAGACCGGTTATCACACATAGAATGCCAACCAATATCAAGATCTTTTTAGATGTCGAGAGCTTTAAGATGGAATCTATTGAAAGAGCCATTCCGATCCCCCCAGCATTACATCAAAGATATTTCGCACGAAAGAATGAACTTCTTCAACTTAATTTTGCTCTGTTCGATTTGTTCACTAACAATTAAATCAACGTTCTTAAAAACCTTCGACTTCCGAAGGTTCGTCATGAAATTTGCTACCGTTTCATCATCTAAGGCAATCCCTTCAATCCCTAATTTTCCTCCCTCTTTCTTCAGAGACTCAAGTTGAATTTTTTCTGGCTTGTCGATGCTTAATTCATCTAATACTCTCGAAGGGCTCGACTTCTGTTTTTTTAATGAATTAATGACGTTCAACTTGTCTTGTAAGGTTTTTTGTAATACTTTCGCTTTATCGACTTCCGCGATCAGGGATTTATAATAGGTGATTTCTTTCTTTGTGTTTGATATCTGGGCGATGGTACTTTCTTTTTCCTTGTCAATTCTCCATTGAACAATGACGAGCAACACCAAAAAAAGGAAGACAGAGAGAATGAGAACAACAATTTCCTTACTCATTCCAACCTTCTTCTTCTCTTTCCTTGCCAAAAGCAAGTTGATCTTTATCATTTATCTCCTACCTTTCGTGAGGCAAGGCCCACTCCGACGGCCATGATAGGCCCAATTTCCCTTATATATTCAATATCAAAATCCTTTTCGCTGTATTCTATTTTCTTTAAAGGGTTGATGATTTCGACAGGTATTCCAATCTGTTGTTGTAAAATGATATCAAAATCTTTGATCTTCGACCCTCCCCCGCTCAAAAATAACTTACTAATCTTTTCATAGGTGGTTGTGGATTGAAAGAAATCCAACGAGTTTCCTATCTCTATGGCCAAAGATTCAGAAGCTGTTTTCAATAAATTCTGAATAACCGGTTGCGAGTTCATATCCACCTTGCTGCCCACTTTTATCTTCTCCGCCTCCTCGTAGTCGATATGGAGTTGTCTTTGGATTTCTTCTGTGATTTGATTGCCCCCTTTAAAAACGTCCCTTGTAAAACCAGAAACATTATTTCTTAGAATATTGATGTTGGTGACGCTGGCACCGACATTGGCTATCGCCACGGTCTCTTCTTTCTCAATCTCGTAGTTAATTGCCAACATATTTTCCAAAGCGAAGGAATCAATATCAATAATGACTGGGTTTAAACCGGATTCCATGATCACTGAGACATAATCATTAATAATGTCCTTTTTGGCTGCCACCAAAATAACATCCATCACTTCAGGGTTTTCTGGACCAGAACCGAATATTTGAAAATCGATATTCACATCATTGATATCAAACGGGATATATCTTTCAGCCTCCCATTGTATCGATTCTTCTAATTCGGCCTCTGTCATTAAGGGTAAATTAATTTTCTTAACAATTACTGAGTGACCGGAGACAGATGTCACAACATCCTTCGTCTTTGTCTTAGAACCGGCGATGAGGTCTCGTATTGTATCGATAATAGTGACCGAATCCATCAAGGCTCCATCCACAATAGCTTCTGGTGGTAGAGGAGAGATCGCAAGATTTTGCAACTTAAGCCCATGTTTTCCCTCGTTTAATTCAACGAGTTTAATTGAACTGGAACCAATATCCAGACCAATTACATTTTTCCTTTTCCCCCAAATCATTTTTAACCTCGTTTTTTCTATAGAATAAGTGAAGTACCCCGCAGCAGCGCTGCGAGGCATCTAATTCTCTAAAAAACTTTCCTCCCCCTTGTCGAAGATCCCGCTGAATTATGGCGGGGATGGGGAAGGATTAAGGTGGGGGTGATGATTAGATCATTTCCCCCTCCCCCTCACCCTCTCCCCTGCCTTCGCCGAAGCGGCTTCGCGCAGGCAGGCCCCAGGGGAGAGGGTAGGCCATTCATCCCCCCAGCAGAACTAGGGGTATTGTAGCATATTTTGATAAATTATATAAATTATTATCAATTTTCCTAAAAAGTCAAGAAAAATATTTTAGTAACTTTTAAAATTCTGATAAATAACGATTAACAACTAATAAACAACTTTAATATTAATCAATAAGTATTTAATATTGAAAACTAAATGTTCATTAGATTATATTTTTTGATCTTCGCCCGCAAAGTAGCCCGAGATATACCCAAAGCTTTTGAAGCCTTCGATTTATTCCACTCGAATATTTTCAAGACTTTGGAAAGATGCATCTTTTCCGTATGTTCCAGAGACACATCCTCTGTGTCTTCAAACAATTCGGGTTGCACTTTCTCCCGGCCATATTTGTCAGCCTGTTTCATTTCAAAAGGGAGCTGCTTCGGGGTCATAAAATCGACGTCTGTCAAAATCATTGCCCTTTCAATAACATTTTTTAATTCTCTCGCATTTCCTGGCCAATGGTATTGGGTCAGCAATCTCTTCGCTTCTTCGGTAAACCCCCTAATATTTTTACCATGTTCTTTATTATTTTCTTCGATAAATAAATTCGAAAGGAGTAAAATATCCTCCACTCTATCTCGAAGAGGGGGCATTTCAACCACCATCACTTTTAATCTGTAATACAAATCTTTTCTAAAAATTCCTTCTTTTACCAACCCTTCTAAGTCTTTATTCGTTGCTGCAATAATGCGAACATCAACCGTTAGCTCTCTCTCCCCCCCTACTCTCATAAAGGTCTGGTTTTCAAGGACCCTTAAAATCTTCGATTGTAAAAATGGTTTCATATCCCCAATTTCATCCAAAAAAACGGTTCCCCCATCTGCCAATTCGAAAAGCCCTTTTTTCGTGTTTTTTGCGTCGGTAAAAGCCCCCTTCTCATATCCGAAGAGTTCTGATTCTAATAAAGAATCCGGGATCGCACTACAATTAATTTTCATTAGGGGTCTACCACTTCTCTTGCTATTGTAATGGATGGCATTAGCGGCTAGTTCCTTTCCGGTCCCGCTTTCTCCCTGGATCAATACGGATGTCTTATGAGTTTTACTAATCATTGCGATCAATTCTCTTACGTACTGAATCTGGGGACTGACTCCAAAAATATGGCTATTCTGACCTTCTTCCCTTTGTTGCCGATGTAGTCTTCTAACTTCGTTTATCAAACTCTTCGTTTCTAATCCTTTCTCGATCAGCAGTTTCAATTCTTCTAATTCGAACGGTTTGTTGATGTAATGATAAGCTCCAGATTTCATTGCCGAAACGGCAGTTTGAACATCAGAGTAAGCGGTCATCATGATGACTAAAATCTCTGTATCAAATTCCTTAATTTTTTTCAAAACCTCTAACCCATCCACATCGGGTAGTCTCATATCCAAGAGAATAAGATCAATAATATTCTTTTTAATGACCGAAAAGGCTCCATTCCCCGAACCCACTGAGAAGATCTCATATCCTCTCTTCCTTAACACCTCGGAGAGTGTTTCTTGCATCACCTCATCATCATCAACAATAAGAATGGATGGTTTCATGGGTTTTCCAATCTCTCTGGTAAACTGATCACGAAAGAAGCTCCCTTCTCCCATTCGCTCTCTACCTTGATCTTTCCTCCATGTTGCTTAATGATCTGATAGGTGATCGAAAGGCCCAACCCTATCCCTTTCGGTTTTGTTGTGAAAAAAGGGTCAAAAATCTTTTGAACGATATGGGGGGGGATCCCTCTCCCTTGATCGGAGATGACGATCTTAACAAAGTCTTGTTTAAATCCGTCTAAGGAGTATGAAATCATTGGACTGGCTTCAATCATGAGCTCGCCTCCATTGGGCATTGCTTGGATGGCATTCAAAAACAAATTCAGAAAAACTTGATACATTTGATTCTTATCAACTTTAATCTTGGGAAGCTGTGGATGATAATTTTCGACAAAACGAATTCCTTTGTCAGCAATCTCCTTCATAAGAAATGGAATGATTTCATTAATAATGTCCTGTATGTGGCAGTGGACCAAATTCAGTTTTTGTGGCTTGGCGAAAGAAAAAAATGTCTTAAGCAGTTCATTGAGGCGATCAATCTCTTTGGTGATCCGGTTCAAATATTCTCTTTTTGAGTCATCTTTGGCCATCTCCTCGCTAAGTGCCTGAGCGGTTGTCTTAATTCCGGCAAGTGGATTTCGCAGTTCGTGGGCAATGCCCGAGGCCAGTTGTCCTAGTGACACGAGTCTATCCATTCTTAATATTTCTTCCTGAATTTTATAAACATTTGTCATGTCGCGAAAGATCAGAATCTTCCCGATTGTTTCCCCCTTAATGCTCAAGTGATTATTGATCGTAAACCCCACGGGAAATTCATTATAGTCCATCCTCCTCATCCACCCTTCTTTCCTCGTATCGTGATCATCAGGATGATCGACGAGAAGAGAGTGCATCGCACTATGTTTTTCTCTTAACCCGAAAATACTAAAGGGTTTTCCAATCAACTCACCTTTCAAGTAACCCAAAATTTTTTCTCCCGACCGATTGATATAAGTGATTGTATCATTCATCTCAGTGATAATAATTCCGCTTCCGATGCTCTGGATAATACTCTCTGTAAAATTTTTAACATTCTCGAGTTCTTGGGTTAACCGTTGGATCACCTCATCTTTCTTGGCAATCTTTTCATCAATTTTTTTTGTTGAAACATTGGGGTCCATAAAGAGCTTAAGTCCTTAAAACTTTTTCAAATCTAAAATGGGAATTTCAACCGGATGGTCCTGATAGGTCCAATGGATCATTCCCAAGAAATAGTCACCATATTCCTTCCCGATATCTGCAGGAGTTGATAACTTCTTGAGTACCTGATCAACGATCAGGCCTTTATATCCACCATTTTCCTTCACCGTGAGTATCGTTGCTTCTCCTTTTCGATCCCCGCCCTGAATGGAAAATATTTTCTTTAAATCGATCAGCCTCACTTCAAAATCTTTCAATCGAATTTTTTCCTGGTTTGAATATTTGTTATGGAAGGTACTTGGAACCCGAAATAATTTGAATACTTTATCACTCTCTACCCCAAAAAACTTTTCATCGACCTTAAAAACTGTTACGTTAACCGAAAGGGCTCTTTTTTCCACAAGCTTTTCTGAGGACTGAACGAACCTCTGTTCTACCCTCAATAAGCGTTGGTCAAATTTTTTTATAATTTCATCCATCTTTTCGGAAAATAGATTCATTTTATTCAAGAGTTCCTCGATCTGCTTTCCTGCCGTCGGCAGTACCTCTGTCCTGGTTATCTTTTCACTCAAACGTAAACCAGGTCGTTTTCTTTTATCGTCATTTATCCCTTGCAGACAAGAGAATCTGGCTTCAATCCCAAGTTGAGCCAATTTTTTATAGATACTGATTTCACTGCTTGATTCCTTTTTTATTAGCAGTTTTATCGTTTCCTTGGAATCCAATAGAAATTTGATCATTTGTGGGCCTATATTTTCTTCATCTCTAAGCATATGGTTTAATACCTTTTCCATTAGACTTAAAACAGAAACAATATCGGGTTTCTCTTCAGAGACCCTTCGCAAAACGAGGACTTCTTCTTTTGCTTTTTTGATATTCTCCTCTGTAATCTCCCACTCTAACGTCAAGAGGTGGGTCTCCACTTTCTCCAACGATTCTAATAAAGGAAGGGATTTAGAAGGAGGATGGGAAGAACGCCCTGCATCGATTTTTTTCTCCATTTCGTAAGAGGGTTCTAAGATCGGAGGTTCCATCCTTACACTTTCTGCCAACCCTATTTTCTTCTCAACAAATAGCCGATCGACAGCGGAATCAATCTCTTCCTCCAATCCTTTTATATCATCCTCACCAATCGTCTTTTCCATTTCCGGCTTCCCTTTCGTCGTCATCTTGATTGTTTATCAAGGAGCATAATCTTTCTACTCACATCTTTCACGACCAACTTGCTGATCTCCCTTAAGGTTTCAAAAACTCCAGCTCCTTTTAAGGCACTGGCAGGAAAGGATGGCACCTTTAACATGGAGTTGAGGTCCTTTTCTAACGTTTCAACAGGAAGAATCTCAGAATCTGTCCCGTCTAAATCTCGTTTATTAAATTGAATGACAAGTGGAATGGCCCTGATGCTGATCCCTTTCTCTGCTAAATTCTTTGCTAAATTAATGAGGCTTTCGACATTTTTCTTTCTCTGCACCTTTAGAGAATCTCCTACAAAAACTGCCCCGTCCACTCCCTTCAAAACCAATTTCCTTGTAGCATCATAATGTACTTGTCCGGGAACTGTATAAAGTTGAACCCGGATATCAAATCCCCTAATTTTTCCTAAATTCAAAGACAAAAAATCGAAAAACAGGGTCCGATCCCCTTTCGTATCTATCGACACCATCTTACCTTTGGTTTCTTCTTTTGTTTGACCAAAGATATATTGCAGATTGGTGGTCTTTCCGCAAAACCCTGCACCATAATAAACGATTTTGCATTGAATCTCGTCTTTACTGAAGTTAATGAACGGCATCAGAGTCTTTTCACCTCTCTAAGAAGGCCGAAACGGATCATTTATTGGGACCGTCTTTTCTTTGAAAATGGAACTGAGAATTTTTGAAAGCTCATCGATGATCTTGTTAATCTGTAAACGAATCAGTCCTAAGGAGGTCTGATCGTCAAAAAGGGTGACCATAATGACATGCTCACCGATGGCCGAAAAATACACATTTTCGCTCTTTCCCTTATGAAATAAAAGGCTGAACTCTTCCTCCCCCAACATCCGGGCGATCTCAGCAGTGGCTCCGAAATTCGCAGCCGTGAGCGCGGAAAGCGCTAAGACATCGATCTCCTCCGGTGTGTTGCCATGATGGGCAATGAGTGTACCCGATCGATCGATCAACAGCACTGAGTGAGCGAGGGATGAAGAGATCATCTTAGTCAAACAGAAATTGATTTTTTCCATATCTTCTTTTGTGATGACAATGTTCATGTTTGGTTACTTCATCTTGTCTGGAGAAGATACCCTCCAAGTGACTTATACTTTTTCATCATTCTTCCGCATTGCTTCGACAAGCAAATGTTCCCAATTTTGATAGATCGTTTGAATTGGCGGGATAAAGCCGACATTTGAAACAAACTCTCCCTCCTGCCAACTTAGAATTTTATAAAAGGCGTCTGCCCCCTTTTGGTCTCCGCATTCAGCGTGGATGATCTCTCCTTCATTTAAGTAGATGACCCCTTTCTCCCCATCTCTGGTGATAATCAGTGCAGTGGTTAACCGACCGAGGCAATTCATTTGAATAATATCTGTCAGTTGAAGACCAAATAATTTCCCTCGAAACCCTTTTTCCTTACCAATCAAATCGATTATAATTTTTCTAATATCAGATATCTCAAACGGTTTTTCCACATAAAACAGGGATCCTCTTCGATTCGCCTCCTTCTGAACATCGTAAGATCCGTATGCGGTCATGATGATTACCTTCGTCTGAGGATATTCTTTCTTAACGGTTACAAGGAGGTCTAAACCGTTAATATCTGGCATTCGTATATCAGAGATGACGAGATCGATCTTATTCTTCTTTAGCAGATTTAAAGCCTCCCTCCCATTATTTGCAACGATTACCTCGTATTTATCCTTGTCTTTTGAGAGACTTTTTGACATACTCCAGGTTAGAGTCTCTTCGTCGTCTACTATTAAAACTTTTTTTAAATTCTTTACCATGTTAAAAATCTCGCCGAAATCTTCTCGATTACTATCCATTTACATGATATAAATTAGAAAGGAAGCAAAATAAGTGCCAATTTTTGTTAGATTTTTTATTAATTAATTCATTAAAGGGTTCGCATAGTTTTGGCATTGGATAAATTTATTCCATTATAATTAAGATTTTAAAAATGGTCAATATTTAACCATTGGTTAAAAAACACCTATTGACCCTTTGATTAGTTGGGACCTTTAGACAAAGCCATGATCAATTTAAGATTAGGTGAAGGAACTTCCGAATTGAGTCCTAAGTGGTGAGTTAAATCACGACCAAATAGATGGGAGAGTTCCCCATTATCGAAGTGGTGACAATGGGAACTGAAGAACCTTCAGTAATATTTTTTAGTCCCTGTGTCTATGCAAACAATCTTCCTAAGGATCATAAAGAGCTAGGATTGATGCACATCGTCACATAGTAAATAGGGCTTCACAAAATAAATTTTGAAATTTTCCCTCTACCCGTTGGGG
>Ga0315291_10002013_pt1 | contig 26882 bp, 28 predicted proteins | sample YL17G12_20_MG_FD_203070 | JGI IMG/M metagenome (GOLD analysis project Ga0315291, IMG submission 203070) | Sediment microbial communities from Yellowstone Lake, YNP, Wyoming, USA - YL17G12_20 | ecosystem: Environmental > Aquatic > Freshwater > Lake > Sediment | place: USA: Wyoming | collected...
TCCTTAATAGTTTCTCTTTAGTAATCCTAGAGATACTTAATTCCTTATGCTGAATAAGAATCGGTGTTATTTCCGCTAGATACGGAGCTAATCGCTTACCACAGATACAATCACAAATTAGCCAGATATACTTAAGAGCTACCATTGCTTTTTCATCATAAATACGTTTTCTCTTTCTTTTGGTCTTGTGCTGTTTATCTTCAGTGAAAACAATGGTTTTACCATCTTTTGAGTATAGTGTTAGCATTCGGTTCCAATTTCTTAATATGTTGGAGGCATAACATCGGTTATAACCGGTCAAAACGACCACTTCGTCTAATATTTTTCCTTTTTCCTTTTTCTTTGCTCGATTATATCGTTTTGCTACTTCTTTAGTAATTATTTTCTTTTCCTGCATAGTTAATGCCATATGACTGCCTCGCTTTCAAAATAGCAGTCATATTATAACCTCATTTCGAATAGATTTCTTAAATGAGGCAATGATACCATTTCGTGTAGATTTTTGATGAGGCAATTCGCGGGGTTGACATTTTAGATTTTTTGATTATAATATATTCAATATTGGTGGAATCCTTATCAAGGAAAATGGAAAGCGTATTAGTTAAAACAAAACAACTAAATAAATATTTATTTCCAAAAAATCAGTATTTTCCCTTTTATAATCATTACAAACGTAATAATCCGGCGATGTCAGTTCAAACCTTAATTTTTTCAACGCCGAGCAGACAGAGGACGCAGAGAATCTCTGCGGACTCTGCGACCTCTGCGATGGAGAAAAACACTGGCAAGAGGGGTTTGTTGTATCGAGCACCGGTTTTCGATTGTGCCAGTTGGCACAAAAATCTTGCCAAAATTAATAATATGCCACTGATAGACGCGAAGCGTAGCGAAAGCAACACAGATAAAAAAGAAGAAAATCATCCGTGTTTATCCGTGGCAAAAATATGATGGAGGAAAATTATGCGTAAAATATTACCGATACTATTAGTATCAATAGTAATAGTCTGTGCAGAAGGAATGTGGATGAACAATAAACCGGTCATTAACGATGCGTTAAAGTTCCCCGCACAAAAATCAAATGTTCAGACTAACACAAACAGTCTAAATCCGCAAAAAGAAGCACTATCAAGTATCGCTACCGATATTTGTGAAGAAAAAAGTAAGATAGAATTATCACCCCGCGAGTTACCAATCGTAAATTATAGTTGTGAATGGACAATTACGCTCAACCATGTTGCATGTGTCGGAGTAACGCCGGTCTGTATTGGAACTTATCCGCAAGGTGAAACTTTACTATGGGTTTCGTCAGGTGGACTAACCGGTAATGCTGACCCAAATTATATCCTTATTTATAATCTAAGAACTCGAACCCTGGTTGACTCTTTCCTACAAGCCCCCACCACCCTTTGGGGTTATCGTGACATGTGCTTTTACAATGGCTATGTTTATGCTGGAACCGAAGCAACGCTTCATAAAATCGACCCGGTTACCCATGCTGTTGTTGGCACTTACTCTGTCACTGGTATCTCGGGTAGTGTAATTCGTGCTTTAACCGACAATAATGTTGAAGACTCACTCTGGACAACAAACTGGGCAGTTCCAATTTACAAAGTTTGGAATCAAGGCGGTGCAGTACGGACGGTACAAGCGACTAACACTTATTCAGTCTATGGTTTGGCTTATGACCCACACGGTTATGTTTGGGGCTCTTGTCAAAATCAACCGACCGCTGACTTAGTAAAGTATTCCTACCCGGGTTTTACTGTTTTAGATTATGTCCGTGTAACTGAACTCTTGACTGGCGAACTTGCTGGTGGTTGCGAAATGTGGAAAGATACATTCCTACTTTATCTTGGTCAATGTACTCCTAATGATAAAGTGTTTTGTTTAAAATTATATGGCATAGGTGCCAATGATATGAAAGCTACTTCAATTAATGCTCCGTCTGCTACTCTGCCTTATAAAAAATATTATATCCAAGCGCTCGCACAAAATATCGGGTCAAGCACCCAATCGGCTGGTGTGCCGGTAAAAATGCGTATTACCGGTCCTGGTTATTTATACGAAGATTTAAACCAATCAACATCAATATCACTTGCTCAAGGTGATACTCAAAGAATTACTTTTTCACCACAGTGGCAAGCGCCTGGCGTAACCGGCACCTATACGATAAAAATCTGGACTGAACTTGCTGGTGATGAAAATCCGGGTAACGACACGGTTACCGCACAGGTTGAAGTGACAAACTGGATAACTTATGCGAATTTTGGCGGCTCGGCTTATTATTATCCGACTCTTGGCGGTGAAAAAGCAACATTCTTTGTTCCGCAGGAGTTCGGTGTTATTCCGCCGGTTACGGTTGAATCAATTTATGCTCAATTTTATGGCGGACCAGCTACTGGTCCAAGTAAAGACTCAGTCGTAAAGTTTAAAGTTTATGCTGGCGATCTAACAACTTTACTTTATGAATCAGATACAATACGTTTACCGGTCGTTGTTGGTTCTTGGTATACTTATACACACGGCTTACCAACACCAGTCCCAATTACTGGAACAAGTTATCTTGTTTCAGTTGTTCCACAAGGTGACAGCCATCCAATGTTATTGTCTGACCAAGAACCGCTTGGTAGAAGTATCTATGGTGATACGAGCGGATGGTATCTTAATTCGTCTGGTGAATGGCATATCGCATCATATGTTTCCTGGACACCGCGTAATGATGATGTCGGAACTGATTGGATTGTTGAACCGACCACAATGGTCTCACCCAGTGTTGCAATTAGTCCCAAAGCGGTTATTCATAATGTTGGATTCAATACTCAAGGCGGATTTTCGGTTACCTGTTTGATTGACTCGTCCGGAAGTAATATTTATACCGGAACCGCGACTGGTCCATCAATGCTTTTTGGCGATACTACGACGGTAACATTCAGTCCAACCTGGACACCTGGTCCGGCTGGTGCGGTCTATGATATTACCGTATATACTGGACTTGGCGGTGATGAATATCGTTACAACGATACAATCGCTTACTTTACATCATCATTTGTTATCACAAATAATATAATCTCTAATTTGACCAGTGCACCACCAACCATTGATGGTAATATCCAGACTTCAGAATGGTCTGATGCTGAAAAATATGACGTGTCAGATGTCTTAGGTCAGGAAGGTGTCCCCTATCCAGCTGGCAGTGCCTATCTGTATGTTAAACATGATGCGACCAATCTTTATCTTGGCTGTGATTTGCCATCTGCTTCTACTCTTGATGATTTAGACCAATTAGGTGTTTATCTTGATGATAATAATGACGGTGCTTGGGCAACTGATTCATCGGAAGGTAATTATTGGGTAGTCCATTATCCATCTGCTGACTCAGTCCGCTATCGTGCGCTATGGTGGAAGTCCGATACGTTGAAAAACTGGATTTATGGTTCGGTCTTTTCTCCAGTATCAATCACTACAACCTCTGGACATCTTCAATTTGAATGTGTGATACCAATCGGTACTGCTAAACATCAACTTAATATTAATCCTAATGGTGATACCGCTGGCCTCTGGTTCTTTGCCGCGGACAATCCGTATGGTGACCGTTATGCTTACTGGCCCACTGATATGTCAAGTGATACGTGGACTTATCCAGATGCGTATGGTAATCTAATTTTCCAATTACCGCCATTAGACGTTGGCGTAACCGCAGTTCTTGCCCCATCTGGCACGATGTATTTAGGACAATCAGTCCCACCGCAAGCGACCGTAAAGAATTATGGCATCGCAACTGGCACCTTCCCGGTAATATATACTATTTACGACGGACCTGACCCAATCTATTTAGACACAGAATTTGTTTCGTTAACAGTCGGACAAGAACTTACCGTTGAGTTCGACCCACCATTTACTCCAACTTACACCGGCGGTCCATTCGACCGTGAAGTTCGCACTGCGCTACCTGGTGATGCTTATGCTGGTAATGATGTTATGACACCCGGCGGTTTCATGGTAGAATTACCGCCAGCTACAAGTTGGACGCCTGGCACAGCTGTGCCTGCTGCTGGTGACCTGAAACCTGGCAAATTGGTCAAAGATGGCGGTAGCATGGTAGCGGTTGGTCCTGATGTCTATGCATTCCCAGGCAACAAATCCTGGCAGTTCTATAAGTATGAGCCCTATGTAAAAGGTGCCTGGACCGTACTCGAATCGATCCCTTACGGACACAAATCAACCGACCCAACTAAGATCAATAAGAAGAAGATCGGCAAGGGCGCCGCACTCTGCTACGATGGCACTGGTATTATCTACGCAACCAAAGGTAATAGCACCACTGAACTCTGGGCTTATGATATCTTAGCAAATACTTGGGCTGCCAAAGCATTCGTTCCAGTGCCCAAAGCACTCAAGGGCGGTACTTCGATTGCTTACCTTGGTGGTAAAGTCTATCTCTTGGCGGGTGGCCAGAAGAAGACCGACCTCGTTAACTTCTATGTCTACGATGTCGCGACCGATGTTTGGACTCCGTTAGGCTTATTAACGCTTGGTCCTAATATCAAGATCTGGAAAGACGGTGCCTGCCTTACGAAACTAGACGGCACGCTCTATGCTCTTAAGAGTAATGACAAATACAACCCATTCTTCTCTTACGATGTGCTTTCTAATACCTGGACTGAATTTGACTCGATACCAATGCTTGACAGCCTTGCTGGCAAGAAGAAGAAAGTTGCGGTCAAAGACGGTGGTGCGATGTGTGCTGGTGGCGATGCAATCTACGCAATCAAAGGTGGCGGTACGATCTACTTCTGGAAATATACGACTGGCGGTGGGTGGACACGATCAGATTCGATTCCGAGACTTCATAAGAAATCAGTTGCTAAGACTGGTGCAGCATTAACATTCTGTGATAATATGGTGTACTTAATGAAAGGCAATAATACCTCAGAACTCTGGAGCTATGGACCAGTTTATGACGAGAAAGTTACCGCTCGAACTCCAGTCGCAGGAACTTATTCAGCGGTAATGGCAGAAAAGACCGAAACTGCATTAACCTTTAATTTGAACGCTACGCCTAACCCATTCACAGGAACAACCACAATTCGCTATGCCGTTCCGACTGCGAGCAGAGTTTCGATTAAACTATACAGTGCAAACGGAAGATTAATTGAAACGATTCATGATGGCTATTTGAGCCAAGGCGTTTACACAAAACTGCTGACTACTAATAATATTGCCCGCGGAATATACTTCTTAAGATATGAAGATAATTATAACCGAGCTGAAATTAAAGTTATAAATCAGTAACCCTTAAATCCCGCCCCCCAAAAAGGGGCGGGTCTCATAACCCCTCCTCCCTGCCCTAATTTTTAGTGCAGGGAACACAACAGGGTTACAAACCGGGACGGGAATGTCTTCCCGTCCCTTTTATTTCTATTCGTTTTATCTATTCCATTGCCCTAACTGTATATTATTCATAACATCCTTATTGACTTACGGTGATTTCACTTTCATGCAAAATAGGTCTTGACAAATTTTGAGTTTTTGTTAAATTATTACCGATGTTTGTGCGAGATGAGGAGGCACAATGAGTAAAAATATTGTATTAATGCTGTTGTGTGTGTTACTGACAGCAACAATCGCATCCGCGATTGTACCGGTTTCGGTCAGAATGCGAGGACTCGGACCTAGTTTAGTTGGTATTGTCGACGATGAATATTCCGATCTGTTCTTCAACCCTGCATTTATTAACAAGATTGATGGCAATCGGGTATATACTAACCTATCGAACGTGCATCATTTTGGTGAAGACCTAATCTTTAGCGATATGTACTCGCCCGATATGTATTATAACCTGCTCGGCGGAATCACCGAGTGTTGCCAAAGTAAAGTCGGCGCCCTTATCGAGATGAGCGGTGCTGATATGCTGATTACCGAAGAAGAATATACCCAAGAAATCGATGGAAACGATACGTATATTGATAGCGTGAAAACTGAAACGAAAATGAAATATACGGACCACTCATTCAATCTTTTCCTGGGCAAAAAATTCGGTAACTTCCATATCGGTGTTTGGGTCGGTCCCGACATGATGGCTATGGAACAAAACGAAAAAGACATAGAAAAGAATTATCACTTTAGAAACGATTCGCTCATTGAGTATAATTTTTCTCAAGAAGAAATGAATAATCAAGCCAAAACAAACGCTTATCCGTTTATGATTGGCGTCATTACAGGTGAACCGGAAAATGAAATATCAGCAAATTTCGCTTATGGTTTTGATCGAGTAAACGGTTTCGCACCGGTAAACTTTATCACATCTGAATTGAATCATGAGCTTGACTCGACTTTGACCTCGATTGATCGAAGCTTTGATAATACGGAAGAAAAAACTGAACAGAGCGGTTACTTTTTGGCGTTTAATGGACGTAACAAACGACGGTTCGAGGACCATTCGCTCGTCTATTTAGCAGGGCTTACTTATTCTAATCGTCCGAATACGTATAATTCCTTCGATACTACTTGTGATTTTTACAGTCCTTCTTCAGGATACCATCAATTGACCTCGACCACAACCACCCAAGAAGGTGAAGGACCAACGAAATACATAGCATTGGCTTTAGGGATTGGCACGGAAAAGTATTTTGATGCGCTCAATACCAATAGCCTGTTTGCAATTGGATTTATTCCTTCCTATTTTGGCGGCAGCACCACAATAACGATGCGGCCGGAGCAAACCCATATCTATGCCTATGACAATTATTATTATTCGGATACTTTGGAATATACCGTAGACGAAACGAGCAATGAAACAACCGAAATTAAAAATACCTTTGGCGGGTTTACATTTACCATCCCGGCTGGCTTAGAAACAAATTTAACGAACCGCCTTGTCTTAAGACTTGGCGTTACCCAGGATATAATGCTTAAGGTTAAAGACTGTACCGAACAAACTCTTACCGATGGCGGTTGGACTGAACATTATGTGTCGGGTTCGTTCGATACCACATACGCCGAACCAGCTGACGAGTTAGATTCTCACTACACTAAGACCGAATCAAAAACTTCAATCGCAAACTCGACAACCTATCATTACGGATTAGGATTTAAAGTTAACGATAATATCGAACTGAACTTCTTAAATTATTCTGACCTGACAAATTTAATGAACTGGGTGTTAGGCGTAAATATTAAATGGTAAGGAGAAACAATGAAAAATAAAATAGCAATACTTTGTTTATTAACCGCTACGGTTGCAATGGCAATCATGCCGTATTCGTTAAGAATGCGCGGAATGGGTCCTGGTTTAGTTGGAATCGTTGATGACGAGTATTCCGACCTATACTTCAATCCCGCGATGGTAAATAATGTAGAAGGAACCAGAGTTTATACGAATCTAGCGAATTTACACAATACCGGTTCGGACATGATGTTTGCCGAATGGTATGAACTCCCGTATTACAATCTAATTGGCGGGATTACGACATATAAAGATATGAAAGTCGGCGGATTCTTAGAAACCGGCGGTGCAGATATGGTCTATACCGACCAGGATTATGAAAGTGAAATCGATGGTAACGAAAGATGGGTTGACAGCACAAATATCGAAATGACACTGAAAGATCTTCAGACCACCGTAGGTTTAATCTGGGGCAAGACGTTTGGCGATATGAAATTCGGTATTCTGGCTGGACCACAATTTACTGACCAACACTTTAGAATCAACAACAAAACAGCAAGTTATTATTATCGGAATGATACTTTGTTAGAATACACCTATGAAGAAGTCGATTCATCAGCAAAAGCAAATGCAATGTTTATCCCAGTAAAAGCGGGCATTTGTATGGGTACGCCCGAGAACGAAATGTCCGCCAGTCTTGCGGTTGCCTATGACGAAACCTATTCATTATTCCCAACTAAGGTCCATAATTCGATTCTCTTAAATAGCATATCGCAGACCCCATGGACGAGAGATATCTCCTTTGCAAATATGGATGAAAAATATGACCAAGGCGGACTTTTTGTTACCCTTGGTGCCCGAAATAAAAGACGCTTTGAAGACTATTCATATTCATTCTTAGGCGGAATTGAATATTATAATCAACCAGGGACAATAACTCTTTCTGATTCGGTTTATGAATATGAGTTTGATTCGGGACCATCAGATTTTGTGACGGAGGAATTTTCGCAGATCGCAAAAATGGACGGGAAATCATCAGACCAAGGTATTACAGTTGGTGTCGGTGTTGGAGCGGAAAAATATTTTGACGCCCTTAATACAAAGAGCTTGTTTGCAATCGGTTTTATTCCCGCTTATAAAATGGGTAAATTTAAGGTCAATATCAACCCGGGAACGATCAATGAGTATCATTTTAATGTTAATTATTCTGGAGATACAGTTGAATACGCTTATGTTACCGAAAGCGGTGAATACGTTGAACAAAACATCAATTATAGCGGTATTGCCTTATCGATTCCAGTTGGTTTAGAAACATATTTAACTCCTCGATTATCGTTTAGACTGGGCGCTTCACAAGATATGATGCTTATCTTCAAAGAAAACTTTGAAATGACAATGACCGACAGTGGTTGGGCTGAAACCTGGACCTATACCCATCCGAACGATACAGTTATTACTGACTACGAACCGGATGGTGAATTAGATTCTTATTATACCAATTCTGAGGCTAAAACTAACTTTGCGAATTCTACTACTTACTATTATGGGTTTGGTTATAAAATCAATGATAATGTCGAGCTCAATTTCTTAAATAACGCTGCGTTGACTGATTTAAGCGAATGGATATTAGGAGTAAATATTAAATTTTAACCCCCTCGTTTCATAAACACCTCCAATGCCGCTGGCCCCCACCAGCGGCTTTTTTTATTATTGGCGCTTTATGGGATTGACCACGCACCAAGAATTCAGGCACTAGTACCTAGTCACTTATCACTAGACACTGTCGCTGGTTGCGGGGTTGACATAATTTAAAGATTTAGTATTCTTTTTACTGCAGGCTATTAGCTATTTACTATAAGCCGAACCGGGCGATTAGCTCAGTTGGTTAGAGCGCATGCCTCACATGCATGAGGTCACCTGTTCAAATCAGGTATCGCCCATTTTTTTGAAATCTTGCTAACAAAATAAAAGGCACGAGTTTTATTTCCCGTGCCAATAATTTTATTTATTGTCTCAGTATAGAGAAATTTTTACGGTCTCGGTTTGTTCTCCTTCAATCGCAACTCGCAAAAAATAAATTCCTGACGGTTTAAATACCTTGCGGATGTTAATCGAACTAAAACCACTGCTCGACTTTCTCATCGGGGTGGTTTCTAAGATTCTTCCATTGACATCGTATAACCGATATGAAAAACCTTTCCCCTGCGGAACTGCTAATTGTAAAAGCACCCCATCTTTTTGTTGTGTAACAGAAATTTTGGAGCGAATTGGGAGTGCGTTTTCTTCTTCAATCGATGCGACATAGCCCTTAAAAGCGTAAAGCTGATAAGGCTGGCTATTCTGGTCTTGTAAACTGACCAAGACATCTGGATAACCATCACCATCAAGGTCAGGAGCGCCGGTAACATCATAGACCCGGTCAACAAAATTATATTGCCAAAGCACATCTCCATTAACACCATTCATTACTTTGACATTTCTACCATTAACCGCCCCGGCTATAACTTCGGGAATTCTGTCACCGGTAATATCCAATAATGTATCAACATTCCAGCAATCACCACCAACCGTTTGCGACCAAAGCACGTTCCCGTTTTGACCAGAGAGAACACTAACCAAAGTCGACCAGGAACCAACTACGACATCGTCAATGCCGTCATTATTGATATCACGAATTCTCCTAAGGTCGTAGACAACTCGTGCCGTTCCAAGGTTGTTTTGCCAGATTAAGCTGCCATTCGAACCATCACAACATACTACTTTATACACCCAACCGCCGCCGACAAGATCGTTTGTGCCGTTACCATTCACATCGCCCATTGACGCAACAAATTCTACTGAACCGCCAGTATTATACGACCAAAGCTGTGCTCCAGTTCTACCATTAAGACAATAAATTCGATTATCTAAACTATTACCACCCGCCGCAAGTATCACTTCTGGTATTGTGTCGTTATTTAAATCAACATGTGGCGCGATACACATCCCGGCATCATTAGGTCTAAATGTCCAGAGCGTATCGCCGGTATGCCCAGAAAAACATGCTGCAACGCCCCTTTGGTCATTACTTGTTCCACCAACTGATGCGAGCACTTCAGGATAACCGTCATGATTAATATCTACCGTTGGTCTAACACAATAAACCCAACCTGAGTTTGGATAGTAAGAATAGCTCCAAAGCGTAGCTGAGGTCACGCCATTTATTGCGAAGACAGTACGTCCCGGGAATATCCCGCCCGGAGTTCCCATAATAATATCTGGTATCGAATCACCCGTAATATCATTTATCGTAGATAAACCACGAGTGCCCCAGATACCCTGGCAATCAGTGCGAGTCCAGATACTTGTACCATCTAAACCAGAACGTAAAAAAAGCCGGATTGGCGGTGAGGGATAAGCGCCGTAGTATGCGGCAACAACAACATCCGGATGACCATCATTATTATAATCATAGGTTGGAACGGCGCTGTAAATACCGCCGGTCCCCTGCGCTGACCAGATAACCTGTCCTTGCGGTTGCATAATTAACAAAGATAATATTACCGCAAACATAACTTCTCCTTTTTTATTTTATAAAAAATAATGAGTAGCGATGGATAAAAAATTATACTCACCGCTACTCACTAAAATTTATTATCTAAGATATAAAGTTTTTACAGTTTTGGTTGCTGCGTTATTGGTTTCTAATACGACGAAATAGACTCCCGGTGCGGATAAAAGGCTGTTTTCGTTTCTGCCGTCCCAAGTCGTCTTATAAGAACCGGCGGTCTGTGTCGCTGAAGTTAAAATCCGAACGACATTGCCGGTCGCATCGTATATTTTCACTGCGCTGAAGGTTGCCGGGTTAACTGAAAAACTAATCAAGGTTATAGCCTTAAACGGGTTGGGTGTAGCTTCTAAGCTTAGAACATTCTTTAGATTCGAACCGCTCTCTTCTACGCCGGATCCTACTTGCTCAAAAAACATGCTGTCAACCGCAATCGTGCCGCCGGCAGGACTCCCGGATGAACCGTAGGTACGGACCAAGAAATCAGCTAATGCTGCATTAGCGGGTGCGGTGTCGGTCACCGCAGTTCGTTCAACCACTTGCCAGCCAGATGCATTAACCGTGTAGGTCGTTGACCAGGAACTGATGAATGTGCCATTAGCTTGTCGCCAGGTAATCGTCATTCCACCGCTACAACTGTCGTTATTGTCATAAAATCGGACTCTTGCAATATAACGTCCTCGCGCCGGGGTAGCCAGCGTGCATTGCTGCAGTAAACCCTTGTTACTCCCTGTTCCGGCTTGCATCCTTATTAGCTTAGCAGCATAATTGCCGCTGAATACTCTTGTGCTTTCCTTATAGACTCGGCAATAAGTGGTATCCTCAACCGTCCAGTATTGCGGCTGTCGAATTGTTGTCCATGTTTCTAGACTTGGGTTTTTTAGCTTATTGACTGCAAATATTGGCGTAACGGAACCTACGATAATAAAGATTCCCAAGATTGTTATAATACTTTTTTTAGGCATTGTGCCTCCTTGAAAAGCATATGTATTATGCTTCTGTCTTGTAGTTTATTTTACTGATTTCTAACTTAGTTAATTGTTGTTTGTGTCCTTTCAGACGGCGATAATTCTCCCGACGGGTAAATTTAAAAGTAATAGCTTTGTCAGCACGGAAATGTGATATTATTTTTGCCTCAACCGATGCGCCTTTAACTTTCGGATTCCCAATAACGGTTGTATCGTCTGTTTTGAGAAACAAAACGTCATCAAATGTCACTATCGAGTTGGGCGTTAAATCGAATTTCGGTACGGTAAGCTTTTCGCCTGGTTTAGCAAAATATTGGAACCCTTTAATCCGAACGATTGCAAACATTATTTGCCTCCTGGCAGCCCTTGTGGTGTCGGCGTACCCGGCTGCGTCGGTACCTGTTCAGTAGGTTGCCCGGTTCGGGCGGCTGGTGTTCTTGAACGCCTTGCCGATAAAAGCACCAGCGATAAAGAAGTAATCATAAAAAGAATCGCTAAACCGGATGTAAGTTTTGTCATAAAAGGTGCTGCCCCGCCGCCGCCAAAAACTGATTCACCACCGCCAAACACACTTGCAACGCCGCCCTTTTGTGGTTGCTGAAACAACACAACAATCACCAAAACAACGCACACTAATACATGTAGAAATATAACTAAGCCAAACATAAATTTGAACTTTATAATAACCAATTTTTAAGGAAATGTCAAGATAAAAGTGTAAGACACCTGAAAATCTGGATGTAAAAGTAAAACATAAGTTATGTAACACCACTAAAAACGATAAAAGTATTTTCAATATGCTGAATTTCGAATAAATATTAGAATTTCGTAATTGCTTTTGTATCTTGACAATTATTAAGAATAGAATATTCTATTGGGTGCGTGATATACAATCTAGTCAGGATTCCCGAAACATTGATATCGATAAGGTTGGTATAAAAAATTTAAGATATCCGATCTTTTTATCGGATAAGGCACACAAGTGTCAGCATACTATTGCTCAGATTGATATGTTTGTAAATCTTCCGCATAATTTTCGCGGCACACACATGAGTCGTTTTGTCGAAATTCTTAGTCGTTTCCATCGAGAGATCGCAATTCATAATATCGGTACGATTCTAAAAACGATGAAACAGGAATTAAATGCAGAATCCGCCCATATTGAAATGGAGTTTCCGTATTTTATTGAAAAAAAGGCGCCGGTATCAGGTGCGGTCGGCCTAATGGAATATCGGTGTAAGTTCGTTGGCAACCTGACTAACAAGGTGCAGCTTATTTTAGGAGTTGCCGTACCGATTACAACCCTTTGCCCATGTTCTAAAGAAATGAGTCATAAAAGCGCACACAATCAGCGGGGCGAAATCCGGGTCGATGTTCAATTTAAGGGATTTTTGTGGATTGAAGATTTAATCGAATTGATTGAAGGTTGTGCCTCAAGCCCGGTCTATTCATTGCTAAAGCGTGAAGATGAAAAATATGTCACTGAACACGCTTATGAAAATCCGGTTTTTGTAGAAGATGTCGTCCGTAACGTTGCTTTAATTCTCGAATCCAATCCAAATATCGCCTGGTATCGAGTCGAAACGGAAAGTTACGAATCTATTCATAATCATGATGCTTATGCATCATTAGAAAAGAAAATCAGCGAATTTTAAAGGAGTAATATAAATGAAAAAAACGATTATTTGGTTATGTTTAATATTAACCGTTTTATTTATCGGATGCGCATCAAAAGTAAGCGTATCGGCAGGCGGGTCCCCTAAATTTGATATTGAAACGCCCCAAGGATTATATGACGAAGGTCAATATTATTTAAAGCAAAAAGACTATGACTATGCGCTACGGTCTTTTTCCACAATTGTCGAAGACTTTTCTGACGATATCCTTGCCGATGACGCACAATTTACAGTCGCGGAAATACTCTCCAATCCAAAAAACCCTAATCAGGATTTAGAGACTGCGCTAGAAGAATACCAAAACCTTATCGATAATTATCCGGATAGTCCATTTATAAAGAAAGCACAAAAGAAAATCGACCAAATCGAAAAAAGGCTTGAAAAAGAAAAATAGTTTTGGTATGCTATGCTTGGCCAATAGCTATTGGCTATTGGCTTGAAACTAATTATGAATACGTTAATTGTCAATAGTTATCGCAATGATTCGGTAAAAAAAATTGACCTGTATGTAAATTTAGTAAAGCAATTTAGCACCTACGATGTTATTGATGACACCCAAGTCATTGATAAACTTGGTTCTTATGCTTATGATGCAGTGATTCTAAGTGGTTCTCCTGATTTTGTTTCTCAGGAAAGAAGTTCACAGGAATATTTTGATTTTGTACGATATAATACAATTCCTTGTCTGGGAATTTGCTATGGGCACCAGGTTCTTGCTAAGGCTTATGGTGCCACAGTTTATATGGGACGCCGTCGGATCGAAGGATATGAAACAGTCCGTGTTATTGAAAATGACCCTTTATTTGAAGGGATGCCGCCAGAGATTTTGGTCTGGGAAAATCATTTAGAACATGTTGAATTACGGACTTTGGATCGAACTGGTTTTGCACTTTTGGCGAACTCCTCAACCTGTGAAGTTGAAGTGATAAAACATATTGAAAAACCGTTGTATGGTCTTCAATTTCACCCTGAACGTTCCGGAATAATTGGTGAAAGAATATTTAAAAACTTCTTCGATACTATAAAAAAAGAAACTAAGCGACTCAGCGAAGTCCGCTGATTTTTGCAAAATATAAGAGAAAATAATAAAAAACTGGAATTGTAAAAAGCAGGCTGTCAATTCGATCTAAAAACCCGCCGTGCTCGCCAAAAATTTTAGAACTATCCTTTAACTCAACATCACGCTTAAATCCAGACTCGGCTAAATCACCTAACTGCGCTGCCGCGCTTAGAATTAATCCCATTATAACCGATGTTAATATTGTAACCGCCGGGAACAACGTTCTTAGATAAATCAGTGAAAAGATAATGCTAACCAAAATACTCCCTATAAAACCTTCAATAGTTTTATTGGGGCTGATTTTTGTTGCAAGTTTATGTCTGCCGATTGTCGAGCCGATAAAATAGGCGGCGGTATCATTAACCCAAGTAAAAATAAGCGGGAAAAACACAATGAAGAAAGAACGGAACAGAGAAAAATTTTGCGCCCAAACTAACTTTTTTAAAAATAAAAGGTGCGCTGGTAAAAATCCTAAATAAAAGAGTAGAAAAAGACCAAACGGAACGACCAGATAATATTTGTCCCGCTTGATCAATGCATAGAGAAATAGAACAACTGGGAGAATAAGATAGAGCGTAATTCCGCCACCAAAATAGAACATTACCGGGAAAAGCAAATTTAACCCAATCATTAAAAATCGATTTATAAAAATTTGTTTTATTTCTAACATTCGAAGAAATTCGTTGGTCGCAAAAGTAATCCAGATAAGACTGATAATAAATACCGCAATTGGGTGAACGAATAAAGCAATCCCAACCACAACACCAAGAATTGCGCCCACTACCACCCGTTTTGCTAATTTACTCAATATCTACCTTCCCAAATCGTCTCTTCCGCTGCGAATAATCTTCGATTGCCGCTAATAGTTCTTTTTTATCAAAATCTGGCCAGAGCACCTCGGTAAAATAAAACTCGGTATATGCGCTCTGCCATAAAAGGTAGTTTGATATCCGCATTTCACCCGCAGTTCGTATCAACAAATCAGGGTCAGGAAGCAAGGAGTCATAAAGATAGTTTCTGAACTCTTCGCTTGTTAAAACGGCAAAATCTTTCTTTTCTCGTGCTATCTTCTTAATCGCATCGATTATCTCATTTCTTCCACCATAGCTGAGGGCTAAAACCAAGACTAGTCCGGTATTATCTTTGGTTTTATTTATCATATAGTTCAAACTGTCTTGTACTTTTTGTGGCAGTCGTTCGATTTGGCCAATTGCACGAACTCTAACGTTGTTCTTATTTAATTCCGGTTCTTCCTTAATTAACAATTGTTCTAATAGTTTCATTAATTTATTTATTTCGCTTTGAGGACGTTCCCAGTTCTCCGAAGAGAAAACATATAGTGTCAGATATTTTATACCAAACTCCGCGCTGGCGCGGACAATTTTTCTTACCGAGTCCACGCCCTTTCTATGTCCAAAGAATCGCGGCAAACCTCTTTTTTTTGCCCATCGCCCGTTGCCATCCATTATGATTGCCACGTGAACCGGGATGTTAACCGGAAGTTTTAGTGTTTTACCCAAGATTCTCCTTGGTCGTTGCGAGGACTGGAGTTGAGCATAGACGAAACGGAAGCAACATCAATAATCGGAACTTTTTGGTAGTACGAGCGTGCTACGCCCTTTGGGGTTCGCAATGACTTCGTCACTGTTCAAGAATTTCTTTCTCTTTTTTTACAAAGAGATTCTCAATGTTTTTAATGTATTCGTCAGTAAATTTCTGAATTTCTTTATTCCCTTTTTCAGAGTCGTCCTCGGAGATTTTTTTATCTTTTTCTAATTTTTTTATATGTTCGTTCCCTTCGCGCCGGATATTACGAACCGCGACTTTGGTGTCCTCGGCTAATTTATGGCACAACTTAACTAATTCCTTGCGTCGCTCTTCGGTTAAGGGCGGTATCGGCAGTCTAATTACGTTCGCTTCGAGAATTGGATTTAAACCGATTTCCGCTTTTTGAATCGCTTTTTCAATCTCGGTCAGGGCGTTACGGTCCCAGGGCTGGATAACTAGCATCCTTGGCTCGGGTGCGGAGATTGAGGCGATCTGTTTTAAAGGAACAATTGAACCGTAGTAATCGACCTTAACTTCATCTAAAATTGCCGGATTGGCCCGCGCGGTTCTGATTTTGGAAAGTTCTAACGATAACAGGTCGGTTGTTTTTTGCATCTTGTCTTTAATTGTTTTATAAACGGTTTCTAACATACGATACTCCCGATTTCTTCGCCGGCAAGCACTTTCTTAAGATTCCCGTGTTTGAAGATATTAAATACAATGATTGGAATCTTACGCTCTTTTAATAACTGAAAAGCCTGCTGGTCCATGATTTTTAAATCTTTGATTAAAGCTTGTTCATAACTAATTTTTTTTATAAATTTGGCATCTTTATCTTGCTTGGGATCTTTATCATAAACTCCGCGAACATTTGTTGCCTTTAAAATTAAATCCGCATTAAGTTCGCAGGCTCGTAGAGCAGTCGCAGTATCGGTCGTAAAATAAGGTAACCCGGTTCCGCCGGAGAAGATTAAAATTCGCTTTTCTTTGAAATATTTTTCAGCGGTTTCGACACAATATTGCTTAAGCAACCCCTTGATTTCTAATGCGCACAGGTGTCGAGCCTTCGGTTTTAGAATGTGCTCTAATAAGATACCGTTAATCGCCGTCCCCAGCATCCCAGCGCGGTCAGTTATCAATTTATCCTCAATCTTCGCCTCTCTGCCCCGGAAAAAATTACCGCCGCCAATCACGATTCCTAAATTGAATTTTTGGTTGTAGCTGTCAGAAATCTCAACCGCGATCTTACTAATAGTGTTAAAATCCGAAAATGATTCGCCCGTAAGCTTTAGGATACAGCGCTTAAATGATAAACGCCTAATATTTAACTCCTTGTATTAATTATTTCGGACTGGTTTAAAAATTTAATCTTCGCCGAGCTTAAACCGGATAAACCGCTTTATTTTGATATTTTCACCGTACTTAGCGACCTGTTCTTTTAAGTAATCCCCAACTTTTTTGTCCGGCGTTTTAACAAACGGCTGCTCTAAAAGACAAACATCGGTAAAATATTTCTCTAATTTACCCTGGATAATCTTTTCAATTACCTGTTTGGGTTTATTCGTGCCCGCCATCTGTTCTTCGTAAATCTTTTTTTCCGCTTCGACCTTTTCTGGTTTTAAATCTTCCCGCGAGATTGCCTGCGGATCGGTCGCTGCTATCTGCATCGCGATATCGTGAACAAATCTCCGAAACTCCTGATTTCTCGCGACAAAATCGGTCTCACAATTAATTTCCACGATAACGCCTAATCTTTCACCAGGATGAATGTAGGCATCGATTACACCTTGGGCGGTTGCTCGTTCTGCTTTTTTAGCCGCTGCCGCAATACCCTTTTTCCGAAGAATTTCAATCGCTTTTTCAATATCACCGCTACACTCTTCCAAAGCTACTTTGCAATCCAGGACTCCGGAACCGGTTCGTGCTCTCAGCGCAACGATTAATTCCGTTGCTATTTTCATTGCTGGATCGCCTCCTCGGTAGTTTCGGTTTCTTCAAACCCTTTTTTGCCTTCCATCACCGCATTCGCAATAACTCCGGTAATAAGTTTTATCGAACGCAGCGCATCATCATTGCTCGGAATCGGATAGTCGACTTTTTCCGGGTCGCCGTTCGTATCAATCATTGCCACCACCGGGATTTTCGAGCGCCTTGCTTCGGCTAAAGGAGTGGCTTCTCTAACCACATCGACTAAATAGACAATCCCTGGTAAGCGGTCCATCTCTTTTACGCCGGCAAAGATTTTCATAAGTTTTTTATGTTCGCGCTCTAACTTCAGTGTTTCTTTCTTCGTATAATTGGCAGTTCTACCTTCACTTAAGATGCGCTCTAATTCAACTAAACGAGCAATCCGATTCGATACTACTTCGAAGTTGGTTAAAAGTCCGCCCAGCCATCTCTCATTAACATAATACGCACCGCATCGTTTTGCTTCTTCTTCGATAATCGGTTTTGCTTGCGGTTTGGTGCCGACAAACAGAACATCCTGTCCCATTTCTACCGCACGCCTAACCGCTTCCGCACCTAATTTTATCCGGTCTAATGTCTTTTCTAAATCAATAATAAAAATGTCGTTCTTTTTCCCAAAGATGAACGGTTTCATTTTGGGATTCCAGCGCCGCGCCCTGTGTCCAAAATGAACACCTGCTTCTAATAAGTCTTTTATCGTCAGTGTCTGATCCATTAGTTATTTCTCCATGTATTGCATAGAGCAAAGCTCCTTAACGTTTGGTCCATTGGAAGCGTTTCCTTCTTTTGGCAAGACCATATTTCATCCGTTCTTTTTCTCTCGGGTCGCGCTTTAACAGTCCTGCGCTTTTTAAAGTTTTTCTTAATTCTTCATTCTTTCGAACCAGTGCTTTTGAAGTACCTAAGGCAATTGCACCGGCCTGGGCAGAAAGACCGCCGCCGACCACTTTTGCCACTACGTCGAATTGCCCTTCAAGACCGGTTGTTGTAAACGGTGCCATAACTAAAGCAAAAAGGTCTGCTCGGCCTAAATAGTCTTTTGCTTTCTCGTTATTTATTTCAATTTCACCTTTGCCCGGCAGCAACCATACTTTCGCGACTGCGGTTTTTCGTGAACCGGTCGCAAATATACTATCTTTCATTTCTTAATTCCTCACTTCTCGTTTTTCGCTACTATCGGTATCGGTTTCTGAGCTTGATGTGGATGCCTATCGTCTGCATATACTAATAGTCTTCTCATCCGTTTTGCCTGCATTCTGTTTTTAGGAAGCATTCTTTTAACCGCAAGTTCGATAACACGCGATGGAAATTGCTGAAGCATATCTCGAAGATTCTTTTGCCTTAAACCGCTCGGATAACCGGTGTGGTGATAATAAATCTTACCGGTCATCTTTTTGCCGGTAACTTTAATCTTGCTGGCATTAATAACTACGACAAAATCACCCGCATCAAGATGGGGTGTGAACGTTGGTTTATTCTTGCCGGTTAAAGTGCGGGCAACCTGAGTAGCAAAACGACCTAAAGTCTTATCTGCGGCATCAAACAGATACCAATTTCTTTTAATTTCACTAACTTTTGCAACGTAACTTTTCATAAAATAATCAATATATATACATAAAAAATTGTATTTTGTCAAGAGTTAAATTAACCTGTTCCATATCTTTCCTGCGTTGCCAAACTTAACACCTTGACTATGAATGGTTCATCAATATAATCAATAACAATGCCACGTTTTAAGATTGCGTTATTCATCGGGATTGGATTGGTCACGCTTTCCTTCGCTTCGATTCTGATTAAACTAACCAGCGCGCCCAGTATCGTTATCGCAGCAGGGCGTCTTGCAGTTGCTGCGCTAATATTACAACCCGTATTCTGGTCGCGGTTTAAAACGCTCCGGTTTGAGATAAAAGATTCTAAATTGGGGCTGATAATTCTATCTGGGGCATTTTTATCCGCTCATTTTACAATGTGGATTGAATCGTTAAACCATACCACAGTCCCAAGTTCGGTTGTCTTAGTCGCAACTGACCCGATTTTTGTTGCAGTCTTAGCGCCTTTGCTTTTACATGAAAAAGTATCATTAAGAATCATCATCGCAATAATATTAAGTATGATTGGCACAGTCATCATTGCCAGTCAAGGATTGAACTCATTGGCTATGATTAAAGGCAATCTTCTGGCATTAGGTGGTGCAGCCTGTGCCGGCGGTTACCTTTTGGTTGGCAGGAAAGTTCGACCTCAGATCTCTTTGCTTTCCTATGTTTATATTATGTATACAACTGCTGCGATTATATTATTATTCGCAGTATTTATAACTGGTAATAGCTTTTCGGGTTATACAGTTCAATCGTATCTTTTTATCGCTTTATTAGGATTGGGTCCGCAGTTAATTGGACACACCAGTTTTAATTGGGCGTTACGTTACCTGACCGCACCGGTTGTAGCGATGGCAATTCTTGGCGAGCCAATCGGCACGACTATTTTATCCTGGTTAATCTTAAAACAACCACCGACCGTAACTGAAATTATCGGCGGTGTAATAATATGCATTGGTATTTATTTAGCTACATCACGCGTGGGAAGAAATAAAAGTTATGAATAAAAAAGACCCTAAATTAACTGCACTACAATTTAACGAATGTATTAATAAGCAGGACATAAACGGACTTTCTAATCTAATGACTGATGGCCACACATTTATTGACCGCGATGGGAACATGGTTAAATCAAAAGAGGCCATGATAAAAAGCTGGATAAAATTCTTTGAGATGTTTCCTAAGTATAAAAATACTTTTATCAAAGTTGAGCCTCGCAACAATTTGATACTTCTTATCGGTTATGCTTATTGGTCAGAAGAAAATCCTCATGGTGATGCAATCTGGACCGCTAAGACAGAAAACGGTAAAGTTACGGAATGGCGTATTTATAAAGATACTAAAGAAAACAGAAAAATACTAAATATTAACTAACCTTCCTGGTTGGTTAGTTTACTTAACAACAAGAGATTCTTTAGCACGTCCACTTAATGTCGCAAGAAATCCCCCAAATAAACCAGCGCCGATTGCAAGTACGAACCAAATTAGTTCGTCCCAATATAATCTATCGTGAGAAATCACGGAAAAACCAAGACCGATGACCGCAACAATTATTCCGGTGAAAACGCCGTTTTCGTATGCTGCGGGTGGGGTTTTCCGCCCAATCCAAGTCGCAGCGCCGACTAACAGTAAAATCGAAAGTAATGGTGATGCCCGGGGTGCAAACTGATGAGCAAACTGGTTGATGCGAGCCACATCCGGCATACCACGAGCCTGAAACCCAAGCGTAAAACCGTAAATAAAAATTATAAAGCTCACTACCAGAAAACTAATTATTGGAATCAAAACGCCAAATAACACGCCCTTGCCCCACTGGATTTTGGACAACTGAATTTTCATCTTCTCACCTCCTTTTTACCTTGTTTTTTCTTTAGAAACAATGCTTCCTTTTGTAATTTTTCAGAAAGATGCAAGATGGCAAGATTTCTTATCATCAATATATTATACGTAAAAAGAAACTACAAGTTTCATTATTATGGAGTTACATTCGAAATTCGGATTTAGAAATTAGAAATTTATTAAGTGAAGCATCTCCTGCGAACTTAATGTCATCTTCTTGACTTGAGATGACCAATAAATTATACTCCTGAATGAGTAATAACGATTTTATTGCCTATTGCGGATTATATTGTGGTGCCTGTAGTTTCAAGGTCGGCCTTGACGAAAAAAAACGGGCACACCTGGAAGGGATTCCTGCCCAATACAAGCGGTATGCTGATAGGCCTTTACAATTCTGTGCTGGTTGCCGAAAAGAAAAACAATGTGGTCATGGTTTTAAAGAATGCGCTGAAAGACATGGCGTGACTCATTGTGGATTATGTAATGAATTTCCTTGCCAGCGAATTAAAGATTTTAATGATGATGGCGCACCTCATCATGCTGAAGTAATAACAAACCTGAAACGGTTAAAAGAAATTGGTGAACAGGCTTGGCTAAAAGAACAAGAAGAACGATGGCGGTGCTCTTGCGGTGCCAAACGGTCGTGGTATCTTATCAAATGCCCTAAGTGCCATAAACAGCACTAAGTCAAAGGTAAAAAGTTCAAGTAAAAAGTTAAAATTGTTCTTTTTAGAACTTTTGACTTTTGCATTTTGAATTTTATTTTTATGGCATGCCTAAATTCTCTCTTACATCCCAACTCAAACCCCAATCCCTAACCCCCAAATCCTCCAAACTAACCCCGCGGGGTGGATACTTCCCCTATGTTAGTTGATTTTAGTTATTTTTTCTAGTGAGTTAGATAAAATTTCCGCACATTTTTTATTCTGCCTGCAGACAGAATTTTTAAGGTTCAAAATTGCGCAGGTCAGATGAAATATGGAGTTCTATTCTCTTGTGAGTTGCACACGTAAACACAAGCTACGTGCAACGACTTCGGTGATTATGAGTCAGCCGCTCTAACCAACTGAGCTACGGACCCACGCCACTGTTTCAATGTCTCAACGAAATTATTATTAAAGTCAACGCCCGTTTCTGTCCAAAAAAGACTTTCCTAATTCAAGATCTCGGTTGGGATTATTCAGGGAACGATATGCTATCTTTTTTTGTGTTCTAAATCAGCGGACAATAATTTATTTATTTCCGTACATTATTGCTGATTATAGATTTCTTTTTTAATTTTATACAAATCACAGATTCTATTGTATAAAATTTCATTTATACCTCATTTTGGGCACAAAGTCCTATAGAGTCTCATAGAATCCATTATATACCAAGTGTAGAATATGTCAAGCCCTTTTCAAGCAGGTCATCTCCAGATATAAACCTTCACTTTGAGGAAAATGTATTATTTTAGGGGATATAAAATCCGATTAATTAATTATTATTAAACTCAATTATTAATTATTGTTATTGTAATTCAATAAGTTAAATTATTTATAATAATTATTAAGCTGAATTGGGAATTATTTATAAGGGTATTTTTGAGTCGAAATAAGGCCAAAAATCGGGTTTATAAGCTGAAAATACCATACATTTGTACTCCAAAACCTACCGAAGCTGCATTCAGTGCTTATTTCTGTTTAATTAAGTATTTTTTTATTATTTTAATTCGCTTTGGATCATTATATGCCTGATAAATCTCACCGGCTTCGTTATGATTAATTATCTCAAGTGCGGCATCAAATAAATTCTCATTTAATCTCTTTTTCCAATAATCCGTAATTTCGGTAACCGGGGTATCTCCTACCCGCCATAAAAAGAAATGATGATGAATATTAATACCGGTCTCTAAATCATGAAGAAAAAATGTCACCGTACTCACATTTACAAGGTATGTAAATGTCTCTTTTTGTTTAATTTGTTGAGGGGTCATAGTTATTTTCCTTTTTTCGTTGTTTTAAATATATAATTGTAGTTGGCTGCTGCTTTTTTATTATTATTATTGCCATCGTCACAGCCAAAAAAAAGAAAATGGCAATTGGTTGGTAGTTTTGGCAATTGTTAACAATTAATGAAAGGAGACGGGCACTCTACTGTCCGCCTCCAGTTGTTATTATTAATCAATCCACCCGCCCATGCGGTTGGAATGAGTGTTTGATATTATTCAGTTGCACAAGATGCCACTGTGCACCCAACCTTAACATTCCGTGTTCTGGATGCCGCACTGTGCCTCGCACAAAAACACTACGATTCAGCCGGATTAAGTCGCGCGGATAATGGCCGTTCTGATTCGGTTGTTTAAAGATATCACCCAGTTCAAGCATTGGTTTGGTGGTTATATGAGTTGGGATTCTTTCTAGCGTGTGGTTAGTCACCCGGAAATGGTTCTTTTCGATATAGTCCTTAACCTTAAATAGGGTCTTTTCAGTGTAATCTTTGATATTAACCGGGATGAAGAGAAATTCACCCTGTCGCTGTATTTCATTGTTTTGATATCGTAGCCATTGTTCATTATTGAGACCACTCGCTGATTGTTTGGCTTGTTCAATTGACGTTCCTGGTTGGTTTAATTCAAGCAAATAGTAATGTTGATGGTATCGTCGCGCTTCGAGCGTGCTTAAGAAATAACGTCCGTTATACTTAAAGAGTGTTTCACCCAGGTGGTGAATGTATTTGGTCTCGCCTTTTGCATCTTTCGTTTCTTCATACCAATCCGCCGATCCTTGAATTAATTCAAGCTTGTTGAAATCTTTAATTAGAGCTCGCTGTAATACACTGAAAGGGATAATCGAAGACCCGAGCGGCGCAACATGAAATGAGTAATTAATGTCCCCGTTTGTTGTTGGAGTGGATACGTCACCGTTGATTACGAAGCCATTCATAACCCGATGGGCAATATCTTGTCCGTAAGAGTAAAGTGTGTCTCCGTCAAAACTGATCCGTCGTCCACTTCCTTTTACTTGATGTCCGCCTGAATATGGACGCCCAAAGTTACATCGGTCACGCTCTTTAGCATAAAAGTAGTTTCTAATGATATCAACCGGCTTATAGCTTTTGATTGGGTGTAACACATAGGTTGGTTTATCCTCAAATCCAAACAATACCGGGTCTTCTTGTTTATTATCCATGCTTAAGACAATTCCTGACGTAAACACATAACGTTGTAAGATTAAGTTGGTAAGCTTTACTTTCCAGGCATAGTCACCGGACTGTTGCGGTAGTGAAATGTCGGGCAGGTTTAAAAATTCCTCCACCGACAGCTTACGCATCAGGTGATAGGATAGGTAATGTTGTTTCTTATTGATCGCATCGATGATTTTATCAACCAAATTCAGCGGTTTCAGCACAATTTGATCAATTTGATCAACTGGTAGTTGTGTTAAGGTGACCGGTAATGTAGGTAATGTATTTGTTTGTTCTCTAACTGCTGTTTCCATAGCTTCCTCCTGTCTTTTAATAGTGAAAGTCAACTACTACTATCCAATATTTCCTAATAAACCTATCAGGAGTAATTGGATGGTGATTATTTATCATATCCGTGGCGATTATACTGCCCCCATTCCAGATTAACTCGACATCGAGTTGGTCCACCAGATTACCTTTGATTATTGCATCGTAAAGCTTCTGATTCACGATTTGGGCATCATCTGGATAACCATCTGTCTTGTACGAATCACGGAATGCCCAGGGTATTCCCTGGTAATCCGGGAAATACTGTTTCAGTAACTTACCGTATTGGGCTTGGCGCAGCTCTTCCGTGATATCCTTGCTAATCCAGAACCCATACTTTGCTTCAAATTCTTTGGTTAAAGCTTGTAATTTATCCTGATCCATTTGTGAGGCAACTAAATCACCGGACCATCGGCCGCCGATGACAAACCAGTCAGCAATATAGTTTTGAAAGAAACCGCCATTACCGGTAAAACCGTTATCAGTTAACCAGTTGAATACATGATTTCGCGCTGATGTACTGTCAACCAGTCCTTCTTTCGGACATAAGACATATAATAATGCATGCATATAGTGCTCCTTCTTGAATTATTAATGAGGAAAAGCTATAAAGCTACTTGGCAGGGGTATTGGGTTTTACGAGGTCTTTGGCTTTTTTAAGGCCTAACTGCTTTTGCAGGTATCCGGCAATTTGCTCACCGGTCTTTTTTACCTCTTCATCCGGCACTTCTAAGCTTGCTTTGCCTTTATTTGAATTTATCTCGATTTTCATACTTTCTCCTTTGTTTTATTATTTAAAAGGTTTGTCTATTATTAATTAATACAAATTAACCTAATCGGTATAAAACAATTCCCGTATTTTCAATATTAGTGCTTCTGAGTGATTCTCTAATATATGATCATTATAATCGTGCGGGGTATCTCCAACCAGTGTATTGCACAATTTACACTTTACTAACTTAATCGGTTGTTTCGTAAGCAACCGGTCCATCTCTTGAGCAACTTCAACCGCATCTGCTTTCCAGCTTGGCATATGTGCTACCACTGATTGACCGTATTCATTTCGATGAAAGAACTGACGTAACGACACTAATGTGGGATAGGTGGCAATCCAACCATTTTTATCAAAATGGGCAATACTGCCGCAGCAGAGGTGAAAAAACTCGTATAAATAGTCACTTAACGATTCCATGCCGTGCTTGAGTATTTTATTGAAGTCGCGAATTAACTTTTCTTTATTCCAGACTGTATTGCCATCATAGGAGATACTGCATTTAATATGCGGTACAAATTCATTCATTAACATGAGTCGGTCTGAATATTCATCACCGGATAGCTGTTGGTGGATATTAGCTTTATTGAAATAATTCATGGCATTTTTTAGCTCTTGTTTTGATCCGTACAAGGTAATTTTGGTATTGGGAATCTCCATTCTTTCTGACATAACTGCTCCTTACATGTTTAATGCTCTGAAGGTAGTAATAATACCCGCTCACGACCACTGCCTTCAACCCATAAGGTAAATGCGCCACAAGGGAAGTCGGTATAAACGATTTCTTGTGTTACGACCGGCTGCAAACCGGTATCTTCCCGCATTTGTAATGTAGCGGTCCGGTCATCCTTGACCGTCAATGCCCAGGCCTGGAAATCACACCGGGCTACTTTGGGTTTGATTTGCCAGGACGCGATCGCATCAATCAACCAAAAGGAACCGGCTGTCTCAGCCATTGCATTAACCCCATCGGTATAGGCTAATAAATTGGTCCAGTGGCGGTACCAGTTAATCGTACCGGTAAAACCAGCTAGTTTTTGATTTAATTCATTTATTGTTATTTTTGACATAATTATTCCTTAATCCTTTCTCCTGTTTTTTCTTTTTTTGGTTTTATTGTTATCAGAATCCCCAAGGATCTTCCTGGTGTAAAGGGTAAAAAAATAGTAGCAGCCGACCTTGACCGTATCAAAAAGGATTATGACAAGGCTGTCCAGAAATCCATAAAGATAGTTTGAGTTAAAGCGTATCG
>Ga0315291_10002016_pt1 | contig 26879 bp, 25 predicted proteins | sample YL17G12_20_MG_FD_203070 | JGI IMG/M metagenome (GOLD analysis project Ga0315291, IMG submission 203070) | Sediment microbial communities from Yellowstone Lake, YNP, Wyoming, USA - YL17G12_20 | ecosystem: Environmental > Aquatic > Freshwater > Lake > Sediment | place: USA: Wyoming | collected...
TGATAAAAATCGCTCAAGAGACTTTATCTTTAGAGGCGCCGATTGCCGATTCAGATGATGAATCGTTTTTGGGCGATTTTATTTCTGATGAAAAAAGTATTTCACCGTCTCAATCCGCTTCCCAAAGTTTATTGCGCGACCAACTGAAACAAATTTTGGTTGATTTAACGCCGCGTGAACAAAAAATTCTTTCAATGAGATTCGGTTTGGGGGACGGCGTTACGCATACCCTGGAAGAAGTGGGGAAAGAATTTAATGTGACCAGAGAGAGAATTCGCCAGATTGAAGCCAAGTCTTTGGAAAAATTACGCGAACACCACCTTATTAAAAAAATAGAGGAAATTGAGGCCTAAAAAGTCGAAATTATTAAAAAATTTATGAAAAATATGAAAAAAAAGAAACTCCTCATTTTTATATTAATTTTCTTTTTTATTCTAACTTTATTAATCTGGAGCACGCCTCTTTTTGCGGCAACCGATGAGCCGAATGATAAGGTCGTTTCCGATCTGCTTAAAAAAGAGGGGGGCTAATCCTGAAAATGTAGGTTTATCCGAACCGAGGATTTTGCCCGCCCGTCCTTTTTATTTTTTTGAAAATAGTTTCGGGGTTTTTTCAAAAATGGTCGTTGATCCGCTGAAGATGGCGGATTTTTAATCTTTAAGAATTCTTTTGGCAAGGCGGAAATCCTTTCTTTTAATGACTTTTTCAAATGATTCCAGTTTGACTTTTTGAGTAGATGGTTTGCCATTGCCAGCGGCATGGATAAATTTCCCGGCGTCTAAATACATAAGGAGATGGCCGATTCCCTCGGGAAATTCTTTGTTGTAATGTCCTTTGGTGCCTTTAAAAAACAAGAGGTCGCCGGTTTTTAAATCGGTTTTTTTAAAAATTGGGCCCTGTTTTCTTGGTTTGATTACTTTTCCGCAACTGGCTTGAAGAATGGTGGAGCGGGGAATTTCAATGCCGATTCTCTTATAAAGATATTGGGTAAGACTGGAACAATCAAAAAATTTTCCGATTTCCGATTTTTTAACAGCGTATTTATAAGGTTTGCCCAGATTTTTTAGAGCGAAATGTTTCAATCTTTTTCTTTGTTGTTCTGTTTTATTCATAAGTTTTAAATATTATTATACAATGACCGCTTTAAAAAAACAGGCCCGGGCAGAAGATGGGCGCGGGCCTGTTCAGATTTAATTGTTGGGAGGGCTTCGATTATGCGGACAGGCATGGCTTTGGCAAAAAGGAATGGTGACTTGAGAATGAAGCAACGGCGGTTGGAGACGGCAGTATTTGATGATTTTCCTTAGAAGTTTTTCATTCCAGGAAAAGAGTCTGGTTAAATCGCCATAATGGAGAAAGAAAGCAAGGATTAAGAGAGTCGAATCATTTTTCATCCTCGTTCCTTTTGACAGGAGTCAAACCCATTATTTTCGTAATCTGATTAACTGAGACAGCGTAATGTTACACCGGCCTGTTGGGCAAAAGATTTGGCGATATTGAATTCCCACTGATATTCAGGACTGTGGTATTCTTTTTCGTAAACGACTTCTTTGATTCCGGCTTGGATAATCGCGTTCATGCAGTTGAGGCAGGGGAAATAGCCGGTGATATAAATCACGCTTCCTTTGAGGCCGATACCGCGTCTGGCAGCCTGGCAAATGGCATTGATTTCGGCGTGGACGACGCGGCGGCAGTGATTTTCCTGTATTAAGTGTCCGACTTCGTCGCAGTGGTCCAATTTCCGCGGCGAGCCGTTATAGCCGCTTACCAAAATTTGATGATCTTCCGGGTCAACAACCACCACTCCTACTGTAGCGCGGTTGCAGGTGGCGCGGCTTGAGACCATTTTGGCAATGTCCAGAAAATAACGATCCCAGGATTTTCTCGGCATTTTCTTTCTCCTTATTCGTAATTCAAATAGCTGTCTTCATCTTAAATTAACTCTTCTTTCTGTCAAGTCTATTAAATAAGTCAGGGTTGACACAATTTTTATTAGGAATATAATGTACTTATACCGTAGACAACTCCGACGTTTCAGTCGGAGCCCCGACTTTAAAACGTCGGGGCAGGCTTCCGGATAAAAGGAATAAGCCCTGTCGAGGTAAAGCATCACTAATTGCTTTTATTGTCTGCGGTTCTGTCGCAGATTTTTATTTGTTTCTAACCGCAAGTCTTGTGGTTTAAATTCGATATTTGGTTGAGACACACAATTCAGGTGTAAAATTAGTGAGGGGTAATAATTAAAAACATGTTAACTCGTCAACAAAAAGAAAAAATTATCGAAGAATTTTCTAAAAAAACCGAAAAAGCAAAGGCGGTTTTATTGGTTGATTTTAGCGGTTTAAAAGTTTCTGAAACGCAAAATTTAAGGCGTCTCCTGAAAAAAGACGGCATTGAGTTAAAAATTATCAAAAAAACTTTAATTCAAAGAATTTTAGAAGCGGCCGGGATTAAAAATTTTTCTGTTTTTCAATTTCCGGCGTCCGTTGCTTTAGTTTTTAGCCCGGAGGAGGGGATTGTTGTTTCGAAAAATATTTACGAATTTTCCAAAAAAGCCAAAACTTTCAAAATTCTCGGCGGTTTCATTGATAAGAATTTCGTTGACGCTGAAATAATTATTAAACTGGCGAAATTGCCTTCCCGTGAAGTTTTGCTCAGTCAGTTGGTTTATGTTTTAAGTTCTTTGCCAAGAGCCTTGGTCGGGGTTCTGAGCGGAAATCTTAAAAAATTGGTGGTGACTTTGGATGCGATTGCCAAATCCAAATAATAATTCACCCTGTTAAATCCCGCCTCGGCGGGAAGATTCAGGATGAATCAATGAAAATAATGTCGATAAATTGTAAAAAATAATTTAAAGATAAGATGAAGGGTGAACCTAAAAATGCCCGAATCTTATTTAACAGGGTAAATGAGCGAAAAACAAATTCCGGAGAAATTTCAAAAACTTGTCGAAGCCATTGAGAAATTAAATGTGGCGGAATTAGCCGAATTGGTAAAAATATTGGAAGAAAAGTTCGGCGTTTCCGCGATGCCGACGATGGTGGCGGCCGCACCAGCAGCCGGCGCCGCTGCTCCTCCCGAAGAAAAAACCACTTTCGACGTTGTTTTGAAAGAGGGCGGTCAGGCAAAAATTCAGGTTATCAAAGTTGTGAGAGAAATTACCAGTTTGGGATTAAAAGAGGCCAAGGATTTAGTTGATGCTGCTCCGAAAACGGTTAAACAAGGCATTAAGAAAGAAGAAGCGGAAGAAATGAAGAAAAAATTAGAGGAGGCCGGAGCGACTGTTGAAATTAAATAACGATAGTCCATTTGATTATCCCAAGAAAATCTGCTATATTTTTTGATATGGCAGATTTTATTTTCGGGGCGGTTAGCTCAGTTGGTTAGAGCGTACGGTTCACATCCGTAAGGTCACAGGTTCGAATCCTGTACCGCCCACTTGATTTATGCGTTTTAAAATTCCAAAAAACACTGAGGATTTGGTTTGGACTAACCATTCCATTGAAAAAATGAAGCAGTATCAATTGTCCGAACAAAGAATTAGACGAGTTTTGTATACTCCCAAAAGAAGAGAAGAAGGGATTGCGCCGAATACAATTGCGGTAATGCAATCAACAGGCAGCGCAAAACATCCGACAGAAATTTGGATAATGTATCAATTAATAAATCCGAAGCACGAAATTCCAAATTCTAAACGTATTGGAATTAACAAGATTAGAATAATTAGCGCGTGGCGATATCCGGGAACTAGTCCAATCAGAACAATCCCCGATATACCGCCGGAGGTTTGGGATATCCTCAATAGTGATGAGAACTAAGCCTGTTGAATAATTTTGCTTTGGAAAATTATTCAACAGGGTAAAGTGGGGAATTTTGGGAAAAGTCCAATCTGGAGGAGAAATTTAGATCTGTTGATAAATTGTGGATTAGAACTCAGTAAAAATTGATGCTATCGATAAAAAATCCGCTTAAAATGCGGATTTTTTGTTTCTTGCCTTTACCTTTTCTTTATTTGTAAAGAATTTAGGCATTTTGCAGTTTTTAAATAGTGGTGTATTATAAAATAGAAGTGGGGAATTGTGGATAACTATGGGGATAAGACCTAAGTTATCCACAAAGTAACAAAAATTGAGTTTTGAGCTTATTTCTATGTTCATCGGTGAATTTCGCCACAATCTGGACAATAAAGGAAGATTGGCCATTCCGGCAAAATTTAGAAAAGATTTGGTCAGTGGAGCAGTGGTCACTAAAGGCCTGGATGATTGCCTTTTTCTTTACCCCAAAAAAGACTGGGAGGTTTTGGCGCAAAAATTAACCACTTTACCAATCAGCCAAGCGAATTCTCGGGCTTTTAGCCGTTTAATGCTCTCCGGAGCAGTAGAGGCTGATTTAGACGTCCAGGGTCGGATATTAATCCCTGATTATCTTCGCCAGTACGCCAACCTCGGGAAAAGAGTGGTGATTACCGGATTGTATAACCGCGTTGAAATTTGGGATGAAAAAACCTGGTTGGACTATAAAGCCAAGACCGAAAAGAATTCTTCAGAAATTGCCGAAAAATTAGGGGCGTTAGGAATATAAAGGGCTTGGCCTAAAATCTAAAGCCCAAAGCTCAAAATCCAAAACAATATTAAATGACCAAAATTCAAAATTCAAAACAATATGATTTTAAAAGAAAGAACCCTCAATGAATAAAACTCAATAAGTTTTGGATTTTGGATTTTAGATTTTGAATTTATAAAAACATTGTATGCATATTCCCGTTCTTTTAAATGAAGTAATAAAAATTTTCGATCCTCAACCGAATGAAAATTTTATAGACGCGACAGTAGGCGAGGCGGGCCACACTCTATGTCTTCTTCAAAAAACTTCTCCCTCGGGCAGGATTTTGGGAATTGATTTGAATGAGGAAACTTTGGAGGTTGCTCAGGAAAAATTAAAGGCTTTCGGCAACAGAGCCATTCTGGTTTGCGATAATTTTAAAAATTTAGAAAGAATCGTTGAGGAAAACAAATTTAAGAATATCAGAGGGATTCTCTTTGACTTGGGTATGAGTTCTCGGGAACTGGAGGTATCCGGCCGCGGCTTCACTTTTCAGAAAGACGAACCGCTTTTGATGAATTTCGGTCGCGATGCTTTACTGACAGCCGAACAAATCGTTAACAATTGGCCAATGGAGGAGCTCGCGAAAATTTTTGAAGAGTACGGCGAGGAAAGATACAGCCGAAAAATTGCCGAAGCCGTCGTTAAAAAAAGAGAAGAGAAACCGGTTAAGACGACTTTTGAGTTGGTTGAAATAATTAAGACGGCGCTGCCAAAGAGAGCCGGGCACGGTCGGCTCCATCCCGCCACCAGAGTTTTTCAGGCGTTGAGAATTACCGTGAACGATGAGTTGAATAATTTAAAAGCAGGATTAGAAGCGGCTTTAAAAATTTTAGAAAACAACGGGAAAATAATTGTTATCAGTTTTCATTCTCTTGAAGACAGGATTGCAAAAGAATTCTTTCGTCAAAATATGGATTCTTTAAATATCATTACCAAAAAGCCGATTAAACCGGTAAAAGTCGAGGTTTTAAATAATCCCCGAGCTCGTTCCGCCAAATTGCGGGCTGCCCAAAAAATCCTTAATAAATAATAATGAAAATTGGGCGAGCCTCGCCCTGATGGGCGGGCCGCTCAAAAAATCTAATTTTTATGACCGTTTTAAGTTACAAAGAAAATCGTTTCAATCTTCAGGCCAACAAAATAGTGTGGCAAAAAAATTATCGCGTCACGAGTGTTTCGCGGCTGATTTTCGTGTTTAATTTTATAATTCTCGCTACAATTATTACTGGCTCGATTTTTTATATTATTTGGACGGTTCAGACGACAAATTACCGCCTTGATATTCAAAAATCCGAAAAGAGAATTCAATCATTGGAGGAGAAAAGCGCTGATTTAAAAATTCAATTAAGCCAATTGAGCACCTCTTCGAATATCGATAAGATTTTAGTGGGGACCAATTTAATCAAAGAAAACCATCCGATTTATTTTGCCATCCAAAAATCTTCCACGCCAATTAGTTTGAATAAAGTTAATGAGCCAAAGAGTGAGTAGAAAAATAAAAAAATTTTTTCAAAACTGGCGCTTCTATTTAATTTTTTTTGCCTTTTTTTCTTTAGCCATCGTTATCATTTTCAGATTTTACGATTTACAGGTGCTTAAGCACCGTCTTTTTTCTGTTCGGGCCGCTTCCCAAGTTCAAAACAAACAAATCGATTGGCAATATTTGAGAGGGAAAATATATTTCCAGGATAAAAATCACCAACTAATTCCGGCGGCAATAAACAAAAACTTTTTAAGAGTTTACGCCGTTCCCACAGAAATAAAAAATCCGATTGAGACCGCCGAACTTATTTCTCCAATTTTGGATATTCCCCAAGCTGAATTGGAAGAAAAATTTTTAAAACCAAACGATCTTTTCGAGTTGATTCAAAAGAAAGTTGATTCATCTTTGGCTCAAAAAATCAAAGATTTAAAAATTGGCGGAATTTATGTTGATGAGATAACCGGCCGGTTTTATCCCTATGGCAATTTAGCTTCTCAGGTAATAGGTTACGTTAAAGAAGATGAAACAAATTTTCACGGCCAGTACGGTTTGGAAAAATATTATGACAACCGCCTTTCAGCAATTATTCAACCAGCCAGTCTTTTTGATTTGCTTTCTTTAAAAAATATTCTTTTTAGTCGAGACAATGCCGACTTAGTCACTACCATTGATTACAATATTCAGAACAAATCTGAAGAATTATTACAAAATGTTGTTAAAGAACAAGAAGCAACTGGCGGAACAATTATTGTGATGGAACCAAAGACTGGTCGCATTTTGGCCTTAGCCAATTACCCGAGTTTTGACCCAAATGACTATTCGGAGTACGGTCTTGAAACCTTTATTAATCCGGCTGTTGAGTTAACATATGAGCCCGGCTCGGTTTTTAAAGTGATAACAATGGCTGCCGGTTTAGAAACCAAAAAATTAACCCCCGACACCGAATATTATGACAGCGGAGAAGTCAAAATAGATGATAAAATAATCAAAAACTGGGATTTAAAGGCATATGGCCGTCAAACAATGACTGATGTTTTGGGTTACAGTTTAAATACCGGCGCCGTTTACGCCGAGAAACTGATTGGTCACGATTTGTTTTATCAATTTGTTTTAAATTTTGGCATCAATCAAAAAACAGGCGTTGATCTCCCTGGTGAGGTGAGGGGCGATGTGAAAAACCTCAAGGGTTTTCAAGATATTTACTTCGCTACCGCTTCTTTTGGCCAGGGGATAACCGCGACCCCCTTAGGTCTTTTAAGCGCCATTTCAGCGGTGGCTAATAAGGGAGTGATGATGAAGCCGTATATTATTGAAAAAATTATTAGTGCCGAAAATGATAGTGAAGAAACATCTCAACCTCAAGAGAAAAAGAGAATTTTAAGCGAGGAGACAGCCAGATTATTGCGAGTTATGATGGTAGAGGCGGTTGAGACTAATCAAGTAGCGGCCATTAATGGTTATCAGGTGGCTGGCAAAACCGGCACCGCCGAGGTGCCGAACCCAAACGGCGGCTATTCTGAAGAAACAATTCATTCTTTTATTGGTTTTGCTCCGGCCGAAAATCCCAAATTTATTATTTTGGTCAAAATTGATAAACCCCAAAAAAATCGTTTTGCCGGGGCGACGGCCATTCCCATTTTCAAAAATTTAGCCCAATTTATTTTGAATTACTATGAAATTCCACCTTCTTTATAATGGAAGCGAGGAAGAAAAGTAAAAATATCAATTTTTAGTTTTCGACCGAGCGACATTACATTTACGAAGTAAATATAATGGAAGCGAAGAGAAAATGAGAAAACATCAGTTTTATCATTTTCTCCGAGCGAAATTACATGAGCGAAGCGATGTATAATTTTTTAAAAAAGTTTCTCAAGGTTTTGGCAATTTTAACCCTCAAAAAATATGAGCCGGGCGTTATTGGCATCACTGGAAGCGCAGGCAAAACTTCGACCAAAGAAGCCATTTACGCCGTATTAAAAAACGAACGATTGGTTCGCCGCAATTTCGGCAACTTTAATAATGAATTGGGAGTTCCTCTGACAGTTTTAGGCGATTACAACGAGATTAAGGGAATATTTTTTTGGCCGAAAGTAATTAGCAGAGCTATTTTTCAATTGATTTTTAATAACAAGAATTATCCCGAAGCTTTAATTTTGGAAATGGCGGCTGACCGGCCCGGCGACATTCACTACTTAGCCGATATCGCTAAACCGCAAATCAGCGTCATTACGGCTATCGGCGAAATTCCCGTCCATGTTGAATTTTACAGCAGTCCGGAAGCAGTGGCACGGGAAAAGGCGCATTTGATTGAAATTTTGCCTCCCAATGGTTTTGCGGTTTTAAATTATGACGACAAAATTGTCTACGATCTTAAGAGTCGAACGCGCGCCCATCTTATTACTTATGGTTTTAGCGATGGAGCTGATATTCAGGTCAGTAATTTGGATTATCGGATTGAGAATAATAAGCCAGCGGGAATTATCTTTAAAGTGCAATACGGCGGCAGTTTTATGCCGATAAGATTAAACGGAACTTTCGGGAAACCCCAAGTTTATGCCGCGGCTAGCGCCATCAGCGTCGGTTTAATTTTCGGAATGAATCTGGTTAAGATCGCCGAGGCCTTATTGGATTATGATGCTCCGCCTCATCGGATGAAAATAATTAACGGCGTTAAAAATAGTTTGATTCTTGACGATAGTTACAACGCGTCGCCGCTTTCCACAAGGGCGGCCTTAGAAACTCTGAGAGATTTGCCGGCTAAACGGAAGGTGGCGGTTTTGGCCGATATGTTGGAAATAGGCAAATATTCGGTTGAGGCTCATCGGGCAATCGGCGAGTTGGCAGCCAAGGTTACGGATTACCTCTTTTGTATTGGACCGCGCGCGAAATTTATTGCCGAAGCAGCGCGAGAAGAAGGGTATAATCCTGTTCAAATTCGAGTATTTAATAATAGCGAAAACGCCAAAAAAATAATTGAAAAAGAAATTAAAGCAGGGGATTTAATTCTCATTAAAGGTTCGCGCGCGATGCAACTTGAAAAAGTTATTGAAGAGATTAAAATGAGGTAGTTAAGGCGCGTTCGTCTAATGGCAAGGACGCCACCCTCTCACGGTGGAAATATGGGTTCGACTCCCGTACGCGCTACTTTTTATCCACTGCCACCTCTTGCTTTTTTGTTATAAACTTGTTATACTTATAACAGTTTGGAAGTAATATTCCATTTTTAAAATTTCTTTTCATCTGAATCAAGGAGGTTTTTATGATTCAAAAGAAGAGTCAGGGACCGAGGAAGAGAACCCGGAAGTGCGGCAACTGCCTTTCTTTCCCCAAGGGAAAGAAGACGGGAGAGTGCTCCAATCCGCGCGGTCGGAAAGGCCCACAAAAGCCCGGTGATCTTTGCTGCAATCACCACTACTTCCGCGACAACGGTTTCTAATCCTCTCAACCCTTCACGGCGGTCGTCCTTCGGCGACCGCCTCTTATTTTATATTGAAAAAACCGATAAAAAACGTTAAAATTTACATAACTTATGCGAAAACTATTTCAGAATCAATGGGTGATTATGTCAGCTTCAATTAGTGGAGCCCTAATTCTTTTAATTTTAGGGTTTTTATTTTTTAATATTCAATCAACTGACCGGCCTTACATTATTCATTATAAAGCTGTTGGTGGAATTGATTTGTTCGGCAGTTGGTGGAGTTTGTACTTTTTAGGATTCGCGGCGGTTTTAATTTTTATTTTCCATTGGTTGTTGGTGAAATCGCTTTGGGATAAGGTGAGAGATTTAAGTTATTTTTTGCTTTTTGCTACGCCATTATTAGAGGCCATCATTTTAATTGCGGCTATCAATCTCATTAGCATTAATCGTTAGTTTTGAGTTCCTGTCAGCGATTATTGTAAAAATTTTGGCAGGAGCCTGTTTTAAGTTTGTGTTTTTGCTTTATTTTTTGTAATATATATTTAATTCGCTTATGTTCTTCATTAAAGAGACAGAAGAAAAAATATTGGATTTTTGGAAGAAAAATAAAATCTTTCAAAAATCAATAGAGCAACGCGAAAAAGCGCCGAATTTTGTATTTTATGAGGGACCGCCGACTGCCAATGCCCAACCTGGCATCCACCATGTTTTGGCCAGGGCGGTTAAAGATATAATTTGTCGCTATAAAACAATGGTCGGCTTTAGGGTTTTGAGAAAGGCCGGCTGGGATACGCATGGAATTCCGGTTGAATTGGAGGTTGAAAAAGAATTGGGATTTAAAATCAAGCAGGATATTGAAAATTATGGCATTGGCAAATTTATCACCAAATGTAAAGAAAAAGTTTGGAAATACAAGGCTGAGTGGGAAAAATTAACGGAACGAATGGCCTATTGGGTGGATATGGATCACCCCTATGTCACTTATGACAATAATTATATTGAAACTCTCTGGTGGATTATAAAACAGATTTGGGACAAGGGTTTGTTTTACCAAGATTATAAAGTGGTTCCATATTGCCCGCGCTGTGGCACTTCTCTTTCTTCACACGAAGTAGCGCAAGGTTATGAAACCATCAAAGAACCGGCTGTTTACATTAAGTTTAAAATTAAAAATTCACATGACTATTTTTTGGTTTGGACAACAACTCCTTGGACTCTGCTATCTAATGTTGCCATTGCAGTTAATCCGGAATTAACTTATTTCAAGGTTAAATCAAATGGCGAAAATTTTATTTTAGCCAAAGCCCGTTTAGAAGTCTTGCCGGCTGGTTATGAAATAATCAAAGAGTTTAAGGGCTCTGAGCTCGTAGGAATGAAATACGAGCCAATTTTTGATTTTATGAAGCCGGAGGCTAAGGCATATTTTGTAATTTCCGCCGATTTTGTTACTGCTGAAGATGGCACTGGCTTGGTTCATATCGCTCCGGCTTTCGGCGAAGATGATATGAATATCGGCAAAGTTAATAATTTGCCGGTTTTGATGACTCTCGATGCCGAAGGAAAATTTATAGTAGGCGATTGGAAAGGGGTGGCCGCCAAGGACGCCGACCCGCAAATTATTAAAAATCTTGAGGCCAGAAAAATTCTTTGGAAGGTTGAAGAGCATCAACACGAATATCCTTTTTGCTGGCGTTGCAAAACAGCTCTACTTTATTATGCAATGACCTCCTGGTTTATTAATATGCAGGCTGTTCAAAAAGATTTAGTGGATAACAATGAAAAAATTAACTGGATTCCGGCTTATTTGAAAGAGGGCCGATTTGGCGAATGGTTGCGGGGCGTTAAAGATTGGGCCTTCTCTCGGCAAAGATATTGGGGGACGCCCTTGCCGATTTGGGAATGTTTGTCTTGCAAAACAAGAACTATTATTGGTAGCTTGAAAGAATTGGAGGAAATGTCCGTCGGCAATAAAAAGCCTCTTAATGAGGAGGGAGAATTGGATTTGCATCGGCCCTATATTGATGAAATCAAAATCAAATGCCCCAAGTGCGGCGGCGCAGCCGAAAGAACGCCTGATGTGGCCGATGCCTGGTTTGATTCTGGCTCAATGCCTTTTGCCCAATATCATTATCCTTTTGACAATAAACAACTGCAGGAAGAGCAGTATCCGGCTGATTTTATCGCGGAAGGAATTGACCAAACTCGCGGTTGGTTTTATACGTTATTGGCAGTAGCAACTTTGCTTAACAAAGGAACGCCCTATAAAAATGTTATTAGTCATGGATTGATTTTGGATGAAAAAGGAAAGAAAATGAGCAAATCTTTAGGCAATATTGTTGTGCCGCAGGAAATTATTGATAAATACGGCGTCGACGCCCTGCGTTTTTATCTATTATCTTCGCCGGTAGTGGAAAGCGATTATCTTCTGTTTGCTAACAGGGGTGTTGATGAAATTTATAAGAAAATAATTCTATTGCTTCTGAATATTCAGCGATTCTACAAAACCTATCGAACGAGTTCTAATATTCCCCGAGAAACGGATTTAAAATCCCTGATGGCTAAAGCCGATGTTTTGGACCGTTGGCTTGTTTCGGAAATTCATTTGTTAATTAAAGAAGTAACGGAAAATTTGGATAACTATAGTATTATTAAAGCCAGCAAGCCGATTCAGGATTTTATCAATGAATTTTCCACCTGGTATGTTCGGTTAAGTCGCGAACGTTTCAAAAAAGGCGGCAAAGAAGCGAAAAGAATTTCTTCGGAAGTTTTCGGCTATGTTTTGAAGGAGTTGTCGAAAATCTTGGCGCCGTTTATGCCGTTTATTGCCGAATATCTCTATCAAGAATTGAAAGGAGAAAGGCAATCAGTTCATTTGGAAGATTGGCCGAAAGCGGGAAACCTTCTTGTGGATTATGAGGTTTTGAAAAAAATGGAATCAACCCAAAAAGCAGTGGAAATTGGTTTGGCTTTGCGCGCCGCCGCTGGCATCAAAGTCCGACAGCCGCTCAAGAAAATTTCTTTCAAAGATAAAGAAATGTTCGAGAATTTTTATGTTGATTTGGTCAAGCAGGAATTGAATGTCAAAGAAGTGACGTTGGGAGAGGAAGATGTTTTGGACACCCAAATTTCCGAGAGATTAAAAGAGGAGGGGATGCTACGGGAGTTGACCCGACAAATCAATCAATTGCGAAAAGAGACCAATCTGAGCGTTAAGGAGAAAAATGTGATTCTGGAATATGAAACAAAAAGCGCTGCTCTGGAAGCAGTGATTCAAAAATTCATTCAAGAATTAAAAGCAAATTGTTCCTGCGCTGAAATTATTAAAGGAAGAGATCTCACCGGTGAGGAATTAGATATTGAGGGAGAAAAAATAAGGGTTAATCTGATAAAATCCTAAATTCGAAACCCTAAATCCTAAATCCCACAAATCTCCGAACGAAGTGAGGTTAGATTTGCGAGGATCCCGTCTGTCCCGCCGTGGCGGGACGGTTTCGGGACAAATTCCAAATTCTAAATTCAAATGTTCAAAATTTTTTTAGAAATTAGAAATTACATTCTTAATTCTTTATATTCACCGGGCCGGAGGCGATAGGGATACATTGCCACCATTTGCCGTGCGGTTCTATTTTTGACCGCGCCTTCTAAAAGCCAAAGCGGATCACCATGGCCAGCAATTAAAATTGTCTTGTTTTTATATTTATTATTGATTTTCTTTAAGACATTAAACATCCTTTTTTGGCACTCAAACAAATTTTCTCCTTTGGCTGGCCGTTTAAAAAATCTTTCTAATTTATTTTTGAAATGGTGGCGATAAATATCGGGGTGCTGGCCGTTGAAAACACCAGTATTTACTTCTCGCAGGTTTTTATCCAATATCAATCTTGCCTTCGTTACTTTGGCAATAATTTTGGCTGTCTCAGCCGACCTCTTCATATCAGAAGAGAAAATAAAATCCAGGCCGATTGTTTTAAAGAATTGGGCGGCTTTTTTGACATCGCGAATACCTTTCGGAGTTAATCGGGAAATTTTCTTTTTTTCCGGCCAACTAGCCAGCCAACGGGGCTCTAAATTGGAAGTGGCTTGGCCGTGGCGCAGAAGGAAAAAGCGATTTCGTAGTTTGATCATACTAATTTTACATTTTTTCCGGGACCGAGATATTAAGCAACGCCAATCCTTTTTTAATGACGGTCGCCACCGATTTAATCAGAATGAATCTCGACGCAAAAAGATTCGAGTCAGCAGTTTTAATTACAGAAATTTTATCGTAAAAATTATTAAAAAGCTGCGCCAACTCTTCCAGATAGGTAGCAATCAGATGTGGCGAATTTTCTTTTTGGGCTTGAATGACGACAAAAGGGAAAAAACCTAATTTAACTGCTAATTTGAATTCGATTGCTTCTTCAAAAGTAATAGTTTTCGGTTTAGAAACGGCTTTTTTAATTTTTTTCAAAATCGAGTTGACTCGTACGTAAGCATATTGAAGATAGGTAGCGCTTGCTCCTTCCAGATTAAGCATTTTTTCCCAATCAAAAACAATATTTTTGGAGCGAGATTGGTGCAAGTCGTTGTATATTATTGCGCCCACGCCGATAATTTGAGATATTTTTTTAATTTCCGACGGCGATAATTTTGGATTTTTCTCCTTAACTATTTCTTCGGCTTTACGAATGGCTTCGGATAGCAAATTTTCTAATTCAATCGTTCCGCCTTCTCGAGTGGACATTTTCTTACCTCTGTTTAAAATCAAGCCAAAACCTATATGCTGGGCATCGGTTTTTTGGAGATAGCCGAGTTTTTCGGCTAAAGAAAATAATTGTTTGAATTTCAATTCTTGTTCGCTGCCCACCACGTATAAAATGACATCGGGTTGGAAAGTTTCAACTCTAGACTTCAAAGTCGCCAAATCGCGAGTCTGATATAATGTAGACCCATCTTGTTTTAGTAAGAGAAAAGACGGGAGATTGGGGAGAGTATCGACTATTATTGCCTGGCTTTGGGGATCTTTTCGACAGAGTTTCTTTTTGAAACAATCATCAATTACTTTTTGAGTTTGATTGGAGAAATAGCTTTCGCCGCTCAAAACATCGAATTTTACCCCGAGTTTTTTGTAGGTTTCTTCATTGGTTTTAATCGTTAAATCTCGGAATTTCTTCCAAAGAGCCACTAATTCAGGGTCTCTTTCCTCTAATTTTTTGAAAATTTCTCTGGCCCGGTCTTCTATTTCCGGATTTTTAATGGCTTCTTCATGAAAGCGAACGTAGAGATTTTTTAATTCTTGAAGCGGGTTTTTTTGTATTTTGCGTTCGTCGCCCCATTTTTGATAAGCGTAAATCATTTTCCCGAATTGAGTGCCCCAGTCGCCAATATAATTATCGCCGATAACAGTATAACCCGTTGCTTGATAAATATTGGATAGCGCTTGGCCGATAATTGTGGAACGCAAATGCCCAACGCTCATAGGTTTGGCGACATTTGGTGCAGAATAATCAATAATCACCACTTTTTTCGGATTAACATCGCTTTCGCCATAATCTCCATCTAATTTGTTTATTTGTGTCAAAATATCGTTATAAAATTTTTTCTTGTTTAAGATAAGGTTAACAAAACCATTAGCCTTTTCTGCTTTTTCAATCAATGAAGATTTTGTCTTATTAATTTTATCTGTCAGGTTTTCGGCAATTACCCCGGGATTAGTTTTTAGTAATTTTGCCAAATTAAAAACCGGGGTAGCGAGATCGGTGCTAATATAATCAGGTGGCATCTCCAGAACAATTTCATTAATAATATTTCGCGGAGATTTAAAGGTATTTTCAAGATGTTTCGTTAGTAATCCTTTTATTTCTTCTAGCGGATGATTAGAAAGAGAAATGTATTTTCTTTGGCTTTTTTCTTTTTTAATTTTTTGAATGGCTTTCTGGATAGATTGCTCTATTTCTTTTTTATATAATTCAAAAGCGTCGCCGCCCGTTTTTTTGCAAGCGGTTTTAATCATCTCAATCGATTTTTGACCCTTCTTTAGCATACAATTACATTATATTTTAAAAAAATTAATAAGTAAATTAACACTTGACATTCTTTTCTTGATGGATAAAATATTGATTAGCACTCAAATAGGGAGAGTGCTAACGGTCGCAAATTAGAAATCTTTAAAACAAGTTATGTCTATTAAACCTTTATCCGATCACATTGTTATTGAACCGATTATTGAGGAAAACACCACCAAATCGGGCATTGTTTTGCCGGATACCGCCGAAAAAGAGAAACCGCAAAAGGGTAAAATTATTGCGGTGGGACCTGGCAAAATTAATGAAAAAGGAGAAAGGATTCCGATGGAAGTCAAAGTCGGAGACGTTGTTTTATTTCAAAAATACAGCCCTAGCGAGATTAAAATTGATGATAAAGAATATTTGGTCGCTCGCGAGGATGATATCATCGCAATAGTTGAATAGAGCAAGTGATGGCTCCCGCCTACGCCAATAGGTTTCGGCGGATGCTCATTTTTATAGCTAATCGCTTTGCTCTTAGATAAAAATGGCTAAAAAAATTTTATTTACTTCTGAAGCCAGGAAGGCTTTAAAGCGCGGCGTTGACAAAATGGCCGACGTCGTAAAAATCACTCTCGGTCCGAAAGGCAAAGCAGTGGTTTTAGAAAAAGGATACGGAGCGCCGACCATCACTTTGGACGGCGTAACCATTGCCAAAGAAATTGAACTGCCGGATAAAGTTGAAAATATCGGCGCCGAACTGATTAAGGAAGTGGCTTCCAAAACCAATGATGTGGCTGGCGACGGCACCACCACCGCCACTTTATTGGCTCAAATTATGATTAGCGAAGGCCTTAAAAACGTTGAAGCTGGAATGGATCCGATAGCAATGAGAAAAGGCATGGAAACAGCCTACAACGCATTGCTAGACGCCTTAAAGAGCCTTTCTAAGCCTATTTCCACTAAAGAGGAAATCAGCCAAGTGGCGACCATTGCCGCCCGCGATCAGGAAGTCGGGAATTTAATTGCCGAAATTATTGATAAAGCCGGCAAAGACGCGGTTATCACCGTTGAAGAATCGCAGACTTTGGAATTGGACAAAGAAATTGTCGAAGGATTGCAGTTTGACCGCGGCTATATTTCGCCTTATATGGTGACCAATCCGGAAAAAATGGAGGCAGTTTTGAATGAGCCCTATATTTTGATTACTGATAAGAAAATTTCGTCAGTCAGCGATATTTTGGGATTATTGGAAAAGATCATTCAAACTGGCAAGAAAGAACTTTTAATTATCGCTGATGATGTTGAAGGCGAAGCCTTGGCCACTTTGGTAGTCAATAAACTTCGCGGCATATTTAATGTGATAGCGGTAAAAGCGCCGGGCTTTGGCGACAGGCGGAAAGATTTGCTTCAGGATATTTCTGTTATCTCTGGCGCCGAAGTGATTTCCGAAGAATTGGGCCGCAAATTGGAAAATGCCGATATTCAAATGCTCGGCAGCGCGAGACGCGTTATTTGCGACAAGGAAAAAACGACAATTGTCGGCGGCAAAGGTTCTAAGGCCGAAATTGAAAAAAGAATCAAGCAGATGAAGATGCTTTTGGAAAAGGCTGATTCGGAATTTGAAAGGGAAAAATTACAGGAAAGGTTGGCAAAATTATCGGGCGGAGTGGCAGTGATTAAAGTCGGGGCGGCCACGGAGGTGGAGCAAAAAGCAAAAAAATATCAAATTGAAGACGCGGTCAATGCCACAAAAGCCGCGATTGAAGAGGGGATTGTTCCCGGCGGCGGCGTTGCTTTGGTTAGGGCTTCGCAGATAGCGGAGAAAATAACCGAAGAGTTGAAAAAATCTGAAAAATTCGCCGAATTTATCGGTGCCGGCATCATTCTTTCAAGCGCCAAATTTCCTTTGAAACAAATCGCGGAAAATGCCGGCGAAAACGGCGATGTGGTTTTGAGAGAAATATTAAAACACGAGGGAGCCTTCGGTTATAATGCCGAAAGCGGAAAATACGAGGATTTGGTTAAAGCCGGCATTATTGACCCGACCAAAGTAACCAAAACCGCTCTTCAAAATGCTGTCTCTGTTGCTTCGTTGCTTTTGATTACTCAAGCGGTTGTCTCCGAATTACCGGAAAAGAAAGAAAAAGAACACGAGCATCTTCCGGAATACTAATTCATGAGAAAAGAGTTTTATGCTGTTTTGGATAATATTCGGAGCCTATATAACGTAGGCTCCGTTTTTCGGACGGCTGAGGCAATGGGTTTTAAAAAAATATATCTCAGTGGAATTACGCCAGCGCCGCTTGAGGGCCGGCAAAAAAGAGAAATAAGCAAAACCGCTTTAGGCGCGGAAAATTATGTTTTCTGGCAGAAAACCGGCCAAACCTGGAAACTTTTGGAAATTCTAAAAAAAGAAGGCGTTTATCTAGTCGGTTTGGAATTAACCAAAAAAGCAGCGCCAATTCAACGCTTGAAATTGCCAAAAAATCGCCGAAAAATCGCCTTAGTTATCGGCAATGAAGTGACTGGGCTTTCGCCTAAAATTATCAGGCGCTGCCAGAAAATCGTCAAAATTCCTATGCTGGGCAAAAAAGAATCTCTTAACGTCTCTGTGGCCTTTGGTATTGTCGCTTTCTGGTTGCGACAAAATTTGCTATAATATATCAGTCGTTTATCAGTCATTAAAAAGTCGATTTTTTTTTATTTTCTAGATTCTAATTTCTACTTTCTAATCATATGAACCCCTTAAAAATTGCCATCAGCGGTTTTGGCCGCATTGGCCGCTGTTTTTTTAAATTGGCTTTTGAAAGGCCAAATGAAATTGAAATTGTCGCCATTAATGATTTGGCTGATTTGGACAATTTGGCCTATCTTTTAAAATACGATTCGGTTTACGGCCGCTATCAACATCCGGTCGCAGCGGATAAAAATAGCGGTTATTTGACGATTAACGACAAAAAAATAAAGATGCTTCAAGAAAAAGAGCCGGCTAAATTGCCGTGGAAAGATTTAGGAGTGGATATCGTCGTGGAGGCAACCGGCGTTTTTGAAACATTTGAGAAAGCCAGCCTTCACCTTAATGCCGGCGCTAAAAGAGTGGTGATTACCGCTCCTTCCAAAGATGATGATTTAAGTTATAAATTGGGAGCAACGGTGATTTTGGGAATTAACGACGATGATTTAAAAAAAGTGAAAATTACTTCCAATGGTTCCTGCACGACCAATGCCGTGGCGCCGGCGATGGCGATTCTTTTGGAGAATCTGGGAATTAAAAAGGCTATTTTAAACACCACCCACGCTTATACCGCTTCTCAAAAAATCGTGGATGGTCCGGATACGAAAGATTGGCGAAGAGGAAGGGCGGGCGCTGTTAATCTTGTCCCTTCGACAACCGGCGCGGCTATTACCGTTAGTAAGGTGCTGAAAAGTTTAAACGGTTTATTCGACGGCATTGCGGTTAGAACGCCGATTCCGATCGTTTCTTTGGCGGACATCACTTTTGTGGCCAATCGGCCGACATCGGTTGAGGAAATCAATAAAATTTTGAAAGAGGCCGCTAGTCAAGAACGCTGGCAGGGCATTTTCAAAACAATTGAAGAAGAAGTTGTTTCCTCGGATTTGATAGGGGATTTATGCCCGTCTATTGCCGACCTTTCTTTCACCCGCGTGATTGACAAAGATTTGGTCAAAGTATTGGTTTGGTACGACAATGAAATGGGTTATGCCGCCGGTCTCGTTAATCACGTAATCAAAGCCGGGCAAAATCTGTAATTACATATCACAAATCACGAATCACAATGTTGGTAAAATTTGTTAAAAAACACTGGCCGCTTTTAATTCTTTTGGGATTTTTTGGCTGGCTGTTTTTTAATTTGCTTTCTTCCCATATGCTTTTGGCCAAAAATGACGGGCTTTATTCCGGCGGCTCAACCTGGGGCGACTTGGCTTTTCATCTTTCTTTAATTACGGCGATTAGCGAAAGAGGCGGCTCAGCATTAGAGGAACACCCGGTTTTTCCCGGCGAGAAACTACGCTATCCTTTTATTTCTGATTTAATCAGCGCTTTGTTGGTAAAAATGGGAATCAGTTTGCGCTGGAGCCTTATTTTGCCAAGTTTTGCGTTTTTAATGGTTTTGATTGCTCTTTTTTATTTTTTAGTTTGGAAAATTACCAAAAGCAAAATTGGCGCCTTGTTGGTGCCTTTTTTATTTTTCTTTAACGGCAGCGCTTTCGGTTTGGGCTATTTTTTTGAAGATTTTAAGAAAAGCAGTCTAGGTTTTTTGACTTTTTTGGGCCGAATGACTAAACAATATGCTCATCTGGCTGATTATCACATTAATTTCTCCAATATTATCGCTGATTATATTCTGCCTCAGCGAGCGGTTATTCTGGGATTGTTGCTGGGCGTCGCCGTGGTTTATTTCCTCTGGGATTATTGGCAAAATAGGAATCCGAAAAAATTATTATTTGCCGGTTTAATCAGCGGCTTATTGCCGCTTGTTCATACTCATACTTTTATGGCCTTGGCTGTTGTCGCCGGCCTTCTTTTAATAATTGATTTTTTTCAACACCTCAAGAATTTTCAGAAAATTATTGTTAGTTGGCTTTGGTTTTTTGTTCCAATGATATTTTTGGCTCTGCCGCAGGTTTTATGGCTTTTACCTTCTTCCGGCGAAGGGTTTTTTAAATTCGGCTTCGGCTGGATGAAAGACGGCCAAAATTTCTTCTGGTTCTGGTTTAGAAACTTAGGCCTTTATTTGGTTGCTTTTATTGCTGCTTTCATTTTCAGCCGGCCGAAACTTAAAACTTTCTATTTGCCGTTTTTGGGGTTATTTATCATTTCTAACATTGTTATTTTTCAGCCTCATATTTACGACAATATGAAAGTAATGCTTTGGTGGTTCCTTTTGAGCGTTATTTTAATAGGCGATTGGTTTGGCGCTCTAAGAAAAAAATTGGGCAAAAAAAGTTATCCGGTAATTATCGCCATTTTTCTTTTATTGATTCCAACAGGATTTTTGTCGGTTTTCAGGGAAACTTACGTCAGTTGGCAATTTTTTTCAAACGAGGATTTGGCTTTGGCTGAATTCGTCAAAAACAACACTCCGAAAGAGGCGATATTTTTGACCTCAGACCGGCATAATCATCCCGTTCCTTGTTTAACCGGCCGAAGAATCTTAATGGGTTATCGGGGCTGGCTGTGGACTCACGGCATTAATTATCGCCAGCGAGAGATGGATGTAATCGCCATGTACGAAGGCGGCGAAAAATCGCTTAATTTGCTGGAAAATTACGATGTTGATTATGCGATGATTGAAAAAGAAAAAATCGCTGATTTTCATATGAATCCGTCATTCTTTGAAAAGAATTTTCCACTTATTTATCAAAGTCCTAATTTCTCAGTTTTTAAAATTGTGATATAATAATAATACCTAAATTTTGATTTTTGAATTTTGAACTTACTTTTATGCTATATTTAGCCACTGATCATCGGGGATTTCAATTAAAAGAAGAAATAAAGAATTTTTTAAAAGAGGAGGGGATTGTTTTTGAAGATTTGGGGAATACGGTTTATGACGTTGAGGATGATTATCCGGATTTCGGCAAATTAGCTGCTGAAAAAATCAGTCAAAATCCCGAGAAAAATCGGGCAATTTTATTTTGCGGTTCGGGCATCGGCCTGGCGATTGTCGCCAATCGTTTTAGAGGAGTGCGCGCCGGCACTTGTCTTTCTTCTTGGATGGCAGAGCATGGCCGGCAGAACGATAACATCAATGTTGTGGTCTTGGCTTCGGATATTACCGATTTCGGCACCGCCAAAAAAATTATAAAAACCTTTTTGGAGACGAAATTCAAAAATGAAGAAAAGTACAAAAGAAGAGTCAGAAAAATAGAGCAAGTTTAAAATACAATAATCAATAACCAAGAAACAATAACCAAAAATTAAGAAATCGTTTAGCGTCACATTACCGCTTCACAAAACGGGCATCGTAACCGCTTAACCCTTAACCAAAACTTTATATGATGGTTATTCCAGTTATTAACGAAAAAAATTTTGCTGAGATTGTCAAAAAAATAGACCTAATCGAACCTTATTCCGATTGGGTCCAGATTGATATTGCTGACGGAGTTTTTACGCCAAACCTCACCTGGAACAACCCCGATGATTTATTGAAATTAAAAAGCAACATTAGCATTGAAATGCATTTAATGATAAGAAACCCCGAAGATGCCATTGAAAACTGGTTGAAAATTCCCCAAATAAAAAGAGCGGTTATTCATTTGGAGGGAATAACCGATCTGAATAAAATTATGGAGTCGGGGAAGAAATATCAAAAAGAAATAGGGTTGGCGATTAATCCGGAAACGCCTTGGGAAATTTTAAAACCATATTTAGAAAAAATAAATTTTGTTCAAATTTTGGCGGTTAAACCGGGATTGGCCGGCCAAAAATTTAATCCGGAAATTATCGACAAAATAAAATCTTTGAGAGAGTTTAAAAAAGATGTTATAATAGAAGTGGACGGCGGTGTCGGCCTAGAAAACGCGCGTTTACTTAAAGCAGTCGGCGCTGATATTCTTAATTCCGCCACTTATATTTTTGAGAGTCCCAATATTAAAGAGGCGATAAATGCTTTGGAAAATATTTAAACAATGGCTCTTTTTGATACAGATATCAAAAAACTGGAAGAGATAGCGCGGCAGCTTCGCTGTGATGTAATTGAAATGCTTTTGGAAGCGAAATCTGGTCATTCGGCCGGCCCTTTGGGAATGGCCGATGTTTTTACCGCTCTTTACTTCGGCGGCATTTTGAATGTTGACCCAAAAAATCCTTTTTGGGAAGACCGCGACCGGCTGATTTTATCCAACGGCCACATTTGTCCGATTCATTACGCCGCTTTGGCGAGGGTTGGCTTTTTCCCGGTTGAAGAACTGAAAACCCTGAGAAAATTCGGTTCGCGTCTTCAAGGCCATCCTCATTTTGGGACTTTGCCGGGCGTGGATAATACTTCTGGTCCCTTGGCCCAAGGTTCTTCTGTGGCTGTCGGTTTGGCTTACGCCGCTAAAATGGACAAGAAAAAATGGCAGGTTTATTGCGTCAGCGGCGACGGCGAACAGCAAGAAGGTCAAACTTGGGAAGCGGCGATGTTTGCCGGAAAACACAAACTGGATAATTTAACTTTTCTGATGGACCGAAACAACATTCAAATTGACGGATTCACTGAAGATGTAATGCCGCTTGAACCGCTAAAAACCAAATACGAAGCTTTCGGCTGGCATGTTTTGGAAGTTGACGGCCATAATATTTGCGAAATTATCAACGCCTGTCAGCATGCGAAATCAATTTATGAAGAACCAGTGATGATTATTTGTCATACCATCCCCGGCAAAGGCGTTGATTTTATGGAATGGAAGCCGGAATGGCACGGCAAATCGCCCAACAAAGAAGAAGCGATGGAGGCGTTAAAACAATTGAGGACATTAAAAGGCCGAATTGCTAGCGAGGCAGAATAGAGGAAATTTCAAAATCCAAAATTCAAAATTTATTATGTTAAATCCAGAAGCAAAATTAAATCCAAAAATATTTTCTTCGGACATTGAGCAAAAGCCGACTCGCGACGGATACGGCGAAGGCATGGTTTTAGCCGGAAAAGAAAACCAAAATGTCGTTGCTTTATGTGCTGATTTATTAGATTCAACTCGGTCAGCAATGTTTCAAAAAGTTTTTCCGGAGCGTTTTGTGGAAGTCGGAATCGCCGAACAAAATATGATAGGTTTGGCAGCTGGAATGGCTTTGGCTGGAAAAATTCCTTTTGTTTCCACTTATGCGGTTTTTTGTCCCGGCCGAAACTGGGATCAGTTGCGAATCAGCGTTTGTTATAGCAATCTCAATGTCAAATTAACTGGTGCCCATGCCGGAGTTTCGGTTGGCCCGGACGGCGCCACCCATCAAGGACTTGAGGATATCGCTATTTGTCGCTGTCTTCCGAACTTGCTGGTTCTCGCCCCGGCTGATTATATTGAAACGAAAAAAGCGACCTTAGCCGCGGCTCGTTATGTCGGACCGGTATATTTACGTTTTGCCCGAGAAAAAACCCCGATTTTCACCACTGAAGAAACGCCTTTTGAAATCGGCAAGGCGCTTGTGCTTCGTCAAGGGAAAGACGTTGCTATTATCGGTTGCGGACCTTTGTTATACAATGCTTTGGAAGCGGCAGAGGAATTAAACAAAGAAGGCATTGAGGCGATGGTTATTAATAATCACTCTATTAAACCGATGGATACAAAAACCATAATTGAAGCCGCTCAAAAATGCGCTAGAGTGGTGACGGTTGAAGACCATCAGATTATGGGAGGAATGGGCTCGGCTGTGGCAGAAGTTTTATCACAGAATTATCCGGTGCCAATGGAATTTATTGGAATGCGCGACCGCTTCGGCGAATCCGGAGAGCCGAATGAATTAATTGAGGCTTTTGGGATGGGCAAGAATGCCATTAAAGAAGCAGTGAAAAAAGTAATGAATCGAAAAAAATGATGTACGACGTTTTTGCCATCGGCTCAGCCACTCGCGACGGATTTTTTGAAGGAATTCCGTTTGTTTTTGTTAAAGATAAAAAATTTAGAGTGGGGAAAGGGATTGCTTTGCCTTTTGGCGGGAAAATAAAAGTGCCGAAAGTAACTTTTACCACCGGCGGCGGCGGCACGAATACTGCCGCGACTTTTAGCCGACAAGGATTTAAAACGGGCTGCATTTGCCGCGTCGGCAATGATGTCAGCGCTGAAGAAATCCGGAGGGAGTTAGAACGCGAAGGAGTTGATACCAAATTTTTTCAAATTGACAAAAAAACACCCAGCGCTTATTCGGTCATCTTTTTGACCAAAAGCGGCGAGAGAACAATTTTGAGTTATAAAGGAGCAGGCGACAATATCTCCGAAAAAGAAATTCCTTGGAATAAAATCAAAACCCGCTGGCTTTATTTAAATTCTTTGGCAGGCAATAGGAGCATTTTGGAAAAAGCCGTTAATTTTACCAAAAAGAACAAGGTTTTTTTGGCAATGAACCCTGGCGCGGGTGAATTAAATAATTTAAAAAAATCTCCTCAACTGCTTTCTTATTTTGATATTTTTATTCTTAATCAGGAAGAGGCTTCCTATTTGACCGGCATTTCTTACTTCAAAGAAAAAGAATTGTTCAAAAAACTTGATAAATTAATTGAAGGACTGGTAGTAATGACCAAGGGGCCGAAAGGGTTGGTGGTTTCCGACGGCAAAACGTTGTGGCGGGCCGGTATTTATAAAGAAAAAAGGGTGGCTGATCGCACTGGCGCTGGCGACGCTTTTGCCTCGGGTTTTGTCGCGGCTTTTGCCGGCAAAAAGATAGTTAGAATTGGAAATCGTAGCATTTTTAACAAAAAAGACATTGAAAAAGCCATAAAATTGGGGAGCGCCAATGCCACCTCGGTAGTGGAGTATATTGGCGCCAAAACAGGCATTTTATATAAAAAGGACCTAGTCAATAAACGGTGGAACAAACTGGCAATTGCAGCGTTTAATTTAGAATAACTAGAGGATTATTTCTTTTTAAATCATTTTTAAAATGGTAAAATATAAGTGATGTCACGAAGCGTGAATCACTTGAATTTCCGTCGCTCACCCCAGGTGAAAACAAGTTTTCGCCTATGGACTCGCTAGGAAATATAAATGTATGGAAATCCTAATAAAAAACGGGGTAGTTTTTGATGGTTCTGGCAAAAAAGGCGAAAAAACAGACGTCTTGATTAAAGGCGGAGTAATTGTCAGCATCGGAAGTTTTAAAGATAAAAAAGCAGAAATTGTAATCGATGCCTCAGATTCTTATATCACTCCTGGTTTCATTGATATTAACAGCGATTCTGACCATTGTCTGACTATTTTTACCGAACCGACCCAAATCAGTCTTTTAAAACAGGGAATCACCACAATTTTGGGAGGCAACTGCGGTTCTTCTTTGGCGCCGCTTATTAAAGGCGACCTTGTCAGCATTCGAAAATGGGCTAGTCCCAATCAGATTAATGTCGATTGGACAAGTTTTGGCGAGTTCTTGGAAAACTTAAGCCGTTTTAAACTCGGGGTTAATTTCGGAAGTCTTGTCGGTCATTCTACTGTTAGGCGAGGATTGATTGGCGAGGAATTTCGGGATTTAACCGAAGAAGAATTACAGCAGATGAAATATTTGATGGAAAAAAGTTTGGAGGAGGGCGCTTTCGGAATTTCCACCGGCTTGAGTTACAGCCATTCTCGGATTACTCCCCCATATGAGATTGAAGAACTTTTAAAAATTCTCGGGAAATATGACGCCCTTTATGCTACCCACTTGCGTTCCGAAGAAGAGGGACTGGTCGCTTCCATTGCTGAAATTGACGATATCGTTTCTGAATTGAAAATAAAAGGCAGACCAAAAATAGAAATCAGCCATTTTAAAGCCTATGAGGGCTTGCTTGATGATTTAAATCTCGGTCTAAAAATAATCAATAGTTTGAAGGAAAAGGGGGCTGATATTAATTTTGATGTCTACCCCTATGAAACAATAGCCGGACCCTTGTATCTCTATCTGCCGTCCTGGGCAATTTACGGCGGTTTTGAATTAATGGTCAAAAATATCACTGACAAAATGGTTCGGCCGAGAATAATCAAAGATTTAAAAGAGAAAAAATACCAATATAACCGGATTATTGTGGCAGAAATGTCAGGAACCCCGTCTTTTATCGGAAAAAATATCCAGGAATTGGCCAAAACCAGAGGAATTAGCCCGGAAGAAATGCTTTTAGAAACTTTAAAAATTGGAGGAGGAAGAGTGATTGTTTTTGAAAACAAACTTTCTTCAGAAGGAACAATTGCTCTTTTAAAACATCCTTTAAGCATTATTGCCACTAATGGCCCGGGCAGAAATTATGCCAGGGTTCCCGAAGTTTTGCCCCACCCGCGTTCTTTTGGGGCTTTCCCAAAATTTTTGAGTTTAGCGAGAGATAAAAAGATAATGGATTGGCCGGAAGCGATAAAAAAAATCACCTATCTGCCGGCTCAAAAAATCGGCTTAAAAAAGAGGGGATTGATTAAAAAAGGCTATTTTGCCGATATCGTTGTTTTTAACCCGAAGCAAATAAATTCGCTGGCTGATTGTCGAAATCCTTATCTTGAACCAGAGGGAATTGAATTTGTGATTGTTAACGGAGAACTGGCTGTTGATCACGGCCGTTTTACCGGCGTTTTAGCTGGTCAGATTTTTAAGCGTTAAAAAATATGCGCGCCGCTCATCACCCCGATTATTTATTTATTGCCTTGGTTTGGATTTTGACCGCCGGGGGCCTCGTTTGTCTTTTAAGCGCTTCGATGATTTTGGGTAAAA
>Ga0315291_10002018_pt1 | contig 26871 bp, 18 predicted proteins | sample YL17G12_20_MG_FD_203070 | JGI IMG/M metagenome (GOLD analysis project Ga0315291, IMG submission 203070) | Sediment microbial communities from Yellowstone Lake, YNP, Wyoming, USA - YL17G12_20 | ecosystem: Environmental > Aquatic > Freshwater > Lake > Sediment | place: USA: Wyoming | collected...
CTCACTGTCACGGCAAAGGACCTTGCCGGCAAGACCTCCAAGCTCACCTTCAAAGTGTACATCCAGGCTATCGACGACCCACCGGCCATCCCGGTGTTCTCGCCCACTGACCAATTAATAATTGTCGACGAGGGCCAAACGAAGACGTTCAGCCTCACACCCACTGACCCGGATACGGACGCGTCAAGGATCACCTATAAGTGGTATCTGGACGGGGTCCCACAAAATACAAAGGGCGCAACGTACGCCTACCAGCCGGATTTCTCCACGGGCGACAAGAATTTAAAAATAAAGGTCGAGGTCTCGGACGGGACCACCACAACCGCAAAGGAATGGGTGGTCACGGTCAAAGACATCAACCGCCTGCCGACGGGAGCCATAAAGTCTCCCGCAAACTTCACGAAATTTAAAAAAGGCGCAGGGATAACTTTCGCGGCCGAAGGCTCAGATCTCGACAACGACAACCTGACCTACATCTGGCGGAACCAGGGCGGCGCCGAGTTGGGCCGCGGGCTGACATTCACGACCAAGAACCTGCCGGTCGGGACCCAGACGATAAAGCTGGAGATCTCGGACGGAAAGGGCACCACCTCCACAAGCGTGGACGTGATAATAGCCAATGCGGATCCGCCGGCCAAATCCCCCGGCTTCGAATCTGCCGTGTTCGCCGTCGCGCTCGGCGTCTGTCTTTTACTGGCGGCTTTCCGGCGAAAGCCCTGAGTCGTGTCCGGGCCGCCCGAAAGGGCGGCCCTCCGGCCTTTTTCCGGGACTGTGTTACTGATTCTCAGGGTCCGCCCTGTCAGACCGATTTGCAAATATATATGATAGGTATATGGCGGGCCGACGGGGGCAGTAGATGTCGATAACTCTTGACGGCCATAGCCTGAAAATAGAGGACGTTGTCCAGATAGCCAGGCATCGTGAAAAGATCGAGCTGCACAAGGACGCCGTGGCGCGCATCAACAAGTGCCGCGGCCTCCTGGAGCGCAAGATCAAGGCCAAGGAGATAATGTACGGCGTCAACACCGGCATCGGCGAGCTCTCCGAGGTCGTGCTGAACCCCGACCAGGTCGAAAAGTACCAGAAGTTTTTGGTCTACTCGCACGCCGCCGGCTGCGGCGACCCGATGGCCGAGGAAGATTCACGCGCCGCAATGATCTCCCGGCTGAACACCCACTGCTGGGGCCATTCCGGCATCAGGATCGACTGCCTGAACACCCAGGTCGACATGCTCAACAAGGGCGTCACCCCCGTGATGTGCCAGAAGGGCTCCGTCGGGGCCTGCGGCGATCTCTCGCCGATGTCCCAGATGGCGCTCGTGCCCCTTGGAGAAGGCGAGGCGTTCTACAAGGGCAAGCGGCTCCCGGGCGCGGAAGCGATGAAGGAAGCGGGCATCCCGACCATCACCTACCGCGAGAGGGACGGCCTGGCCTCGATAAACGGTTCCAACTGTATAACCGGCATGGGCTGCATCCAAATTTACGATGCGGAACGCTGGCTGAAGACCCAGGAGGTCGTGCTGGCCCTCACGCTCGAGGTGCTCAACGCCAACATGAAGGCCTACGACCACCACGTCCACGACGTACGCGGCTATCCCGGTGCCCAGAAATGCGCCGAGAACGTCCGCAAGCTCACGGACGGCTCCGATTTGCTCAAGCGGCCCGGCAAGAAGGTCCAGGACGCCTACTCGCTGCGCTCGAGCCCCCAGGTCGTCGGAGCCACGAAGGATGCTTTAGTATGGTCCCGGTACATGATAGAGATAGAACTAAATCACGCCGCCGACAACCCCACCTTCTTCCCTGACGAAGAATTGGTCCTCACGGGCGCCAACTTCCAGGGCACGCCTCTTGCATACGCCCTGGAAATGGTCGGCATATCCAACACCACCGTGGCATTGCTGTCCGAAAGGCGCCTGAACCGCATACTCAACCCGCATCTTTCGGTCGGATTGCCGGCGTTCCTGACGAAGGGCGCGGGCATGTTCTCCGGGCTGATGCTTTCGCAGTACACCGCCGGCGCATTGCTGGCCGAGAACCGGATACTGTGCCATCCCGGCTGCATCCAGTCCATACCGGCCGCAGCCGACCAGGAAGATTTCGTCTCGATGGGGATGACCACCGCCATCAAGACCCGCCAGATAATCGAGAACTCCTGGTACGTCCTGGCCATAGAGCTCATGGCCGCGGCGCAGGCCGTGGAATACCGCCTGCCGGCAAAGCCCTCGCCCGTCGGCCAGGCCGTGCACGAACTCGTCCGCAAGCACGTCAAGAAGCTCGAAGAGGACCGGCCGCTCTACGACGACATCAACAACCTGACGAAGGTCTGCAAGGACAACAAGGTCCTGGACGTCGCCGAAAAGATAGTCGGGAAGCTCAAGTAGGACGGCGGACGGCGTACAGCGGACGGCGTACAGCGTACGACGGCGCCACGAGGGGCGCCGGTTTTCCTATTTCACCCCGGGTTCAGCGCAGCGAGCCCTATCACCCCGACAAGGGTGACCCCGACCGACCAGACGACGAGACTGGTCGAGAACCAAAGGAGCACCCTCCACTTGGACGCCCCCAGCGCCAGCGCTATCAGCGCGCCCAGCGGCGCTCCGGGCAGGACCGGCGAGACGAACGCCAGCCCGATTATCCCGTACTTGTCCCAGGTCCGCCCTGCCCGTTCCCAGCTCTTCGGCCGCGGCTTTCCCGCTCGCCGACGGGCCAGCCAGGCGCCGATCCGTTCGCCGGGCAACGTCACGACGAGTACGCCAACTATGCCGCCTACGATCGTCGCAATGCACGTCACGGCCGGATGGAGGCCGAAGGCGAACCCGGTCGGCACGGCGAGCCAGAACTCAACGCCTCCGAATACAATGACCGTGCCGATGGCGAGCCAGAGGTTCATGGCTCAGGTCCCGGAGCCTTCCTTGAGCCTTTTCAGGACCCAGGTCTTGTCCATGGACTGCAGGAAGTATCCCATTCTCGGCCCCTTCGGCTTTCCCAGGATCACGTTGTATACGGCCCCGAAAGTCCGGGCCGCGTCCAGCCCCAGAGCCTTGCCCGCTTCATGTATCGTCGAGTGAAGCCGCTCGGCGGTCCAGTCACCCGTCGCAAGCGAAGCCGATAGTTGGCCCAGGAGGGTCTTTTCGCCCTGCTCGAGAACGACGGTCGGCAGGAACTCCTGTATCGAGAAGAGGTATTCTTCGGGCGCGTACTCGCGGACCCAGGCCCGGACGCACTCTATCTTGACCTTCAGCCGCTCTTCCCATTCCGCGTCCATCCCGCCGAGCTGTTCGTTGCGCTGGAGTATCCACTTGACCCCTTCATAGCTCGGGGCCATCTGGACTATTGTTACGAGGTGCGTGTAGGGCACCTGGAAATAGCCTGCCGCCGGCCGGCGGACCTGCGAAAGCTCGTAGGCGCGCTTTAACTCTTTCTCGTCTTCCTGCGCAGAGGGCTTGTCCTTGCCAAAGTAAACGCGCTCGACGTGCTCGTAGTCCTCGACCAGGTGCAATAGGTTTTTGCCGATGTCGAAGTCCTTGTGCTTCGTGGCCTTCGTCCGGAAGAAGAAGTGGCGCATTATCTCGGGCGGGGCGACCTCGAGGAAGTCGTCGAGCGAGACTATGTTTCCCAGCGACTTGGACATCTTCCGGCCGCCGACCAGGATGTGCTCGTAGATGACCGGGTAGGGCGGCTCGTAGCCGAAGACATCCTTCACGATGATCTTGGAGGTGTCGTAGGAACCGCCGGATGCCGCGTGCTCCTTGCCGAAAGGCTCGCAGGTCACCCCGAGAATCTTCCAGCGGGCGGCCCACTCGGCCCGCCAGGTCAGCTTGCCGTGCCGAAAATCGGTGCAGCCCTCGTGGCCGCAGCCCTCTATCTTGCTCTTGCCGGCGACGCCGCCCTGGCACTTGTAGTAGACCTTTCCATCTTCCCACTTGTAGGCGTGGGTCGTCGCGATCTTTCCGCACTTTTCGCATATCGGGTCGAACGGGAGCCAGTCGGGGGCCTTGTCAGCCCCGGAGATCCTCTTCAGGATGTCGCGTATCTCGCCGCCTTTTTCGAGCGCGACCTTCACGAGCGGCTCGTACTCGCCATTTCGGTACATCTCCGTCCCGGACTTGATCTGGGGGAACACGCCCACCTTGGCCAGCGCGTCCATGAACGGCTCGATGAAATGGTCCGTGAACCGGTGCGGGTGGCCCTCGGGGCAGGGAAGGTTGTAGCAGGGAATGCCCAGAAGCTTGTCGAATTCGGCCGGGAGCTGCTTGGGTATCTTTCGCAACGGGTCGGAGTCGTCCGCTATCCACAGGAGCCGGGATTCGCCGCCTTTCTCCCTTATCGAGCGGCAGACGCCGTCGGCCATGATGACGTCGCCGGCGTTGCCGATGTGTATCTGGCCCGAAATCGAGGTGCCGCTGGCGACATTGTGCTTGGCGCCCCGGCGGAGCAGTTCCTCGGCTATGACATCGACCCAGTGCATGGGAGCCTATTATTACAATAGATAATATATATTTGCGTCCTCCCCGGACTGAAGTCCGGGGCTTCCACGCTATCCTATGGTGAACGACCCCGGACTGAAGTCCGGGGTATCTAGCTTTCAGGCGTGCGCGGCTGTCGCGCCTTGGGCCTTGAGCCTTGCGCCTTGGTCCTTCATATAGCCAATAGTGCGAAATCTTAAATAGGACCATCGATATTGCTTTTCCGATGGCTCAGGAGAAGAAGAGCAAGAAGGGCGAGGGCTTCCACTCGGCGGCGGGCCTCATCCGCTACTTTGACGCTGAAGACGAAACAGCCCTCAAGATAGACCCCCGCGCGGTCGTCGGCGCCTGCATCGCCTCCGTCGTGGTTATCGAAGCCATGAGATATTTCTGGCCCACTTGAAGGAAAAGGGTGCAAGCGTGCAAGGGTAATAGGGTGTAAGGGGCTAAACCGACGATTCCTTGGTCCCTCTCTCCCTTTCCACCCTTTCACCCTTCCACCCTTCCACCCTTTCACCCTTCCACCCTTCCACCCTTCCACCCTTGTTCCTGTATGGTTTTCGCCCAACAATTTTATGCATTTTATATACCCGGGCTGCCGAATTGTGATGCAGGTGGTGAGGGAATGAAGGTCAGAAACTGGGTCGTGGTGCTTGTCGTGGGCGGGCTGGCTGCGCTGATGTTTGCCAACATTCCGGCAGAGGCCGCGATGTCTCCGTCCGTGAAAGCCGTGGATGTGTCGATATCGATAAACAACTCCTACGCGGTCACGCGGGTCAGCGAGGAGATAGTAAACCCCTCCGGGACTGCGGCCGCGGCCACGTTCAATTTCCAGATACCCGAAGAGGCGTTCATCTCCAATTTCTCGCTCCGGCTGGACAACCGGACCTACTTTGGCCAGGTCGTCCCGGCTCAGCAGGCCAAGGAGGCCTACGACAAGGCCGTCTCCGAAGGACGGAATGCGGCCCTGCTGGCGTCGCGGGGCAAGTCGATGTTCTCGTATTCGGTCAACCTCAAGCCCGGCCAGACGGTCGTCGCCGGGCTGGTCTTCGAGCAGTTCCTGCGCCAGAAGGACGGCGCGTTCGTGTACTCGCTCTGCCTGGACAACTCCACGTTCGGGGGCTCCAGCCCGTCGATAAGGGTGGCCTCGGCCATCTCCTACTCGAGCGCCCTCGAATCCCTTGCCATCCAGAACTACACGGTGGGGACCTCGATCCAGTGGCAATCCGCCGGCTCGGTCTCCACCTCCTACCAAGCATCGCGCTTTTCGTGCCGCGGCGACTACGTCATACGCTATTCCATCGCCAAGGGCGCAGCCGCCGGCACCATCACGCCGTACTACGACGGCCGGGACACCTACTTCATGCACGTCTTCGAGCCCGGCGTGTCCGCGCTGGGCGGAAGCCCGATGGCCAAGCAGGTGGTGTTCGTGCTGGACCGCTCGGGGAGCATGAGCGGCCAGAAGATCGCCCAGGTCAAGACGGCGTTTTGCGGCATAATCCGCCAGCTCCGGCCCGAAGATTCGTTCGACCTGGTCTATTTCTCCAGCTCGGTGTCGACCTGGAGGGGCTCGCCGGTCAAGGCCTCCAAGGCGAACGTCGACGCCGCGGTGAGCGACATGAAGGCGCTCACGGCCGGCGGGTGCACCAACTTCAACGGCGCGCTCGGCAAGGCCCTGGACATGATAAAGGAGCGGGAGAACACGGCCGCCATCGTGGTGATGCTCACCGACGGCCAGCCCACCTCGGGCGTCACCAACAAGAACACCATCCGGTCCGAGGTGCGTTCGAAGAACACGCTCCACACGCCGGTGTACTGCCTGGGCTTCGGAAACGACGTGGACTTCCCGTTCCTCAAGGCGCTCAGCCTCGAGAGCGGCGCCCGGGCGCTGAAGATCTCCGTGGCAAGCGACGCCGCCGACCAGATAAAGGACTTTTTCGGGACCGTGGCAGACCCGCTGATGAAGGACATAGGCTTCAGCTACTACCCCGGCGCCGAGACGCACCTTTTGGGCGGCAGCTGCCTCTACGGCGGCAGCCAGCTCGTGGTGGTGGGCCGCATGTCCGGCCGCCCGTCGATGCTCTCCATCCAGGTGAAGGGCGCGGACCGGAACGGCTCCACCGGGTTCAGCGCCTCCTACGACCTGTCGAGGATGGCCCAGGACTCGATGGTGGTGCGGTTCTACAACTTCGCCCGGATAAACGAGCTCCTGGACCGGATCACCGTGGAAGGCCCCGGCTCTGCCCTGGTCCGGGAGGCCACCAACCTGTCCGTCGAGAACGGCTTCGTCACGCCCTACACATCGATGCTCATAGACATCGGCGAGCCCCGGCCGGCAGACACGGCCCAGTCGCTGATAGGCGATGGGGCGCCGGAGCGCTCCATGCGCCCGGCGGCGTCCCTGGCCATGCCCTACGGCTCCGAGCTGATACCGCTCGCCCTGTTCATAGTCCTGGTGGCGGCCGCACTGCGGCGGCGCTATCAAGGCGGCCTGTAACGCAGGCGGAAGGCGCCCGGGGACTCATCTGCTCCCGGGCCGGCCGAACACGAGCAGTCCGGCCAGTATCGCAAAGACCAGCAGCGCCACGGTCATCCCGGGGATCATTGCGGAGGAACCGGCGCGCACCTGGTTTTTGACCGAGAACTCGGTGGAGACCGCTTCCGACGAAGTGCCTTCGTCGGCCGAGCGCGCCTCCAGCCGGTGGTGCCCGTTTCCGAGCTCGCGGGTGTCCAGCGTCAGCGTCCAGTTGGAGGTCCCGGAGGCGTTCTTCCAGTCCCCGCCGTCGATACGCACCTCGACCCGGGCCAGCGGGAGCGAGCCCCCGAATGCATTCCCGGCGAGCACCGCCCTGCCAGCGAGGACAGCGCCGGAGACGGGCGAGATTATCGAGCATGACGGAGGCCGGAGGAACACGCGGATGGAGCAGGTGAGCTCGGCCGAGCCACCCTTCGGGTCCGTGGCCCTGAGCACGACCGCCTGGCTCCCGACCTGGTCCTTTGCCGGCGTCCAGGTCAGGTCCCCCGACACGGCGTCCAGCTTCATGCCGGCCGGGCCGGCGGCCAGGGCGTAGACCAGCCGGTCCCCGTCCTCGTCCGAGGCCGCCACGCGGAAGCGGAGCTCCTCCCCGACGAAGGCGCTCGATGGCGGCGCGCCTTTCAGGCGGGGCGGGTGGTTGGACCCCGCCGGCTGCTCCGGCGGGGCGTTGAAGAGCGAAAACTCGCCTGTGGTCTCGTTGAACTCCAGCGGTATGTCCGGGTTCCCGTCGCGGGCGACGACCTGGATGCGGTAGGTCCCGTTCGGGACGGTGGAGGTGTTCCACAGCCAGTTGCCGTCCGTTGCCGGAAGCCCCGCCGCGATCACCGAGCTTCCGCCGGGGCCCACAAGCACCACATCCACCATTATGCGGTCGTTGTCCGGGTCGGAGACGGTCCAGAGGACGCGACGGAAGCCCGACCAGGCGGCGCCGGCGGAAGGGGCCTGCACCCCCACCGAATGGGCCAGGTTGAAGTTCACCGTCACTCCCGCCACGGAAGGCGAGGCGAACCGGTTGGAGCTGGTCAGGATGGCGCGGTACTGGACGTAGCGGCTCCCATCGTGTCCGGCGGATATCCTGTGGCCGCTCGTGGCGTAGTAGCTCGAAGGCGTGCCGTCCGGGCCGGTGAACGCGCGCCCGTCCAGCCCGTCCCGCGTGGCGCAGGTCCGGAGCTGGAACCTCGCCGACGTTCCGGCCGGCAGGGTGGCCTTCCACTCCAGGGCGCCGAAGAACGCCCTCCCGCCGGTGTCGAAGGGCTCCGAGACGTAGCTGCCCGATGAGGACGTGCCCTCGAGGTCGAGGAGCCAGACCTCGGGGAACTCGATGCTGAGGTCGGTGCCGCCGTAGAGGACGAAGACGGAATTGGCCGTGTCGTAGATCATCTGGTGGCCGAACCTCGGGGCCGGCGAGAAGGGGAGCTCCAGCCGGCTCCACTGGCGCTCCGAGACGTTGAAAGCCCAGGTGTCCGAAAGGGGCGGATACCCGTTCATGCCGCCGAAAAGCACCGCCTCGCCCTTCCGCTGGTCGAATGCGAACCCGAACTCGGTCCGGGCCGGGGGCGCAACCGGCGGGAAGCACTGCGTCCACAGATTGGCGGCAGGGTCGTAGAGCCAGGTGTCGTTGAGCGTCCCCGAATTGCCGTTCCCGCCGAAAAGCACGGCCACCCGTTTCGTGCTGTCGTAGATCATCCCGGCGCCGTCGCGCGCCGGCGGCGAGACGGCCGGGGCCAGCCGCGTCCAGCTGTCGGCCGCGGTATCGTACTCCCAGGTGTCCCGGTAATGGTTCCACCCTTTCCGCCCGCCGAAGAGCAGGACCTTGCCACGGTCGCTGTCGTACACGGCCGAAAAGCCCCGGCCGTCGGGGGGCGAGAGGGCCGGGTGCTTGAGCGTCCAGTTGTCCGTGGTGACGTTGTAGGTCCGGGTGTCGTTGAAGACATCGTTGTCGCTGTAGACGCCGCTGAACATGACGAAGACGCCCTCCCGGCTGTCGTATACTAGGGCGGCGTCCCACCTGCTGAACGGGCTTGTCTCGGTATAATTGGCCCGGAGCCAGCGGTCGGTCGAGGCGTTGTACATGAATATGGCGCCCCACGCACCGTATACAGCGGCGATGCCGTCGCGCTCGTCGTAGGCCATGCTGATATGGGATATGCTCAGGGGGAACAGGCGCTTGTCCTTGGGCGTCCAGAGGTTCTTGGTCGAATTGTAGGTCCAGGTGTCGGCGGGCATATTGTCGGCCTCGTTCGGTTCGCCGAAAAGGACTATCTCGCCGATCCTGACATCGTAGGTCACAGCCAATGAACCGGAACCGAGGGGCCCCGAAGATACCGGCCTGCTGTCCCATTCGTCCCTTGCCGGGTCATAGCAGTCCATCCCGGTCTTGCTTGTTCCCAGGAGGATTACCAGCCCGCTGATGCCATCGTAGACCATCGATGGAGGCTGAAGGTTCTTCGGCCCCGAGGAGGCGTGCTCTTTCCAGGTGTTCGCGGATGCGTTGTAGCCCCAAAGGTCGTCACGCCATTCCCATTCTGAATAGTTCCCGCCCTCGGAATATTTCGTCCAGTGGCGGTAGCCTCCGTAGATCAAGACCTCCCCAATGGGTGGGCAGAATGCCGCGCAGGCGGCCTGGCGCTCGATGGGATGGCTCTTCGGTTTCATCAAGACCCATTTGTTGGTGCTGACATTGTATGTCCAGGTGTCGTTGAAATACTCCCATCCCGGCGGGCGCTCGCCCCCGAACATCACAACGACGCCGTTCACAGGGTCGTAGGCCATGGCGGCAGACCGTCTGGCCGGAGGAAAGGGCGAGGGATGGACCTGCCTCCAGCTGTTGTCGCTCAAGTTGTAGAGCCAGGTGTCCGAGAAGAAATCGCCTTCGTACGCCCCGCCGTAAAGCACCGCGACCCCGTTTTTGGAATCGAAGGCCATCATGTGGTTCCGGCGCTTGCCGGGCGGTGAGTGGGCGTAGAGCTGGGTCCACTTGTTCAATGTGGCGTCGTAGGCCCAGGTGTCGTCGAAGTCGTTGGCGCCTGCGTAGAGAATGTGGACGCCGTGGACACTGTCGTAGACCATCTCGTGGGAATACCGCATTTCCGGGCTCCTGGGGCCGAAGGGGCCCATCCAGCTACCGTTCAGGGCTGCGTCATCGGCCAGCGTGAGCGCGCCGTCCCGGACGGCGGTGCCAGTCATGGTGCCCGAGGCGAACCCGTCCGGCCCCTCCTCGAGCGACGAGAGGGCCGAGGCGGCCGGCAACAGGAGCAGGAGGGCAGGGAACAGGGCCAAAAACCCCGATGGGAACAGGCGTCCGGCCATGACGATCACGCATCTTCGAAACTGGTCTCCTCGGGATAGTACCTGACGCTCAGGCCGGCCCGTTCCCGCCTTATCCGGCCCTTCCGGACGAGCGCCTCGGCGTGGTACGCCACGGTCTGGCCGCTGACGTTGAGTATGCCGGCTATGTCTTTTTGGGAGATGCCCGGCGTCTCGAGTATCTTGTCGAACACGATTCGCTGGACCTGGGTGAGAGAGCCGCCGTTGGGTTCCGGCACGCGCATCTCCGCCGGATAGAATCGCTTGTAGACGCCGTCTGCGCGGGCCTTTATCACTCCCTCGGATTCGAGCTTTCTGAGGTGGAACGCCAGCGCGCCGTTGCTCAGGTCGAGGGCGTCGCGAATCGAGGTATAGTGGTCCCCGGGGTTGGCCACGATGTAGCCGCTTATCCTACCCCGAAGGAAATTGTCAAGTATCTCGTCTTTGGATATCTTCGAGTACAGGTAGATCATCAGGGGGAACAGCAGGCCCATCCCGATCTCCGTGCCCGCGATGAATGCGGCGAATCCGACGACGGCCAGCACCGCCACCGCCGCGACCGCCCAGGGCAAGTTGGACGGAGGCGCCGCGATCGTCCTCGGCGGGGCCCTCACATTCACCTGGAGCCGGACGGTGCTCGTCCCGTAGCTGTCCTTGACCGTGTAGGCGACCTGGTAGGTGCCCGGCCTGGCATAGGCATGGGTCACCGACAATCCCGTGCCCTCAGTCCCGTCCCCGAAGTCCCAAGACGTCCTGAGCGGAACGGCACCGGTGGAGCCCGCCCCTTCGAAACGCACGCCCTTTCCGGCGGGCACGGAAAGGGCGCCGTTTCCGAAGCGGACGTCCTTCTGCCCCGGCGGGACCGATATCTCGGGCGAGGACTGCTGGTATATGCGGATGACGACCGAGGCCGTACCGGAGAGGCTCCCGTCGGAGACCTCCAGCGTGACGGTCAGATCGCCGGGCGAGGAGAACGACCGGTTCAGCGCGGAGCCGTTGCCCGCAACGGAGTCCCCGATGGACCAAGTGAATGCCAGGGGCGAACCATCGGGGTCGTAGGAACCGTTGCCGAAGAACTGGATGGCGTAATTCACCGGGAAGGTCAGGTTCTGGTAGTCGTCGGCGACGGCTATGATGGCGACCGGCGCCCGGTTCTGCGCCGGCGCGTCGATGACGATGTCGCACATGGCGGATGCCTGTCCCGCTCCGTCGGAAACGCTAAGCAGTATCGAGTAGTTGCCCGCCGCGGAATAGACGTGCGTGAGGGATCTGCCCGAGCCGGTCTCCCCGTCGCCGAAATCCCAGGTGTACGTAAAATCGGGGGCCGGGAGGTTCGAGCGGGCCTCGGCGCTGAAAGCGACGTCCTCCGAGGTGGTGTACCGGGCGCCGTTTTCGGGCGACACGATGGTCGCCGTCAGGTTCTGCGGGCGGGCGGCCACCAGGATGGACAACGTCGCCGAGCCGGAGAGCCCGGCGGGGTCCCGGACGGTCAACGTGACGACCTGTTCCCCGGCGCTGAAATAGTAGTGGACGGGATTTGCGTCGCCGGAGGTCGCGCCGTCGCCGAAATTCCAAAGATACGACAGTTCATCCCCGTCCGGGTCAAAGCTCCCCTCGGAAGAGAATTCCACAGGGTCGCCGGCCAGATGTGTCGAGCCCGCCTCGGGCGAGATGATGTTGGCCACGGGCGCCCGGTTCTCCCCGCCTATCTGGACATTCATCCAGGTGCTCCTCTCCTTTCCGCCGTCGTCCGTCACGAAGAGCTCGATGCGGTACGAGCCCTCGAGCGGGAAGACATATGTGAAATTGACCTCGTCGACTATGGTCTTGAGCAGGGTGGGCCAGAGGCTTATGCGCCAGGTCCGGTTGACGATGGAGCCGTCCGGGTCATATGATGCGGAGGAGCTGAACTTCACGCTCGTGTTGACCGGGAAGGTCTCGTTGTTCTGGGGGGCGTTGATGATCGCCACGGGGGGCGTGTTGTTGCCGCTGTACTCGACGTTGAAATGGCGGATGGTCGTGTTCCACAGGCCCGATCCGCCCTTCAACGAAAGCGTCTGGAAGTACCTTCCGGCGGGCAACCGCTGCCAGACGGTGTGCTCCTTGACATCGCCCATCCACCACCCGTCGAAACCATACCAGTAATAGTAGAGTATCGTGCTGCCGTCGGGGTCGTAGGAATCCGAGCCGTTGAAGAAATAGGATTCCCGGTCGTCGTTGAAGGTCTGGTTCTCCTCGGGAAAGCTCATTATAGGCACGGGGGGCTCGTAGGGCGAGTTCACGACCTTGACCTGTATCTCATAAGTGGCCTCGCCGCCGGTCTGGTTGTAGACGTGCAACACCACCCTGTAGGTCGCAGGATCGTTCAATGGCATGGTGAGTGGCTCGTCCAGGGAGCTGACGTTCATGAGGTAGGTCCCGTCCTTGAAGAAGACCCAGATGAAGCCCGCGAAGGTCCCGTCGTCCAGGGCGTGGGACCATCCGATGAACGTCACGGGAGACCCGGCCTTGTAGGTCGCGTTGTCCTCGGGCAGGGCGATTCTTGCCTCAAGGGGCTCGACACGGGGGGTCGTCTCCGACGGGCCGTCGGGAGAACCGGCGGAGAAACCGGGCATCAGGAAAGCGGCGACCAACACCAGGGCCAGCAAGGCAGATTTTGGTTTCATGTTCGATTATTCATCCTCTTTGGTATATAAAAAGGATAGTACGGGACTTTGGGAATTTAAATAGGCCCCGTCCGTGCGTCAAGCGCTGCATCGAAGAGCGCTCGAGGTCGGAGCCACCTGGTTTCAATTCATCTTCGAAGGCTCGAAATGATTATATCCCGACGAGCCGTTTAAAACGGCGTGGCGAGGAAGGCCGGCGTCATAGGGGTGGGCCTGCTCCTGCTCTGGCAGGCCCTGGCGGTCGGGGCCCTCGGAGCGGGCGAAACGAACGGCGCAGGCCCTCGCGACTACGACCACTCGCTCCCGCCGGCGTTCCTTTCGGCCATCACGCCCCAGAAGATGTCGGCCGCCATAGAGAGGCTCCAGTCCTTCGGAACGCGCTATGCGTACTCGGACAGCGCCATCGACGCCGCCAATTACCTCGAGTCCGCTTTTCTGGCCCTCAACCTCAGCGTCCGGCGCCAGGAATTCCTGTACAACGGATTCACCATGATCAACGTGCTGGCGGAGCTTCCCGGCCGAAACGCCTCGCTCCCGGCGCTGGTGCTGGGGGCGCACTACGATTCGATCAACGGCACCGATTCGCTGATGAACGCCTACGCGCCGGCGCCGGGCGCCGACGACGACGCAAGCGGCGTGGCGGCCGTGCTCTCTATCGCCGAGGCGTTCTCGCGTGCCGGGACCGAGCGCACGATGATATTCGCCGCCTTCGCCAACGAGGAGATGGGCAGGATAGGCAGCCGGGAGTTCGTTCGCCAGGCCCAATTGCAGGCGCCCGGCATCTATGCCGGGTTGTGCTTCGACATGATCGGATATAACGATCGCTATCCGAAGGTGGACCTCGTCTGCAACAATGCATCCCAATGGTTGCCCGGCGTCGTGTTCGAGGCAAACCGGCTCAATGGCATAGGCGTCGGGGCCGAGACCGTTGTCACCCCGGACAATCCCGAGAACTGGTCCGACCAGGTCTCCTTCTGGGAAGCAGGCCTGCCGGCGATGTACTTCATCGAGGACGAGAACCCGACCCGGAACAGCCCGTACTTCGGGGCGAACCCGAACTATCATACTGGCCGGGACACGCTCGACAAGCTGAACCTTTCGCTGATGACGAAAGTGGCGAGGCTGGGCGCGGCCACGGCGGCGGCGCTGGCGGGGCTGGTCCTACCTGATTTCCGGGTGGATGAGGGAGGCGTCCCGGGGGGCATCCTTGAGGGCAACCCCTTCTCCATATCCCTCCATGTATCCAACACGGGCGCGTCCGGCACGTATTATTTCAATGTCACGCTGGAAGTGGATGGCGTCCCGGTGGACAGGCGGGCAGGCGGCCCCGACATGTGGTTTGTCCTGAAATGGAACGCCACCCGCGGCCGGCACGCTGTCTCCTTCTTCATCGACTCGGACGACCGTTATCTCGAATGGAACGAGACGAACAATCGCATCACCTTCACCATCGACGTCGCCGCCCGCCCGGACCTGCGTGTGACCGGTTTCTGGGCGACCGACGATGCGCCGGTCCCCGGCCGGGAAGTATCCCTGGTGGTCCTCCTGGAGAATGCCGGAGGCCCGGTGGGATCTGCGCATCTGGTCATCTTTCAGGGCGACGGCTCGAACGGCCTGCTGCTCGACCGTCCGGTAAACGTGGCCCCGGGAGACATGGCTGCCTTCGTCCAGGACATCACCGCCCCGGAATCCCCAATCGATATCACGGCCGAACTCCGCGATATCTCGCCGGGGCAGAGCGCGAAGGACAACGACAGGATGACGCTGACCCTTGTTCCCGATGTGCTGGACCGGGAGGATTACCGCATCGTCATCGAGCCGGACGTTGTGCAGACATTCGACGACTTCCGGGTCTCGGTAGAAGGCGCCCCGCCGGGCTTCGACTGGTTCATCGATTTCGGGGACGGCCATCAGGTCGGCTGGACCGGCTCACCTTACACGCACTTTTACCGGAGGGCCGGCGACTATTTCGTCGGCGCAACCTTGCGCGATGCGAAGGGCGCCGTCGTGCCGCTGGAGCCGATGCCCGTGTCCGTCCAGGACCGGCCGCCAGTCGCCGTCCTCGATGGCCCGGACGCCGCCACGCCGGGCCGGGCGGTGGACTTCTCTGCCTCCCGTTCGTTCGACCCGGACGGCGGACTGGTCCAGTACCTCTGGGATTTCGGCGAGGGCGCCCGGGAGTTCGGGCCCGATGTCCGGCACGCCTTCCTGTCGCAACGCGTGTACCCGGTAAGGCTCACGGTTACGGATGACGGCGGCCAGGCCAGCACGACGTTGCTGGGCGTGAACGTCGTCAACCGGCCGCCCGTGGCCAGGGCTGCGGCGAGCCCGAGGCTGCTCTTCACCGGCGAGATGTCGGCGTTCAACGCCACGGGATCGGCCGACCCGGACGGCAGTATCGTCAGCTACCTTTGGGATTTCGGGGACGGTGCCAACGCCTCCGGCCCGCTGGCAAGCCACGCCTATTCGAAGGACGGGTCATACAAGGCAACGCTGACGGTGACCGACGACCGCGGGGCGACGGGCACGGCGTCGACGAACCTGACCGTCCTCAAGCGGCTCAAGCCCCTAGGGGCGCCATCCAGGGCGCAAACCTCCATCGTCATCCCGGCTATGGTCATCGTGATGCTCCTCATCGCCTTCGTGCTCATTCTCAGGGGGCGCCCGGATTCAGCACGGGCCGGCAGGCCGACCCGGGAAGACGACGACGAGTGAAGAGGGGACGCGAACGAAAAGTTCCTTCCTCTTCGCCGCTTGCTCATTCCACCCTTCCACCCTTCCCTTGCACCCTTCCACCCTTCCCTTGCACCCTTCCACCCTTCCCTTGCACCCTTCCACCCTTGCTCCCTTGCGCCCGTTCAAATACTGGAAAGAGTTATAAAGGAGAACCCGTTTCTCCGAAAGGCCTATGAGTGATGAGGGCCCCGTCGGGGCCTGAAGGAGGGAAAAACATGGCAAAAGCGATGTATGTCAGGTTCGAGGTGCCCAAGGAAGTGGCCGACCGCGCCTACGAGGTCGTGGAGCTCGCCCGGGAGTCCGGGAAGGTATCGAAGGGCTCCAACGAGGTGACCAAGGTGGTCGAGCGCGGCGTGGCCAAGTTGGTCGTGATGTCCGAGGACGTCCAGCCCGAAGAGATCCTGGCGCACCTGCCGTTCCTCTGCGAGGAGCGCAACGTGCCCTATGTTTACGTGCCCGCGAAGCTAGAGCTGGGCAAGGCGGCCGGGCTGGAAGTGCCCACCGCGTCCGTGGCCATCGTCGACCCGGGCAAGGGCAAGGCCATACTCGAGGAGCTGGCGGCCAAGATCTCCGGATTGCGGAAGTGAGGGTGGGACCGATGGCTGAGGACGACGGCATTCCATCCGAGGTGGTCGAGATAATCGGCCGCACCGGCATGTGCGGCGAGGCCACCCAGGTCAAGGTCCGGGTGCTCGACGGGCGGGACAAGGGCCGCATCATAACGCGCAACATCTTCGGCCCGCTCCAGACCGGCGACATAATCATTCTCAAGGAAACGGCCCGCGAGGCCCGCAAGCTGAACGTAAGGTGATTGAAGATGGTCGAAAGAAGGCTGTGCTCGTTCTGCGGGGACGAGATAGAGCCCGGCACGGGCAAGATGTATATCAAGAAGGACGGGACCGTCTTCCACTTCTGCGCCAGCAAGTGCGAACGCAACCTGCTCAAGCTGGGCCGGCTCCCGCGCCACACGCGCTGGTCGAAGAGCTTCCAGAAGTGAACGCCTCTTTCGGGGGGGTCCGGTCGATGGCGAAAGCAGCGTGGATTCCGGCCGGGTGGTGACATGGGCAGGGTCCGCCAGCCAATAGTCAGCGTGCTGGGCCACGTCGACCACGGCAAGACGACCCTTCTGGACGCGATACGCGGCTGCACCGACGTCGCCTCGCGCGAGCCGGGGCGCATCACCCAGCACATCGGCGCCAGCGAGATACCGCTCTCCGACATCTGCGAGCGCTGCGGCGCGCTGGTCGCCGGCCGGAAGTTCAAGATACCGGGCCTGCTCTTCATCGACACGCCCGGCCACCAGGCGTTCACGACGCTTCGCGCCCGGGGCGGGTCGCTGGCCGACCTGGCCGTGCTCGTCGTGGACATCAAGGAGGGCTTCAAGCCCCAGACCATCGAGTCGCTCAACATCCTCAAAAAGTACAAGACGCCCTTCGTCGTGGCGGCCAACAAGATAGACATCATCCAGGGCTGGCACGACCATCCCGGCCAGAGCCTGCTGGAGAGCCTCAAGGAGCAGGACGAGAGCGTTCTTGCCGAGCTCGACAGGCGGGTCTACAAGCTGGCCGAATCGTTCGACCGGGAGGGCATCTCGGTGGAGCGGTTCGACCGCGTCAGCGACTTCACCAAGAACGTGGCCCTGGTCCCCCTGAGCGCCCGCAACCGGGAGGGCATCCCCGACCTCTTGCTGATGCTCGTCGGGCTGGCCCAGAAGTTCCTCGAGGAACAGCTCACCACCGAGGAGGGCCCGGCCCGGGGCACGGTCCTCGAGGTCAAGGAAGAGAAAGGCCTCGGCAAGACGCTGGACGCCATCATCTTTTCAGGCACCATAGAGAAGGGCGACACCATCATCGTCGGCACCAGCGGGAAGCCGCTGGTCACGAAGGTCAAGGCCCTGCTTAGGCCCAAGCCGCTCGACGAGATACGGGACCCGCGCCAGCGGTTCGATTCCGTGAAATCCGTGACGGCCGCCGCAGGCATAAAGCTCTCGGCCCAGACGCTCGAGGGAGTCGTGGCCGGGGCGCCCCTGCGCGTCGTTTTCGGGGACGCCGAGGAGGCCGCCTCCAAGATAGAGGAGGAGAGCCGGCCGGCGGTGGAGACGTCCGAGGAGGGCCTCATCGTCAAGGCGGACGCCATAGGCTCGCTCGAGGCGCTGGCGTTCGAGCTGAAGAAGGAGAACATCCCGATAAAGAAGGCGGAGGTCGGCGACATCTCGAAGCGGGACATCATAGACGCCGCCACCGTCAGGGAAAGGCTGTTTCGGGCGATACTGGGGTTCAACGCCCACCCGCTGCCCGACGCCAAGGAGGAGCTGGAAAAGGGCGACGTGACGCTTTTCGAGAACAACATCATATACAAGCTCATCGAGGACTACATCGCCTGGCGGGACCGGCGCCGGCTGGAGCTGGAAAAGGACCGCCGCGAGGTCATCGTCCACCCGGGCAAGTTCCTGGTGATGCCCAACTGCGTTTTCCGCGTCAGCAAGCCCGCCGTCGTGGGCGTGCGCGTGCTCGCCGGACGCCTCCGGCCGGGCCAGGCCGTGCTCAAGCAGGACGGCCGCGTCATAGGCAAGATAAAGAGCATCCAGAAGGAGAGCGAGCCCGTCAAGGAAGCAATGCAGGGCATGGAAGTGGCCATCGCCATCGAGGGCGTGACCGTGGGCCGGCAGCTCGACGTCGAGGATATCATGTATGTCGACATTCCCGAAAGCCACGTCCGGGAGCTGCGCAAGCTGGAGCTTACCACGGACGAGGTGGAGTGCCTCGACCGGGTGTGCTTCATCCACGCACGCGAGCGCGCTTTCTGGGGAAAATGAGGTTTGCATGGACCCGACGGTAAAGTCAGGTGACCGCGTCGTCCTGCTCGCCGAGGACGGGCGCAAGTTCGCGGTATTGGTCGAGGCAGGCGCCCGGCGGGTGGACGGCATCGGCGTCCTGGACCCGTCCTCTCTGGCCGGTTCGGCCTTCGGCGCCGTCACGAAGATAGGGAACAGGCGGTTCATCGTCCTGTGGCCATCCGTGCTGGACCGCATCGAAACGCTCCACCGGAAGGCCCAGATAATATTGCCAAAGGACGCGGCGCACATCATCCTGGACTGCGACATCTCGGCTGGAAAGACAGTGGTCGAGGGAGGCGCCGGCTCGGGCGCGATGACCACCGCGCTGGCCTCGGCCGTCCGACCCGGCGGGAAGGTCGTCACCTACGACATACGGGCCGAGTACCTCAGGCAGGCCCGCCACAACATCGAGCAGGCCGGAATGACGGACACATGCGAGTTCAAGGAGGCCGACATCACGGCCCCGGGCGCCATAGCCGAACGGGGCGTCGACGCGGTCGTGCTCGACATACCCGAGCCCTGGAATTCGGCCGACAACGCCTGGGAGGCGCTCCGGCCCTGCGGTCATTTCGCATGCTACACGCCGACAGTGAACCAGGTGGAGCAGACCGTGCGGGCCCTGTGGGAGCGCCGGTTCATCGAGATACGCAGCGTCGAGACGCTCCAACGGGAAATGACGGTCGTCGAAAAGGGAATCCGGCCCTCGTTCGAGATGCTCGGGCACAGCGGGTACCTGACCTTCGCACGGAAAGTTTTGGAGAAATTCGGGTAAAAGAACTGGTAAGCCGGGAAGCCGGAAAACCGGAAAGCCGGGGGGGAAAGCCGGCACCGTAGGCGAGCTTCGCTCGCCTCGGCCGAGAGGACCAGAGGTCCTCAACGGAACCGGGGAGCCGGAAAACCGGTAGACGGACCCACCGGCTTACCGGTTCCCCGGCTCACCGGCTCACCCCCCGGCTGACCGGTTGACCGGCTCACCGGCTCCCCCGTTCGCACCAAATATATCAGATTTTCTTGCCAACCTGTGAAGACAAGATTATATAGGCACGCAGGATTGCAGGGTAACAATGGATAGGAAAGGGATGCAGGGATGATTTTCGAGCGGCTCGGCAGTTTCATAGTCAAGAGATACAAGCTGGTCTTGGTCATCTGGGTCATCGCGCTCATCGCCTGCACCCCGCTCATCATGCGCGTCGGGGATGTGATGACCGCCCAGCAGGAGACCGGCGGCGGCGCGCCTACTGAATCAGACAAGGCCGCAGAAATAATCGACAAGCAGTTCCCCCGGGCGATCTCCAACTCGACGATGCTCATAGTGGTCGTCAACGATGACGTTACTGACCCGGCGGCGCGGGACATGCTCCTGGAGCTCGAAAAGAGGGTACAGAGCGATCCCAATATCAGTTTTCTGGAGCCCAACACCCCCGGGGCATTCCCGAAGGACTTCGTCAGCGTCTACACGGTGCAGCGGTTCGTGCTGGTCCAGGCCGTCGACGGGATGAACTCCGGAATGTACGGGATGGCAGGCACCGTCCAGCTCGTCTGGGGCATCCCGGCGCAGTACCTCGGCGCCTATGCGGCCACGATGGGCAACGAGACGGAGGCTGAGCGCCAGGTGAACGCCACCATACAGGCGACGGCCGCCCAGGACCCGGCGACGGGCGCGATGCTCTCTGGCTATTTCACCCTCTTTAGGATGAACTGGAACGCCTCGGCGACCAACGTGTCGCTGCTTTCGGACCCGGAGCTTCGGGCGGAGCTTTCGGCCCGTTCGGCCGTCCAGGCGTTCGTTTCGGGCCCCGGCATCCCGGCCGCCCAGGCGGGCCTGATGCTCGCCGCGGCCAATTCGTTCAACGTCTCGACGTTCATGGACCCGGCGCTCGTGCAGGGCTTCGCCGTAGGGGCGCTGGCCCAGAGCGCCAATATCACCAACCTGACATTCCTCAACGGCGTCTTTGGCCTGGGCGACCTCTCGCGCCAGCCGGCGGCCAACCGCAGCGCCGCTGTCGCGGCGTTCGTATCCGGGACCGTGATGCCCAACGGAACCATTGACACTTACCCGGTGAAGCTCCCGGCCGACCTGCGCGCCTCCTTCATCAGCGAGGACAAAAAGGTGACGATCGTAACGCTCTCGTCCACCAAGAAGGACGAATTTACCGACCCCGAAGGTAAAAGGCCCAACTACGAAAACGTAGTCGAGATCAGAAAGATCCTCACGGAGCTCAGGCGGGAGCATCCCGGGCAAGAGCTGAAGACCTATGTTTCGGGCGGGGCCGCGATCTCCAAGGACATCATGGAGGCCATGGGCAACGACTTCGTGCTCATCGAGTTCGTGACCGTCCCGATGCTGATAATCCTGATGGGGCTGTTCTTCCGCTCGGTGCTCACGCCCATAGTGCCCCTGGGCGCCGTGGGCATCGCGCTGGGCCTGAGCCAGGCGGCCATCTTCCTGATAGGCACATTCATCGCCCCGGTCGACACCTACACCACCACGATGCTCTTCTCCATACTCATGGGGGTGGGCACCGACTACTCGATATTCATCGTCGCCCGCTTCCGCGAGGAGCGCATAAAGGGGGCCGAACGGGACGAGGCCGTGAAGACCGCGGTCACCTGGGCGGGCGAGTCGATAGCGACCTCGGGCGCCACGGTCATGATAGCGTTCATGTCGCTGGGCATAGCCTCGTTCGAGATGGTCAAGGTCATGGGCCTCGTGATGGGCGTGGCCATATTGTTCGCCCTGCTCATCGCGCTCACCCTGGTGCCCAGCCTGCTGATGCTCATCGGAAACCGGGTCTTCTGGCCGAACAACAAGGAGCGTTTCAAGCGCTACGCCCAAAGGATCGTCGAGCGCCGCAAGGCCGGCCAGCACGGATACTTCTACAAGGCGGCCAGCTTCTCCGTCAAGCACGCCAAGTTCATAGTGGCGCTGGCGGTCCTCGTGTCGATACCGACGACCTACATCTACTTCACGGCGGAGACCAGCTTCGACTTCATCGGCACCATGCCCAAGGTCGAGTCCACGCGGGGCATGGATGCGATGACCTCCGGCTTCGGGGCCGGCCGGATAATGCCGTCCTACGCCGTACTGGTCTTCAAGGAGCCGGTACTGACGCCGGGCGGCAACTTCAGCGTGACGGCGCTTGCATCGATGGAGAAGGTCTCGGTCGCCCTGGCGCGCCAGGACATAATACACCAGGTGGATGGCCCGACGCGCCCCTACGGCGTCCCCATAGACTACGCAAACCAGGCGAACATCACATCCAACGACCTGGTCAAGATGCGCGAGTTCATCGGGCAGGACAACCGCACGGTCCGGCTGAGCTTCGTGCTGGACGCCGCCCCGAGCTCCCAGAAAGCGGTCAACTCCGTCCCGGGGCTGCGCACGACCGCAAGCGATGCGGCGAAGGGCAACGGCATCCGGAGCGTCTACCTGGGCGGCGCCACGCCCGGCGCCTACGACGCCAAGGCCAACCTGGACCGGGAGTTCAGCCAGATGCAGATCCTCGTCGTCATCGGGATATTCATAATCCTGGTCATCGTGCTGGGCTCCCTCATGCTCCCCGTCTTTGCGATACTGAGCATAGGGATGTCGATCTCGTGGTCCTTTGCGGCAACTTTCCTCATATTCCAAAACTGGCTGGGCGTCCCCATCCTCTTCCTGATACCGCTGATCCTGTTCATCATGCTCATGGGCCTTGGGATGGACTACAACATATTCATCCTCACGCGCATCCGGGAAGAGGTCCACAAGGGCAAGACGGACGAGGAGGCCATCATCGAGGCGGTGGACTGGACCGGCGGGATAATCACGGCGCTGGCGATAATCATGGCCGGCGCGATAGGCGTGCTCATGCTCTCGTCGGCGAAGATGCTGGCCGAGTTCGGCTTCGCCATATCGTTTGCCATCCTGCTGGACGCCATGTTCGTCCGGACCTACATCGTGCCCGCCACGATGAAGCTCCTGGGCAAGTGGAACTGGTACGCCCCCGGGCCGCTCCAGAGGGAGCGCCGCGAGACGAAAAAGGCGGCCGCGCCGGTCGACGCGCCGAAGAAGGACGGGTGAGCCGGGAAGCCGGAAAACCGGCAAGCCGGGGGGGAAAGCCGGTAAACCGGGGAGCCGGGGAACCGGGCTGGCAGCAAGCAAGTCACCGGCTTACCGGCTCACCGGCTTACCCCCCCGGCTCCGTGAGGACCTCCGGTCCTCTCGGCCTAGGCGAGCTTCGCTCGCCTGCGGTTCCGGCTTCCCGGCTCACCGGCTCGCCCGTCTCAGATCCTTTCGTGCTTTTTCACCCTGGATTCCTTTGCCATCTCGTCCGAGAGCGACTTCACCATCTCGTGCGCCAGGGACTTGGCCTTGCGGGCCTCCTCGTCCTCGACCACCTGCAGCACCGTGAGCGAGAAATTCGCCGCCTTCACCGAGTGCGTGAGGGCGCCCAGAGAGATGATGTCGGCGTGTTTGGCGTATTGCAGGATGTTATTCTCGGTTATCCCGCCGGAGATCTCGACCTGGGTCTCCTTCCGGGTCCGCTTCACGGCGTTGTAGGCCCGGGCCGCCTCCTTCGGGTCGAAGTTGTCCAGCATGACTACGTCGGCGCCGGCCTTTGCGGCCTCCACCGCCTTTTCCGTGTCGGTGACCTCGATTTCGACCTGGCCGGTGTACCCCGTCGACTTCACCTTCCTCACCGCCTTCGTCACGGACGGTTCGATCATCAGGTGGTTGTCCTTGATGAGGACCATGTCGTCCAGCCGGAACCGGTGGGTGTGGCCCCAGCCGAGGGCGACCGCCTTCTTTTCGTAGTACCGGAAACCGGGCGTGGTCTTGCGCGTCGCCGCTATCTTGATGGCCGGGTTGAGCCGGCGGCATTTCTTCACCAGCCGGCGTGTCTGGGTGGCGATGCCGCTCATGCGCATCATGAAGTTGAGCGCCACGCGCTCGCCGGCCAGGATGCCCTTGGCGCTGCCCTGGACGGTCAGTACCTCCGTTCCCTCGGAGATCTCCTCGCCGTCGAGGATCTTGCGCATGACCTGCACGTGCAGCTCGCGGAAGACCTCCTCTGCCTCGTCCAGTCCGGCGGCCACGCATGATTCGTGCGCGGTGATGACCGCCTTGAGCTCGCAGTCCTCCTGGCCCAAAAGCAGGCTCGTGGTGATGTCGCCCCTGCCGAGGTCCTCGTTGATGAACCAGTGGATGCCGGTGTCTTGGCCCATGAAAGGGTGAATCGGCCTTGCCGATTATCTAAGTTTCGACCGGCGGGAGGGCCTGCGGCCGTTGGGATATCTCGGGCTCCGACACGATATCTATTTAACGGCGGTCGATTTAACGACCCATATGGCCGCATCCGGCCCGCCCGAGCCGGCAATCAGGGTGGAGCACCTCACGAAGCGGTTCGGCAGCCTCGTGGCGGTGGACGACCTCTCCTTCGAGGTCGGAAGGGGACAGATATTCGGCCTCCTGGGCTCCAACGGTGCCGGCAAGACCACCACGCTCAAGGTGCTGACCGGGCTGCTCCGGCCGGACCGGGGGACCGCCCGGGTCGACGGAGTGGATGTGCTCAGAAGGCCCGTGGAGGCAAAAAGGCGCATCGGTTTTCTACCGGAGGCGCCGGCCCTCTACGACCAGCTCACCGCGAGGGAGTTTTTGGAGATGATAGGGACGCTGCGCGGGATGGAGCCGGGCAGGCTTGACAAAAGGATCGGCGAGCTCCTGGACATGATGGAGCTTTCGGATTTTTCCCAAAACAACATCGGCACGTTCTCGAGGGGAATGCGCCAGAAGCTGGCCTTCGCCTCGGCGGTGGTCCACGAGCCGCGGATACTGATACTCGACGAGCCGCTGTCCGGGCTGGACCCGCGCTTTGGAAAGTTCTTCAAGGGATGGATAAGGGAGCATTCGAAAAATGGCGGATCGGTACTGATGTCGACCCACGTGACGTCCAACGCCGAGGAGCTCTGCGACCGGGTGGCCGTGATCGACCGCGGCAGGGTCCTTCTGGCCGGCTCCGTCGGCGAGGTGCTGGAGGGCTCCGGCACCCGGACGCTCGAGGACGCTTTCGTGGCCCTGGTCGGAGGCAGCAGATGGCAGCGCTCACCGTCTTTGCCGCAGACTCGCTGACTGCATTCCGTTCGGTGGTGGCCCGGCTGCGGAAGCACCCGGCGATGACCGCCTGGTTCGTCCTGCTCATGCTGGCCGCCACCTGGATGGGCCTTCGGATAGCCGAGCTCGTATCTTCGCAAGGCCTCGACGCCGGCCCGATGGACCTCCAGCCCCACATGCTGCTGCTCGTGTACTTCATGATAATGATGGGCAAGTCCGTCGTCGATACCAACTCCCGGGTCACCCAGAACAAGGAGATGATGCTCATTTTGGGCCAGCCGGTGGACATCTACTCGGCCCTGTGGGGAAAGTTCGCCTACATCGCGGTGGGCAACCTGACGGTGCTCTCCGTGATGCTGGGCACCGCCGCGTTCGTTCACGCCGCCTTCACGCCGGGCCTTTTGGTGCCGCCCTGGTTCGTCGCCTGCCTGGTGCCGCTGACCATGCTTGCAACGGCCATGGGGTTCGTGTTCTCCATCCTGACCTCTCAGCCGGGCCTTGCGGAAAGGACCGTTCTCACCGCGGTATTCAGCGAGCTGGGGGTGGCGCTGTACCTTTCGTTCGACAGTCTCAAGCAAATGCCCAACTATCTTGTGCCTGCCTCGATGTTCCTGTTCGCGGCCGCGCTTTCGTGCGTGCCGCTTGCCAGCCGGCTTTTCCTGGCGGCCTGGAACTACGAGGTCAGCGGCTCCGAGGGCGTCATCCAGAAGGCGACGCGCACCGGCTCCGGGCGGATATTCCGCCGCCTGACGGGCCGGATGGACCCCGGCACGAGGGAGCTCTTGCGCAAGGAGATGGTCATCAACATCTCCCGAAAGGAGGTCGGAGGGACGATGTTCACCATCCTGGGATTGGCCGTCGTGCTGGCCTACCTTAGGGGCCGGATGGACGACCCTTCGGCGCTCGCGGCGCCGTTTCGGACCTTCGTCCTCCCGCTTCTCGTGTGCGTCGGATTGTACATCGCCGCCGTGCTGCAGTACGCGATGCTCGGGCTCAGCAGCCTCGGAAAGGAGGGGAAGAACTTCTGGATACTCAAGCACCTGCCGGTCAGAAGCGAGCGGATTTTCGAAGCAAAGGCCGGGGCCCTCCTGGTCTTCACGCCGGTGATCGTGTTCGCCATCGCCCTGCCCCTGCCGCTCCTGGCAGGGATGGGCCCCGTCTGGCTCGCGTTCTTCGTGCTGGCCGCGCTGGCGCTGGCGCTGGCGTTCACCGCCATCGGCGTCTGGTCCGGGACGGTCTACCCCAACTTCGACGAGGGGACCCGAGGCACGCCGGACGTGATGACGATGTACCTGATAATGATGGCCTGCCTTTTCCTGGGAGCGCTCGTAGTCGGGTTGCCGGGGCTCGTGATGCGCTACGATCCCCTCATCGGGGTGCTCTGCATGGCGCTCTCGGCGGACTGGTGCGCGATGTTCCTGTACCACGCCATCGGACGTAGCGCACGCAACTACGACGCGCTTGAAGTTGGAGTCTAGGGAGCGGACGGCGGGCAGCGGGCAGCGGACAGCGGGCAGCGGACGGCGGGCAGCGTGCGGCGTACGGCCGTCGTACGCTGTCCGCCGCCCGCCGTACGCTGTCCGCCCGTCCGTCTCACGGCCCGTCCCAAAACCCCGCCGCCTTGAGCAGGAGCTTCGTTTCATCGTGGATGCTCTGCCAGTGCCAGCGCAGCTCGTCGCGGGTGAACCAGCCGGCGGACCATATCTCGCCCTTGGGCGCGGGCATGTCCTTCCTCGGGTGGGCGCGCAGGATGATGTACTCGACGCGCCTGTCCCCGTCGAAGATGGGGTCGCAGGGGCGCCGGTCCACCACGACATCGAGGTGGAGCTTCTCCTTCACGAGGCGGCGCAGGCCGGCCGCCGGGCGGCCGCCCTTCTCGACCCATTCTCCGGGCGTGAGCCACTTGTCCCGGGAGCGCTCGTCGGAGGCATCCCGTATGAGGAGCACCTCGCCGCGCGAGCTGAATATGAGGGCGCGGACCGCGGTCTTGGTCTGGGCCGCTTTCGTGCGGGGCACGGCTGACAATCGGAGTACGAAGATAAATGTTTGCGCAACGCCAGCATCATTCATCCGCTGCAACATCGACCGCACGCCGGTTGCGCCGGGCGCGGGCCGCCGCAGCGATGACCGCGGCCAGAAGCAGCACCACAGTTAAAGCCATCCAGTACTCGTTGCCGATGCCTAGCCATCCCCCGGCGCCACCGGTGGATGGCTAGGCATCGGCAACGAGTA
>Ga0315291_10002020_pt1 | contig 26838 bp, 15 predicted proteins | sample YL17G12_20_MG_FD_203070 | JGI IMG/M metagenome (GOLD analysis project Ga0315291, IMG submission 203070) | Sediment microbial communities from Yellowstone Lake, YNP, Wyoming, USA - YL17G12_20 | ecosystem: Environmental > Aquatic > Freshwater > Lake > Sediment | place: USA: Wyoming | collected...
CTCTGAGTGATATTATCTATGGTGATTTTGAAAGGTATCCCTTCAGGAACTTGCGGGCGGACATCTCATCGCGGCGCATCTGCAGGATAAGCGCCTCCGCATTCTCAAACTTCATCTCCATCCGCATCCGGTGAATAAACGCCACCTCAATCACCTTCCCCATCAGGTTGCCATTGAAATCAAACAGGTGCGCCTCAATGCTGAAATGCTCCGGCGGAAAAGTGGGATTTGTCCCGATGCTCATCATCCCCCCATGCGGCGCGCCATCCACAATGACCCGCACAACATAAACACCGCTGCCGGGAAGCAGTATGTCCTCGCAAGGGACGATATTCGCCGTGGGATACGTAAGTGTCCGTCCGCGCCCTGTCCCCCGCGCCACCTCCCCGCGGATGGAATAAGGTCTTCCGAGAAATTCCGCCGCTGTGGAGACAAGCCCCTGCGTCAGGAGCTCTCTGATTCTCGAGCTGTTCACAATGACGCCCCTGACCTGCACAGGTTCAAGTTGCTCCACGGTGAATCCCATCTCGGCGCCTTTCTCCCGGAGAAATTGCGCATCCTCCGCGCCACCCCGTCCAAAATGAAAATTATGCCCGCAGACCACATGGCGAATCCGCAAACATTTGACAAGTATCTCCCGCGTGAACTCCGTCGCCGTCAGATGAGCAAGGTCATGGTCAAACTCCACCAGCGCCAGAATCCTGACGCCCATCTCGGAAAACAGGCGAATCCGCACATCATCCGACGTCAGCCGCGGCGGAACATAAGAGGGGGCAAGGATGCTCAGGGGATGATTCCGAAAGGTAAAGACGACGGAGAGGGCGCCTCTTTCCTCCGCGGTCTCCACAGTCCGCCGGATGAGCGCCTGATGCCCGATGTGAACACCATCATACGCCCCGAGGGTCAGATGGGTTGACGCCCCTTCGGGAATCTCCGCAAGCCCTTCAATTGAACCAATGATTTCCATACCTCTCTCCGGTTGCGGCTTCAGTATTGTCATTTCCAGGGGTCATATTCGCCGAGTGCGGGCTCAGGACGAACCATCGGCTCGCCCCTCCGACCCGCAATCTCAATTGTCTCATTTAACGACTGTCTCTCGCCCTCAAAGAGCGGATAGCGCCCGCCCGGTAGAAAACGCTCCGAGGCTCCCGCAGAATGGGTAACAAGCCAGTAAAGATGGTCCACCCCCGCCTTGCGCGCCAGTCTCTGAGCCTTCCTGACCTCCTCATCCGAATCATTCCACTTGAAAAGGATATACTGCCACACCACGCGCGGGCGGTCTGCGCCCGCCTCACGCCGTGCCGCCGCAAGTCCCGCCATGTTCTCATACGCCTTTCGAAAATCACCACCGATGCGATACTGGGCGTATGTCTCCTGCGAGGCGCCATCAATGGAAAACTTGACATAATCGACCCGCGCTCCCACAAGCGCCCTTTGCACCTCCGGCGTTATCAGGAGTCCATTGGTCTCAATGCTTATGAAGAGGTGCGGGATTTTTTCCCGCGCATAAAAAAGCATCTCCGGCGCCTGCCGATTCAAAAACGGTTCCCCCAGCATGTGAAAACGGATATGCCGGAGCGTCGGGGACGTCTGGTCAATAAGACTCTTGAACGTCTCAAGCGAAAGCGCCGTGCGTGGACGTATGAAAAAATTCGCCTCGCGTATCTCTGTCAGGGCGCAATCGGGACATTTCAGATTGCAATTGAAAATGGGGTCAATCTGGAGCCATGTTATGGGACCTCCAACCACACCCTCGTGTCCGGTGCGCGGTCGGACGCGGAATGGGCAATGTTGGCACTGCGGCGGTATGTCGCCTGAAATAATCCGCCGGCGCAATTCCCGATAGCGCTCATTCTGAAAGATGGTCGCCAGCGGCTCCACCGTCGCATTCCCGAGCGCCCGCCCTTCAAAGATATCCGCACATCCACATGTGACGCTCCCATCCGCCAGAATTGCCATTGATTCAAAAATCTCGCTGCAGATGAAATTCTGCGCGGGCGCACGGCGGGCGGCAAACAACCCCCTGATATTTTTCCACATTTTTCCCATTTTTCTAAAAACTATTTCTCCTGCCACCCTGAATGCAAGAACAAACCGTCAGCGCGGTTGGTCTTGACGGTATCGGGAACGCTGTGAGATTAATCTTGTAATTAAAGGCGGGAAACATAAATGTTCGGCAGAGTCTTCCTGAAATTTTTCTGGGACGCCTATGACTTCATCGGCACCCTGATTCTTGCCAATATCGCCTTCTGCTTAATCACGACCGGACTCCTTGCCGCCCTTATCATCATCGGTTATCCACTTTATGGCGCGCTGGGAAAGCCCGCTATGCTGCTGGCGCTCGGACTTGGCATCTTTCTGACATTCGCCATACCCTTCCCCGCCGCTGGATTCCTCCACTTCCTCTCCATCATCTCCGAAGAGCGCGAACCCGAATGGCGCGAGCTCATCACCGGACTCAAAACCTATTATGCACCCCTCCTTAAGGTCACGGCATTTTTCGTATGCCTCATGGAACTCCTCGCCGTGAATATCATCTTTTACATCAAGCCTCTTGTCTCATTCCACGCAGTCAAACTCCTCGGCTCCCTGCTCGCCGGACTCTGCATCTGGATTTTTCTTTACCTCCTTGTGATGATGCTCTATGCATACCCCTTGACCGTGCATCAGCGAGTGGGGATGAAAAAAATCTTTATCCGTTCCTTCCTTCTTACAACGGACAACCTCGGGGCGAGCATCCTGACAGGCATCCTTGCGCTTGGTTTATGCGGACTGGGGCTCATAACGCGGGGCGTGGCGGTGTTCCTCCTCATCCCAGCCCTTACCGCCTGCCTCGCCAACAGCCTCTATGTGAATGTGATGGAAAAATATGAACTGAAGGAGGCGGCTCAAAAAGAACAGAAAACGCCGACGGTTCAACCCGCTTCATGGAAGAATATCAAACACGAGGAATTCATCCGGGACAGACACAAACGCTATCAACGCACCTTGAAGGATATCCTGAAACCATGGGAATATTGATGGCTCACAGCCTCAAGAGAGATTAATCTTTTTTCCCGCATTATGCACTGATGATAGGGCACGTTATAAAAAGATGACTCTACGCAAAAACAATAAAACCCAAGGCCTTAAGTGGATCTGGGAGGAACGTCCGCAAAACCCCAAGGCGGCATCTGAACTCGTCTCACGCCTCCGGCTGCCCCCCCTCCTCGCACGCGTCCTCGCCGCCAGAGGTCTCCATGACCCCGATGAGGTGAACTCTTTCTTCCATTCCAATCTCGCCTCCCTCACAGACCCCATGCTCCTTGAGGATATGGATAAGGCTGCCGAACGCCTCGCAAGGGCTATCAAGAAGAAGGAAAAAATCTGCGTCTTTGGCGATTATGACGTGGATGGCATCACAGCCACCGTCCTCCTCATCCGATTCCTCCGGTGGCTCGGTAATGAGGTGGAATACTTCATTCCCAATCGCATCAGTGATGGATACGGACTCAAACGCTCCGCCGTCGAACGCATCGCATCAAGAGGCATCAACCTCCTCATCACCGTGGACAACGGCATCTCCTCCGTGAATGAGGTTGCACACGCCAACGCCCTCGGTCTGGATGTCATCATCACCGACCATCACCAGCCCGGACCTGTATTGCCCCCCGCCTGCGCCGTCGTGAACCCCAACAGGACGGATACCACGCTCACCCATACACCACTCGCAGGCGTGGGCGTCGCCTTCAAACTCATCCATGCCGTCAAACGCCACCTCGACATCGACCAGACTGCCGCCGGTGAGTTCATCAAATCCCTCCTCGACCTGGTCGCCCTCGGAACAGTGGCAGATATAGTGCCCCTCACAGGCGAAAACCGCACCTTCGTCAAACAAGGCATCCAGCGCCTGCAGAATACCGACAAGGTCGGACTTAAATCCCTCATCGACCTCGTCTGCGGAGCGAACGTCCAGATAACGCCAAACTCCATAAGCTACTATATCGCCCCGCGCCTGAACGCCGCCGGACGCCACGACCAGGCAACTCTCTGCGTCGAACTCCTCCTGACAAATGACAGGGAATATGCCATTGAACTCACACGCCAGATCAATCGCCTCAATGAGGAACGCCGCAAGATCGAATCCGAAATCCTTGAATCCTGCCTGAACTTCATCGACCAGAAAATAGATTTGGAAAACCATCATATCCTCATTGTCCCGGGAGAGGGCTGGCATGTCGGTGTGGTGGGAATCGTCGCATCGCGCCTCCTCGAACGCTTCTACAAACCCTCAATCGTCCTCGTCATAGAACGCGACATCGCACGCGGCTCCGGACGCAGTATCCTCGGCTTTGACCTTTACCAGGCGCTCTATTCCTGCCGCGACCTTCTCACAGAATACGGCGGACACAAACTCGCCGTAGGCCTCACACTCCGCTCTAAAGACATCCCCAGATTCTGCGAGGCTATAAACCAGTATGCCTCAACCGCCCTGGACCGGGATGTCTGTTATCCCAGAATCATCATCGATACGGAAGTCACATCAGATGAACTCACCATTGAAAACGTATCCGCCCTTTCCGATCTCGAACCCTACGGCACCTCCAATCCCGCACCTGTCTTCATCATGCGCGCCGTCTCACTCCTTGAACCCCACCGCACCGTTGGCAAAGACCACCTTAAACTGCTTTTGTGTAAGGATGGTATCGCCTTTCCGGGCATCGGCTTTTCCCTTGCCGAATGTTTCCCGGAACTTACAGACATCACCCGCACCTTTGACATCGCCTTCACACCCATCATCAACGAATGGCGTGGCAATCGCAACGTCGAACTTGAAATCAAAGACATCAAATTCTAAAATAAACGAGGGTCAGACCCCTATAAAAATGTATAAAATTCTATTTCTCGACCACCATTTTCCTAAACCCCATATAAAAACCTATTCCCCTCATTGAACAAGGGAATACCCAAAGGTTGGTTCAATACAATCCTGCAATTTTATACATTTTTATAGGGGTCTGACCCTCAATTTGAGAAGTGTCCAGACGGCAATGATGAAGTCGCGCCAGCCGATTTTCTTCCCCTCCTCAAATGTGCGCGCCGTGAAGGTGACAGGCACCTCTATAATCTTTTCTCCCCTCCGCAATACCTTCGCCGTCACCTCAGGGCAGAATTCAAACCTCTCGCACCTCAGGTCAATGGAATGTATGACGTCTCTCCGGAATGCCTTGTAGGCAGTTGCCTCATCAGTTATGCGATGAAAATAAAGAATTGTGACAAGCCACGCAAGGAGCTTATTGGCGATAAGATTGGGCAATGCCATATTTTTCACGCTCCCCAGAAAACGCGACCCATACGCCACATTTGTCCTGCCCTCCATAATTGGCGCAATCACACGCGGTATGTCCTGCGGGTCATACTCAAGGTCGGCATCCTGGACGATGATGATTTCACCCGTGGCATGGGCAAGACCCGTCCTTATTGCCGCCCCCTTCCCCCGGTTCCGCTCATGATAGACAACAACGGCGTCGGGCTTCCGCTCTTCGCGCATCAAAATCTCCCGCGTGCCATCCGTGGAATAATCATCCACGAGGATGATCTCATGCTCAAATGGAATGGCCGCCCGCACACGCTCAAGAACCGTCGCCAGAAGGTCAACCTCGTTATATATGGGAATAATCAGGGATAGCTTCATATCTAAGAGGTCTTTTCCCGGACGGAAAAATCCAATCATACAATATCAAGAGAGTCCTTCACGATTCCCCATCTTTTTCAAGACTTTTTTGTGGGGCTTCGAATGCCTCTTTATGATTAAACCACCAAATGAGAAAAGGCTTGAAAAGAAATAATCATCCCGGGTAAGTTTATAAAGGTTTTGTGACATGAAAAACGCCCGAATGGCGCTTTTTTCTTTCCGCGGAGAGGTGTCCGAGTGGTCTAAGGAGCACGCCTGGAGAGCGTGTGTGCCCCTAAAGGGTACCGTGGGTTCAAATCCCACCCTCTCCGCCAGTTCATTTGAGTCCGCCTCAGGCGGATAAAGATTTGAGAATTGTTGGGAATGTGAATCCGTGGGCTGTAAGTTCGCCTGTGGCGAATTAAAATCCCGCCCTCTCCACCAATTGGGAAATGTCTTTGTTGGCTCGCCCTCTACGGGCAAATTTAATTTCCATGCTACAATAATTGTATAGAAAGATCGCCAAAGGATTAAGTGTTTCAATAGAGGAGTTAATAAAATAAAAAAATATGTTAGTATATTTATGAAGGGTTAAATAAGCATCCATACTAATAATAGCATACTTAGGAAAATATGAAAAGTCAAAACAATAATGAAACAATTGGGAATAAGATAAAACAGCTTAGAAATAAGCAAGGTTTGACACAGTACGAATTGGCAAGAAAATCCGATCTTCCCTACACAATGCTGACCAAAATTGAAACAAATGTCATCACTAAACCCACCATCCAAACGGTTATGAAGACTACTAAAGGGTTGGGAATTAGCCTTGATGAATTAATGAAATAAATTATGCAAAAGAAAAAAACTCAATCAGAACAGTTATTTCCTGTTGAAAGGGAATATGCTCGTTGCGTTACCCCCTTAAACCGCACCGGCATTCTCACGCTTCTTCCGAAATCAGAAAGCATTGGGGTGATTGGAATAGATGGAAGAGAATATCCTGTACCAACCCAAGAACAGGTTGTAGAACTATTTGCTCATAATAGAGAGCTTGTAGGCAGAAAAGTTCCACAAGGGTTTGATCGTTTAGAATTAACATCCATGGCAATGCCAACACCCCTTCTTATTGACCGAATGAAAGCAGCTATTCTTAAACACGCAATAGAAGGTAAAATTTATCAAACCAGATGTTCTCCTTCTGCTCCTTTAATACCTGTTCGTGTCAATACCGAAAAAACTGTCTGGATATGGGATACCTTAAGACAGGCACTAGATACAGACGAGCTTGTATATTTCCCTCAAGAATATTCAAGCAATCATCGGGGACAGACCAAATTAGAAGTGGTCAATAATGGACGTATTTGTGCCGTTCCAGGCTGGTCTGTGGGATTAGTTGAAAGTTTACCCAGTATGCCTCAACAAAGCCGAGGAAAGACATTAGGAGGCGGAAGACAATTAGAAACAGGCTCTTCTCCTCACAATGCAAATGGCAATTAAATTGGGAATGGAATAACATGAAAAAACCAAAATTCTCAGTTACACACAAAGACGAGTCAATTGTAGAGCTTGTGAGAAAAACTGACCATAAAACTTTAGCCGTCTGGGCAATTGATTGTGTTGAGCGTGTTCTGCCATATTTTGAGGATAAATATCCAGAAGACAATCGACCTCGAAAAGCTATTGAAGCACTCCGAAAATGGATAAGTACTGGGATATTCAAGATGGCAGATGTACGCAAAGCTGCACTTGATGCTCATGCGGCCGCTCGTGAAGTAGGTGAGGATAATGCGGCTCGCTCTGCTGCCCGAGCCGCAGGTCAAGCGGTGGCAACTGCACATGTCCCCACTCATTCTATTGGTGCTGCAAATTATGCCTTACAGGCTATCTATAGAGCCGCAAATTCCTCTGATGCTGATGCTGCCACGGTCAAGGAACGTAATTGGCAATATCAACATTTACTTGAATTTGTAAAAAACTCATGAGGATTTTATTACAAAATTTCTTATCCACCTTGAAACAACCAATGAAGTAAGTAATGACGGGTATGATAACAATGCCTTATGGTTTCTTGGTCAATATGTAAAATATGTAAAACATATAAAAAGTGACCTTGTGCCGACTGGGTGGTGGCATCGAGACTTTGGGCGGGCCCGCTTGGATGCGCACCGTCCAGGCAATAGACTTTGCACTAAGAGTTGGGGTAGGTCCTCCACGGTGAGACTTCTTAAGCCTTAATCTTTATCTTTTTTTACATAATAATTTGCCGCCAAAGAAAAACTTGAAATCGTCCAATCCGAAAGGGTCGCTTCTGCGGGCAGGCGGAAGGGGGGTCTGGGGGGAATTCCGCCCGCCCTGGAATTTTTGGGCGAAATCAGTTCGAATCTTTTCAAACAGACACCGCCAGCTTATTTTAGTCCGCCTTAGGTGGATGAGAATTTAAGGATTTGAGAATTTAAAGATTTGAGAATTGTTGTTATGTGAACCCGTGGGTTGAAAGCCCGTCCGCCGCGGCGGACGAATTCAAATCTCGTGAACCTTGTTAATCATGTCAATTCACCACTGGCGAATCAAATATCTTTGACCGGATTTTTCTTGATTATTACCCCAAACACCACTCTACGTTTCCTTTAATTCAATTAAGCAGTATCACCCAAGAGGGATTTTTCTCGTTAAAGAGTCGTCTGTGGAAAAGAATATAACGCGCCTGAAAAAAGAACTCAATCTCCTTGATGTCTATTCACTCATCACGGGTTCCATCATCGGTGCGGGACTATTTTTGCTCCCGGGCATCGCTCATGCCAAAGCTGGAAATGCCGTCATACTGTCCTACCTGCTCGCCGGCTTGCTGGTTTCAACGGCAATGTTCAGCATGGCAGAACTTATCTCCGCCATGCCCAAGGCGGGTGGCGATTATTTTGTGGTCAAACGCATCATGGGACCAGCCGTGGGCACCATCGCCGGACTGCTGAGCTGGTTTTTTCTTTCCCTTAAAAGCGCCCTTGCCCTCATGGGCATGGCGGTCTTCACGCGCTTCATCACCGATATCAACATCCACGCCCTTTCCATCGGCATTGCCATAATCTTTCTTGCTATTAACATCATCGGAATAAAAGCGGCGGGCAGAACCCAGGTGGTTTTAACAATAGGACTTCTCGCCTTGCTGGTCTTCTTCATTCTCCGCGGCTTCTGGGGCATCAACGTCCAGCGATTTCATGTCTTTGCCCCAAACGGCTTCCTTCCGATAATCGCCACAACCGGCTTCATCTTTGTCACATACGGCGGCATATTAAAATGCGCCGCCGTTGCCGGGGAGATTAAAAATCCCGGACGCACCATTCCCCTGGGGATGATTCTCTCCCTTGCAACAGTCTCCGTTGTTTACATTATGTGCGTCTTCATCACGGCGGGCGCCCTCGATGCCGATGTCCTTCACAAATCCCCCATACCCCTCAACGATGCCGCCGCCTCTTTCATGGGCACCGCCGGCAAGGTCATTATGTGCATTGCCGCCATCCTCGCCTGCGTCACAACAGCCAATGGCGGCATCATGGCTGCCTCCCGCTATCCCCTGGCGCTCAGTCAGGATGGACTCCTCCCTGACGTCTTCAGCCGCATCAACAAAAGATTCAAAACCCCCCATGTTGCCATCCTCGCCACAGGAATTTTCATCATCCTCTCACTATTTCTGAATATTGAGGGCATTGCCGAGGTCGGCTCCACCGTTCTGCTCCTTACCTTCATACTTGCCAACCTCTGCCTCCTCATCATGAGGGAGAGCCGCATCCATAACTACCAGCCCAGTTTCCGCTCACCCCTCTACCCCTGGCTTCAAATCATCGGCATAATCGGATTTCTCTTCATCATCTATCAGATGGGGATGACCTTATTCCTCATGAGCATCGCTTTGGGCGTCAGCGGCTTCCTCGTCTATTGGTTTTACGGTCGTGCAAAGGCAACTACGGAATCCGCACTCCTCCATCTCATCCAGAGAATTACGGATAAAGACCTCCTGCTCGGGGGCTCACTTGAATCCGAACTCAAGGAAATTGTCCGGGAACGTGAAGGAGTTGTGAAAGACCGTTTCGATGAGCTTATAGAAAAATGCGTCGTGCTGGATGTTGATGAGACAACGAGTCTTGAGGAGTTTTACAAACTCGCCGCTGAGACCCTCTCTGCCGATATCCACCTCTCCTCCGATGCCATCTTCAAAGAACTGATTGAGCGTGAAAATGAGTGCACCACCGTCATCAGCCCCGCCATCGCCATCCCCCACATCATAATTGAAGGCGAGCATATCTTTGACATCCTTATAGCCCGCTGCAAGGGCGGCGTCAAATTCTCCGAAAATGCTCCGCACATCCACACCGTCTTCATCCTCATGGGCACAAATGATGAGCGCAATTTCCACCTCCGCGCACTCTCCGCCATCGCACAGATTGTCCATGACACGCACTTCGAAAAAAAATGGATGTCAGCGAGGAATAAACAGGCGCTCCGCGATATCGTCCTCCTCGGCACCCGCAAACGTTGGCATTAATAAAATACCCTTCCGGCATGACACTTCACAGGTGAACTGCGGCGATTTTTCTTCTTCAAAAACATTTGAAGGCTGATGGAGAAGACAACAGCCACAATCCCCACAATCACAGCCACAACGCCGATTCGCGCGCCGGTGAGGAGCCTCGACTTCCCGACCGCCCACATCCCGCCCACCGCCATAATGGGTCCTAAAAGATTCCCAACCCCCTGAACCGCCTCATGAAAACCCCCGCTCTTCGCATGACCAGCCGGAACCTGCAGGGAATAATAAATGCTGAAAAAATAACTTGCGCTCCATCCGAATCCGAACAGTGTGAAGGCAGCCCTCAGCGAATACGCACCGCCCCGCGGCGCAACAAATAACATCAAAAGCCCCGCCGCCATCGCCAACTGCAAAATAATCTGCAACCCCACATTATACTGCCATCTCTTCCAGAACGGAAACCATATGAATGTAAAGGCGCAGATGAATAAATTGACGCTCAAAATGTTTCCAATCACACCCTCCGTCAGACCATGATAATCCCTCCCGAACCGCGGAAATGCCGCCGTCACGGCAGAAAAGGCTATACACCCGAAAAAGATGCCAATCCTGCCCAGACGCGCATGAAAGGATGCCTCCGGATGTATGTCCTCAACTGCCACATGACTCTCACCAAACCGCCTGTGACCGTGCCTCAGCCAGTCCACGCCAACGACACCCAGCGCCACAAGCATCATCGCCGCAAAACCCCTGAACATCGCCTCCGCCCCGAACGCCTCCTTCACATATCCCGTCACAAATGCCCCCACCGTATCCCCCGCCGCCCATGAAAGACAGTAAAGCCCCAGTCGCCTCGCCAGCGGCATCCTGTGGTCCTGATAATCGGACATGAGTCCCTCAACACTCGTGAAAAACAAGGCGAAAAAGAGACACTCAACACCCCAGTAGAGAAAAAAATGCCATATCCTGTATTGACCAAGGAGGTGCCACCCCATAATCACCTGAAACACCATCATAATAGCGCATGCGGCGGCAATGCACGGCAGCCGTCCAAAGCGGTCTGAAAGCGGCGCAAGAAAAAGGCTTCCAAGCGCATACATAAGCGCGCCCCATCCCGCAACAATCAACTCCCACCCAAACACAGGCGACCACGGCTGACCCTTCATCACAATGATGAACTGCGTGTTCAGGATGCCTCCCATAAACACACACGCCATAGCGGCGGTCAGAAGATAGTAAATATATTTTCTTCTCATTCACACCTCACTATGAGCAAATAGCGGAATTCTCAAGGCAGGAAACCCGATTTTTCAAGGGATAAAAGGAAGGTTATTTAAAAAAGATGTCTCCGGCGCTGACTGTCCCGTTTGTGGGGTCATATAAAATACCGGCGCTCTGGTCAACGCCATCAGGACCCACAGAATATGGCACAGGCTTTTCGCCATAAGTGCGCCCGTCATCGGCAAAGACATCTTTAAGCGATGTCCCACCGGTAATAAATCCATGCTGGACGCCACGCTCAATCTCGCAAATCCTCCGCTCCGTTTCCAGCATGAGGAGGTCATAACGTGCCTTGGCAATCTGGCTGCGGGTGTAAGCCTCCGTATAACTTGGCATTTCTCTACCAAAGATAATCAGCGCGCGCAGGGAAGGGGCAACTTTATACATAATCCTCAAATATTCCGGCAGTTCTTCATCCTTCAAGTATTTGATTTGGGACACAGTCCATACCCGGTATCCATCTTCACAGGTGGGCAAAAAATATTTTTCCAGATATTCCGCCTCCAGGCGCCTCGTCTTTTCACGAATCTCATATCCGGTCATATCACTGATATTTGTTATGAAACCAAATCTCGTAAACTCCCTGATTTGCCCAATGTCTTCGGACACCATCAACATTTCCCCATTTAAAAAATAACCATCCCAGGATGCCAGCTCTTTTTGCCTTTCAAGCGTTCTGCGCAGTAAATCGGGGTCATTGCAATGCCGCACCGCCTCCTGCCATGTTACCAATCCCCTATTTCGCATGAGAATCCCAAAAAGTCGGCACATTAAGGGGATATATCGATGCATTATGGATGATTTGATAATGGTCTCCGCAGATTTAAATGCCTCCTCAAACTTCCCCTCACGCGCCAGACTCAATGCCTTTATCTGAATCATCTTTGCCACAATACCTTTGAGAAATATATCCGATGTGGGAAGCCCCGGTAAATCATCAGGCGCCAATATCATTGCATCGAATTCATAATCCGGCTGATTTACAAGTCTTTCAAAGGCAGAAATGAACGGCTCAACTTCGGGCAGTTTCACAAAAAGCGCATCTAAGGCGGCAGGGCTGGTCGTCTGACGGTCAACATACCACGAATCAATTTGGCTGGAGAACCTCGTAAACTTATTTCTGTCCTTTTTGAACATATTATCAAAGACCTTAGCCGCCTTAACGGTCTCTGCCGTGAAGACGGGGGACTCAATGTCCTGCGGGGTAATCTTGAACTTTTTCTCACGCCACTCTTTATATTCCATCCTCTCAAAAGGCGGCAGACGGGACCACAACCGATGGCTAATGTAAACCATCACCCCGAGCGACAAAATAACTACAATGCCCAAAAAAATACAAAGACCTCTCAGAAGATTCATGTGCATCTTCACCATGTCCCATTTTATATTTTCTTAGACGGAATTGGTTTTGAATCCGATGACATCTAATCTATAAAAGGTTTTTCATTGACGAAACACCCGCATCATGAGTGAAAATCATCCATGTTTTCTGAAAAAACAATCCGTCAGATTCGGCGTTGTTTTTCAAGGAGTAAACCTTGTTATCCGGCAAATTTCAATCGCTTAATGCGAAAAACACATCCGGGGAGGATTATCTTTCACCGTCACGCCTCCTCCGGTGGTATATATCCTTTTTCCAAAAAGACCGCCTCCGCATCGCCACAGGCGTCCTCCTGACTCTCCTTCAGTCCGTGGCGCTGGTCCCTGTGCCGCTCATCCTCCGCCGCATAATTGACACATACATCCCCGGTCGAAACACACATGCCATCCTTGCCGCCTGCGCCATAGCCGCCGGTCTTTACCTCCTTCATGCCATGCTCGCCTTCAGCGGACGCTCCCTCACGCTCCTTTGCACCAAACGTGTCACGGAAAACCTCCGCGCCCTCCTCTGCATGCAACTCCAGCAGATGAGCCTCAGATTCTATGACCGCGAGCGCGCCAGCGAACTCCATGCCAGAGTCGTCATCGACACCGAACGCATCGATGTCATGGGCAACGCCATAGTCGTCCACGGCGTTTCATCCGCCATCATGTTCTTCATCGCCTCAGGCGTCCTCTCATGGGTGAATTTCCAACTCTTCCTCATGACAATCGCCCTCCTGCCCCTCTTCTACACGGCGCACCGCATCCTGAAGCCGCGCATGCGCGAGGTGAACCGCCTCTTCCGGGACGGCATGGAAGGCATGAGCAGCAAGGTGAACGACCTTCTGCAGAGCATCCGCCTTGTCAAGAGCTTTGCCCGCGAGGCGCACGAACAAAAACGCGCCGAACGTCAGTTCCGCACCGTCACCCGCAGCGCGCTCGCCATGACCATCCTCGATTCTTTCTACAATAACCTGATGGGTTTCCTTACCAATTCCACCACAATCGCCATCTACGCCACCGGCGGACTGCTCATCACGCGCGGACGAATGACCGTTGGCGACCTTATCGCCTTCACAGGCATCATCGGCTTCCTCATCTCGCCAATCAACATCCTCATGGGCATGGTGACTATGGTTTATGCGGGTCTCGCCTCCCTCAAACCCGTCCACAGACTCCTCACTCTCGATGACCCGCTGGAAAAATACAAGGGCAAGCGCATCGTGACACAACTGAATGGCGCCGTTGCCTTCGAACACGTATCATTTGTCTATGACACAACCGGCAAAAAGGCGTTATGCGACATCAATGTCAGTGTGCGCACGGGCGAGACCATCGCCCTTGTTGGCGAGAGCGGCGCGGGAAAAACCACGTTCTCCAACCTCATCATGGGCTTTTATTTCCCCACCGAAGGACGTGTCCTCATTGATGACATGGACATCCGCGAACTGAACCTCCGAACGCTACGCGAGTGTATAGGCGTCGTCTCCCAGGAAAATGTCCTCCTCAACACCTCCATCATTGACAACCTGCGCTACGGTCGCATGGACGCCACAAAGGAGGAGGTCATTGCCGCGGCGCGCGCCGCCAACGCCCTTGAGTTCATCGAAGAAACCCCCGAAGGCTTTGACGCCGTTGTGGGCGACAGAGGCGTCCGCCTGTCGGGCGGTCAGCGCCAGCGCCTCGCCATCGCCCGCGCCCTTCTCAAAAATCCCCAGATTCTCATCCTCGACGAGGCAACCTCATCCCTCGATAGCGAGTCCGAGGCAAAAATTCAGGAAGCCCTCGAGCGGCTCAAGGCAAACCGCACCTGCTTCATCATTGCCCATCGCCTGAGCACAGTCATCTCGGCAGACCGCATCCTTGTTTTCAAGGGGGGCAGTATCGTGGAGAGCGGGAAACATGCGGAACTGCTGGGAAAAGGCGGAGAATATACCCGTCTCTGCCAGCGCCAGTTCCCATCCGCTCAAAAAGAATCCGCCTGAGGCGGATTCAAAGGACTTAACCTCTGTGTCCGCATGAGGCGGATGGTGAATCCTCTTCAACCGCATCAATCGTTAATCCTGATGACCATCTCCTCCGCATTGGCGCGCAATTCGGGTGCATACATCCCGTAAAGTATTGTCGGCAGGGCGTGGAAAACACCGGGCGTCTCTGCTCGCAGACGATAGCGCAGTAAATGCTCCCCGCGCGCAAGGGTGCCAAGGAAAAAGACCACCTTCTCATCCCGCAGCTCCATGTAGCTGTAAAATCCTTCCTGGCTCTTGCCGCCGCTCCGTATATCCGTCGGCTCGCACCCCGCGGGCTTCATATCCTCAAAGCATAAATACGTGTAGTCATTATCGCTCGTCACGCGGAACTCCACCTGAAGAATATCTCCGCTTTGAACGGCATCTCCATCCTTCAGCGCAATGCGCTCATAGCGCAGTCTCTTCTCCATGATTTTCTGCCCCTGTGCGCCCTCCACCTCCACCTCATAGGGAATCTGGCGCAGTCTGTAATAGGTTCTCCCAACCTTCAACTCATGTCCCGCCGCGGTGATATGCTCCTCCTTTGTGAAGTATCGAAGATAGGTGTTGAAATATAGCGCGCCGGCTCCCTCCTTCGTTATCACAAGCTTATGTTTCCCTCCACCGAGGGCAACGCCCTCCATGCGGAACATATTATCATACGTGAGGATGTTCTCGCGATTTATCTTCACCTTCTTAACAACAGCGCCGTTATCATAATCTATCGTGAGGGTGAAATCGGGCGATGTCTCACCTGTTGCCGCCGCAAAATCGCTCATGGCGGCGATGCAAAGCGTCGTGTCGCGCGTGGAGTTCCAGTAATAGCCGTTGCGGCGGTTGTTGAGAAGCCATTTCACAAGGCGCGGCGCCACATCGCTCTTGGGCTCCAGACGCACAATCGCCCGCAGAATCATGGCATTGGTCTCAACCTCCGAATTCCACCAGTACCACCATCCCTCTCGCGGGGTGCGGAACCAGACAACTTGCGTCTCGGCGTTCTCCTCTTTGTATTGCATGATATTCTGCAGGACAATCCGCGCCCGCGCCTCATCCTTGAGATTCGCCAGCGCAAGGCTCAAAAGCGCCTTGCCGTAAAGCTCAAGCGAATCCCGACCCTCATACAGGCGCTCAATGAGTTTTCCAGAGCGTTTGTCCTCCTTCGGCGGCTCGTACTCCGCCTTTCTCTCCTTCATTGAAAGGACATACGCAACAAAGGCGTGCTGGGATGAGGGCGACCAGTGTTCTTTTCTCATCTCGGTTATTTCCCAGTTTGTAATAAAATCCATCCCGCGCCTGACCATCTCCTCATTCACCTTGACGTCGCACCCCTGCGCCGTGCAAAGGGCATACACCACATAACACGTGAGATACGGAGAGGAATCGTCATCGCGCCACCAGCCCCAGCCGCCATCCCCGCGCCGCATGTCCGTAATCCGCTCCAACCCCTTCGTGACCATCCTGTTCAGCTCCGCCTCGTCAAAAATCGGGCTGTCGGAATAATAGCATGTCTGTTCCCCCTTGTTTATCCGCCGAATTTCCTCCATGCGCCCGCGAATCGCTTTCACATCCTCAAGACGTATGCCCATATTCTGAAGCGTCTTCAGCGTCAGGACGCTTGGGAGAAATCGGCTCATCGTCTGCTCCGTGCAGCCGTATGGATAATAGAGGCAATACGGCAGGGCATCCATCATGGCGAGGGCAAGCGTCGGTGAATAGCGAACTTCTAATGTCGTGAGCTCAGGACGCCTCATCTCTGGAATATCCAGCTCCACCGTAACGGATTTCCTCAAATCATCGGGGCGCATTGAGCCGGTGCTCGCAACCTGTTTCGTTACCCCGTGAACAAGGACGGGCACGCTCATCTGCATCGCATCGGACTCCTCGTCCGTGAGTGCGCGCACAGTGACCTTTGCGGAACCCTCCCTGAGAACTTTGACACGCCAGTCCACGCGCGCCTCGCCGCCGGCAGGAACCGTCACATCAGTTGTGCGCGGCGTTTCGCCAATCAGTTTTAAAAGCCCCTCCGGAACTTCGAGGCTCACCCGCGCCCGCTTTTCACCCGCAAGATAATTATGGACATTGGCGCTCAGGACAACCTCGTCATACTCAAGGAAGAAGCGCGGCGTCTGAAGCCGGACAAGGAGATTCTTGGTTGTGACGGCGGAGGCGCCCTCCTGCCCGACCTTGGTTCCCTCGGTCATTCCCCAGGAGCTCACCTTCCACGTGGTCAGATTTTCCGGCATGGCAAATGTCGCCGTCGCCGAACCATTCTCATCCGTCACAAGCGTTCCGAGCCAGTATGCCGTGTCCGCAAACTCCTTTCGCACCTGCGCCTCAGCAAAGGCGGGCTCGCCGCCCACCTGCCCCGCGCCGCTTTCGCTCAACGTCATCATAACACCCGCAACTACCGGCGCTGCAGAGGCTGGAACACCCGCTGCCATAGCCATGTCCAACGACCCCGCTTTCCGCGCCGACACCCCCCTTGACATATCGCCTAATCCCAATCTGTAAACTCTGTTATCCTTGAATTCTTCCCCGCTCACCCCGCTCCAGTCCGAAATCACAGGACCCCAGATGCCATACCATGCATCTGGCAATGGCTCAAGCCTCTGCCAGGGATGAGCTATGTTATTATAACCCCATGTGCCAAAACGCTCCGTCAGATTCGTGCTCATGTAAGGCGCATGATGGCGCACCTGACCGTAGAAGAATTTGGCAATAGGCGGGGTGAATTCCGGCTGGATGTAAAGGACTGATTTATCAAACACGCTCAGCGCCACCTGAGCCTTTGCAGGAGCGCCCTCCGGCGTCTTCACGCTCACCCTGACCGTCGCCTTCTCACCGGGACGATACTCCGCCTTATCGGTCGTCACACTCAGTTGCAACATCGTCTTCTCCGGCGGCACACAGAGCCTTGCCGCCTGTTGTCGCACAAGCGCATCCGAGACGACCGTCGCCTCCACAAAGAAATTCGGGCTGTGCGTCTCCTTGATTGGGATATCGACAATGATATGTCTCTGCGGGAGGTAAAGGAGCCGCCAGGAAAGCAGGTTGCCGTTATCCACCTCGTCCGAAAAAAGGACGTAACTCCCCGCCCGCTTTGTGTTTATCATAATATGCGCCGTCTCGCCGGGCTGATAGGTGCGCTTGTCCGCAATAATCTCTAACTCGTTGAAGTGGAACTTCTGTCCGTCAAAATCATCCCCGCACACCCACACAAGGGCATAACCCTCCACCACGCCTCCCCAGGAATCCGGCGTCTCAAACCTGAATTTGACCTGACCACTCTTCTCCGGACGCAGACGGATATCCGCCGTGCCATCCTCACCAGTCTGAACCTTCCGCCTTTCAATCTCCTTTTCCTCAATGCGGGCATTATCTTGTCCGCCAAAAATGACGGATGAAATTGTCAGGATGCCCTCGCACCGGATTGGCTTGTTATCCGGCGTCAGACAGCGCAGATGCATAACCACTTCCTCACCCGGACGATAGTATCCGCAATCAGACTGCAAAAAGGCATAAAATGCCTGGCGTGTCACCTTGACAGAACCCTCGCCGGAAATCACACGCCGGCTTGCATCGCGCACCTCCGCCTGAATAACATACCTGTGGTCGCGGTCGGGATGCTCCCTGAGGGCGGGCGATGTATCAATCTCAAGACTCAAATCGCCGTTCCCACTGATGCGTTTCTCCCCCTCCTGCACCAGCTCCCGCACTGGATTGGGCGCAGGAAAGCCATACCAGCCCCACCACCAGTCCGGCGGCGTCCAACAACAGCGCAATCGTCCCCACCACGAAAACCAGGGGTATTCATACCAGGGCAACCCGTAGCCCGCTCCATAAAGCCAGTCCCAGGGACCCGGCAAATACCATGAGTGTGTGTATTCCTCGCGGAAGACCCTGTATTTCACCGTGGCGTCCGTGACGGGCGCTCCGAAATAATACTTCGCCTTCACAATTGCCGAAACTTTCTCCCCGAGCCTCACATGGGACTTCCCCGGCTCCACCGTCACCTCAAACTCCGGCTTCTTATATTCCTCCACGCGGAAATTCTGCCCGCCTATGTGTGAATTGATGATTTGGAAGTAATAAACGCCCAGTGGGGGCTCATCGCCTAATTTGAATTCACCATCAATACCGCCAAACTGGTCGGCATTTTTGTTGATATTATAAATCCTGTTTCTCTTCGGGTCAAAAACCTCAATATCAACATTCTGCCCCGCCATATTCTGATATTCCCCTTTCATCCTCTGCCTCAGCCAGACCTTGAACCGCACCGTCTGCCCCGGACGATACACAGGGCGGTCGGTGATGCAATAGGCGTAAGGCCTGTCCTCCATGATGGAGGGATAATACCGGCTCCACCATGTCATCCCGCTCCAGGCAAAACGTTCCTTCCCCACCTTTACAAGGACATGCAGTTGCCCGCCATGGTCCTCCGGAATCTCCAGCACACACATCCCATCCTTGTCTGTAATCCGGCGGTGAAACTCTTTATGAGAAATGTTCCGCTTCTCCTTATCGTCCCATTTGCTCCATACATCAAGGACGGAAACCTCCGCGTTGGCAACGGGCGCGCCGCTCCGCGCATCACATATAAAATAAAGCATCCCATCCTTCACACGTTTCTCCACATAGGCGAGGTCATTTATTACCAGAACAGCGCGACTCGCCCCAAGCGAGAAGACATCCTTTCCGCTTTTCTCCTTATCCTCCACAGGCGGCTCGCTTAGATATGCAAACACAAGATACGCGCCGTTTTCCTTCATGGGCGCCTGGATGGTCTCCTGTGCATAGCGGAATGTCCCGTCATCATGAACATCCGCAGACCACCGCGCCACCTCGCCACCCACATAACGCGTGGCAATTTTGCAAGACGGGTCATTCTCATTATAATTCAAAAAATATCCATGCCATTGACTCAGCGCCCAGAAATTCCTCATCCCCTTATCAGGGTCGATATCCTCCCCGCGAATCTCATCCATGAACCCGATATGGTCAATCCGCCGCGCCACAAACCACACCTTTACAGTGTTCCTGTAATCAAACCGGATTTTCGCCCCCTCACCCGGCAACTGCACGCCCGTCTGGGCAATCTGCACCTGCGGCTCCCTGATGCGCCTCAATTGCTCCTCAGCATCTTTAGACCACTTGCTCTGCGGAAACGCCTTCCTCAGCGCCTCATATTCCACAATCGCCGTGGTGTATTGCTGGCGTGTCTGATAATAGAGCGCCAGGGCATAATGCGCCTCATCGGCAACGCCGCCTGAGGGATAGTCTTTGATGACCTTCCGCAGGAGCGCCATCACGTCCCATTCCTCCGGCAAAACAACCCGGCAAATCTTGCCCCCCGCAAGGATAAGCGCCTCGCCATCCTTCATCTCCCACGGTTTAAAATCCTTGAGCTCCTCCTGCAGAGGAAATCGACTATTATCCCAATACATCCCCGCATATTGATTGAGGCGGTCCATCCCGAAGCGGGCGCGGGAGAGCATCGCCTGGCGATAAAGAGAAAGCCCTGTGTATTTCCGCTCCTTTGTCGGGTCAAGTTCCCGCGCCTCCAATAAGAGGTAAAGAATCTTCTCATCATCGGAAATCTCCGGGGAATATTTTTTCGGAAGGGTGGGGAAGGCGGGAGAGCCGTCCGTGCCAAGCCTCAGCCCGATGGGGCGTCTGCGCCTCATCTCCCACTCATTGCGATACTCATCAAAGTCTTCCTCGCCAGCCGTCTCAGCCAGGGTATCATCACGCTCCCCCCATGAGGCATACCAGAAAAACGTGTTGTTTTCGTAAATCCCGAATCGGGCATAAATGCCGGCAAGGTCGAAAAGGCATTCAATACGCTCCTCACGCCACTTCTTCGCCTCATCAGCCGGTAATGCTGAAAGAGCGCTCGCACTAAAGTCCGCCGAAGCTTTACGCGAAGGCGGGTCCCCCTCATACTTCTCATATAGTGTGCGCGCCCGCTCCATATACTCCGCCGCCTTCTCCTTATCATGCCGATATGATTGGACATGAATGCCCTGCTCATAGCGACCTCGGATAAAGCGCCCGCCCGAACGCGTCCCCCAGTGCGGCAGCAGCATGTAGAGATTCCCCGCAAACCGCAGGGCTCGCGCCTCATAAAGCGTGCCGGCGCACTCACGGACATATCTCTCCGCCGATTCCAGAGCCACATCAAAAAGCCCAAGCCGGAGCTGGCAGATAATCATGCTTTTCCATGCCTCGTGCCAGGTTATGCTCCTCTGCGCCTCCTTGATATATGTCTGATAAAATCCCGCCGCATCCTTGTAATTCTTCGCCTTGAACATCTCATCCGCCTTGTTCAAAACGGACGCCGTGTCCTTCTCTTGTGCGGGGCTCAAGGCATATATCCCCGAAAGAATCAAGCCGACGGCAAGAACCACAACCAGAAGTCTCATCCATCTTCCCATATCTCATACCCCCCACCGAAATTTTTATCTCTTCAATTCTGTTAGACATCAGGGGCGGCGGAAATGTTCGAAAAAAAATTGCGCCGCAGTTCCTTCACCTCTGCGACGCATGTATATCAATCCTTATGCGAAACTCAATCCTTAATATACCCGTTTGCTCGTCTCAGCGCCCACCGAATATAGTTTTGTTCCCGTGTTCGCCTTCTCCGACTCCACTTCAATGCTATATGAATAATTTGCCGCCATTGTCTCATCCGTAAAATCATACGTTGAAACCGTCACATCGTATGGGGTTCCGGCATCTGTGTAAGTCTGCTGGGCGCCGACAACTGTCCATCCCGTATTCGTCCCGGATTCGTCCCTTTTAACCAGACGCACCTTGACGCCATCATTATTCCCATCTGCCTGCCATTTCACGCGGAGACGTGTCAATATTGTTCCGCTAAGATAGGGAATATCATATAATCGGCATTCCCCATCCACTGTGCAGTGCATATATGTAACATCATTCCCCGCCGCAGGATGCCATGAGTTGCCGTCTGTGGAAGCGCTAATTGATATTTCTGAAACATCAGTAGTATTTGCATATATCGGAGGATGTGTATGCCCCTCCATATTCGCAGAGTGGGCATTCTGCCCCTGGCAGGCAGGAAAGTCCTTCCATAAAGTTGTGTAAGAACTCAGCCTGCCCGATGCATCGGCAACCGTATTCCCGCCGGAAAGTAAGGTCGCCCCCTTGATATTGCCAGAAGAGTCTATCCGTTCCGTCCCCGCAATTTGAAGAGAATTGTAATTGCCAACTTGACTCAAATATGGAGTTACGGTCACACCAGTTCCGAAAAATAACCCATTAGTATTTTGTAAATATATAGTTCCATTATGTCCCCCAGGATTAACCGCAGAATATGTGTCGCTTGCACTCAAATAAGTGCAATCCAATAAGTAAATCGCATTATATGTGCCTCCAAAAGATAGAAGTCCCCCAGTTCCGGTCGGTATGGAATGCGATTTAAACGTGCAATTCTTCATATAGATTGGGCGCAAGGCGTAAAGATTCCCTATCCAAACACAGGCATTGGTGGCCGTGGCGCTGCCGTTTTCTATAAAGCAATCAAAAAAATTCGCCTCGAAAGCAATGCTCAATACATCTAAAGTTCCATATATATAGCAATTTCTAAATATTACATGTCCGCTGTTAGAGGCATTCACCCAAACTGTGTCTTGTTGACCATAAAATGAACAATTGGATATAAACACTTCAGGATGCTCGCTTGGCTCACCAGTGTAACCAATATTAAGAGCGGTTTGAGCTCCGCCTTGACCCAATGGCGCTCCATTTATAACAGTTAAATTTGCCAGAACGATTCCCGTTGGAGCATTTCCATCATTATTCGCATCGTATATTCTCATTACATTGCTTGTTCCGCTGGGTGCGGTATAAGTAATTATGACACCTGTATTATGACTTGAAATGGCATTGCATCCGCTGGGAACATCTCCAATAATGGAAATATAATCTTTATCAATGACAACTTGCTCTGTATAAGTCCCGGGATAAACCCGAATCGTATCCCCCGCCTGCGCCGCATTCACCGCCTCTTGCACGGTCTCATAATCCCCGCCTTTTTTTGCAACAGTAATGACATTCTCCTTGCTCAGACCCTTAATACCGCCCAGGGAAGTGATGGTTCCCGATGTGACAAGGTCTCCATCTATATAAACATCGTTCAGAAAGTCCCACTTCCCGGAGATGTCTTCATCGGCGGACTTATCGAGGAGATTTTCGGATGCAATGCCCTCAATACTGACGAAGTTGGAAATCCTGCCGCTGGGAGGGTAGTTGGGGCGATTTCCATACAGGTTTTCGCCAGTGCGCAACGTGGTGGCGGTTGCACTGTCAAAATTTGCCTCCGGCGTGTAAAGCATCCTGTTGAACTCAAACCTGTTGTAAAGTTTATTCCAGCGGAGATGGGCGTCGCTTTCGCCATCCTCAAAATAAATGTCCATCTTGCCCGGAAGCCCATGCTGGGATAACTTGATATTGCCGCGAAACTCCTGCAGGACGTCAAACTTCCAGGGACCGACAATCATCTCGCCCAGCGACCTTGAGATGTGTATATCGCCATCTTGAACATGTTGTCCGATGGTGGTGTTATTCATCACATCGGGTCCGATGGGGAGATTGTTGTTAAATGCGGCAGTGTGGACGGTGCCATGGCGTCCCGTGTTCAGGTACTGGGTATGGTCGTCACTTCCCAGACCGGACAGCTCTCCATGGTTGCGAACGCCGTGGGCAATGGTTGCAAGTGCAATGGGCGATGTGAGGAAATCATCCTTGAAAACCATATTTCCGGAGACGTCCCGTGAGATTGTCACATGTCCATCATATGCGCCATCTTTGCCGAATTCAACCTGATTGGTCTTCAGGGCAGGCGCCATCCCTGGCGCCAAAAGCACGAACAAGACTAAAAGCGTAACCATTCGCCGTTTCATGGTTTGCATCTCCTTCTTTACGAATCACTTGGTTTTTTCTATGATTTCGCCCCTGAGGGAAATAGCCGCAGTGGAACGCGCGGCGCTCAGAAGGCATGTGCGGAGGTCCAGAGAAATGACAAAATAGTATTCATCGCCATAATGGATGGATTTGTAAAATGCGTCTGACGTAAGACCGCTGGGCGGATGTTTTTCAACCACCTCACCCCTCGTGAGGAGATTGCCATCGGCATCTATTGCAAAGACAAGCGTGTAATCGGAGACTGTCCCTGCGCCAAAAAGGAGACGCCTCGATACGGGGTCAAACCGGACAGGCTCCGACAGGCGGTCCTCATCAAGCGTGTGTTCCCTGACCTCACCCAGAAGAAAGAGGTCGCCATTTTTCTCAAGCCTTGCCACAGTTTTGCCGCAGATGGAAAAGACCATCGCCCGACCAAATTCCAGACGCCATAAGAACGTCCCCTCATCATATCGCCAGCAAACGCTCCCCCAGCCGGTCAGAAGGGTCTGCAACTCCACAAGGTCGGGCTCCGGCATCCGGCAGCGGATAATCTCACCTGTCGCCTCCTCAAGATTAAAGCAGGAACAGGAGACGCTCACGCGGTCGCCGCGTTCCATATGAATACAGCTGAGGGGCAGAAGGAGACTCACCCTGCGTCCATCTTCCCCCGCCTCGTTCTCAACATGAACAACCGGCTCCGGCTCAAGTAGAAGAGGCTCGCTCAAGGAGAATGAGACCTCATGCGATTCCCCAAGTTCGGAAGGGATGATAGGTTTTCTCAGAAGACGGAATTTCCCGCTTTCACAAACAAGGCGGATGCCCGCCTCTTTCAAAACCCCGAGCAGGAGTTCCCGCACAGTCCGGCGTTGGGAAAGATACATATCGCAAACCAGACCTGCGAAATTCAGATGCTCCCTTATTGAATCAAAGAAATCCTCATCAATCCTGTCAGGTGAAAAATCCATGAATTCCTTACCTGTCAGGATGTAATGCACCACATCGGCGGGATTTCTGAGGAGTCTGCCGTTTTCATACAATCCCTCCACCGTCGCCGTCAGGCGCTCAGCCATCACCTCTCCCACAAGCGGGCGATATTCCAGTAAAAGTGCAACATCGGAAATGTGAACACTCCCCTCAGAGCCGGAGAAGTCCATCTCGATAACGGGTCCATTCTCATCCCCGCGGAAAAATTCCCACCCGCCGCCCGCCATAACCATCTCTGTTATCTCAAGGCAATGAGAGACCTGTTGCGTGGGGAGCTCTATGGAGCGCTCTGAAAGGAGTCCCTCCAGCTCAAGAGGAACGGGAGGAGCGCCGCTATCTGTCAGAGGCGGCTTGAGGCGATACAAAATCTCAAGCCAGGATTCATAGATGCGCAGGGATGTCCCGTCAGGCGCCTCAATGCGAAAATCCGTTACGCTGTCCACAAGTTGTTCAAAAGTCACGCCGGCGAGCGGCACTTCATAGACATATTCCCGCTTTTGTCCATCAACGCGGAAGGCGACGGCGCCATTAAAGCGGTCGGCAAGGCGAATGGCGAGGCGGACATCCTTTAATGCTGTGCCGTTGCTGTCCATAAGGGCGTGGAAATGAATTCCGGCAAGCGTTGCGGCGGAATCGAGCATGGGTCTGCGGCGGAGTCGCAATATCAAAGGCTCCGCATTGGAAAAGACCGATGGTCCGGCAAAGTTCACAGTATAGCTGCCAAAATGACCATCCTTTGCGTTTGCGGAATCCTTCCATCTGTAATTTCCACCGCTGAGGACGCTCTCCCCCTGCACCTCATCAAAGGGCACAATGCAGGAGTTCTGCGGAAAGACGGACGTTGCGGCGGAATCGGGCATGGAGGCGCCGGAAACAGAGAGCCTCTCCTCCGGCAGGAGGGCAACGGAGGATTCACGTTCCGGCAAGGGAAGGGAGAGTTCTTTTTCCGCGCCGCCCTTTGCCACACGCAACATCACAGATGCCCTGTTTTGAAGACTCCCCGAGGCAAAATATTGCACCTCGATAAATGCGCGCTTCAGGGCGCCAAAACATTGCGCCCCGCCCTTGAGGCTTTCCCGGAAACAGAGCGACATCATAGAGTGGTCGCTGTCCAGCCGGGCGGCTGTGATGCCGGGAAAGCCGTCAACGGCGCGGTCGGTGTGAAGACTGCTTGATGTATCCTTAACAACCCAGGAATCCGGAGTGTGAAGTCCGTCAAAGCGGAGGAGGGATGTGCCCGAGGCGTTCCGCGCATATACAGGCCATCTCTCAAGTCTGAGTAAGCACGCCTGCCGTCCCTTGAGCGGGGCGGTTACGAGGGAAAACTCGTCTTCAGGAACAGGACGCCCATTTGCGCGAACATCTGAAACGCCCTTGCAGGGATGGTCAGCCACAAGGAAGAGAAGTCCCTCCTCCGGCAGGAAACGAACTGGCGCTCCATCCTGGTGGTAACCGGGCTGGGGACGGATTAGAGGGGATATCTCCGAACCCACCGTCCCCAGCAACAGGTCTGTGCCACGATATCCAAGGACTTCAACCCCGACCTGAAGTGTCCCAAGAGGCGGCAGGTCTGAGACGTCATCCAGTCTCAGGCTTCGAGCCTCCGGCTCCATTTCTCCAACAAGGCTGAATTTCTTTTGAGGCGCATTTGAGTATGGGAGAAGCGGGAGGGGACATCCCTCATTTTTCCCGAAGATGACGGGGGGCGCAAATTGTTCATCCGGTGAAAGCCCCGGTAGCGCATCACGCCCCAGAACTCTCACCATCTCTCTGCCGGAATAAAACGTCAGCGGGTCAAGAAGATAAAGGCGGATGAAGGTCGGCGCATAATCCACCTCATTGACCATGAACTCGCCCAGCAGGATGACATCCTGCAAGGTGGCGGTCTTTTCCGCATCCATGAACAGGACGCCAAGCCGGCACTGACACCCCTCGAGACCCAGGAGATTTGCGGTCGTGCTGATGGCATACTCAACTGCGGCGCCATCCGCGAGTTCAACCACAACTTCCGAGCGACCGAGCATGCCGTCCGGGGATATATCCTGAGAAAAGGACTTCACGCCGAGGATAACCGGCTCATATTTCTGCCCCCCGCA
>Ga0315291_10002021_pt1 | contig 26830 bp, 56 predicted proteins | sample YL17G12_20_MG_FD_203070 | JGI IMG/M metagenome (GOLD analysis project Ga0315291, IMG submission 203070) | Sediment microbial communities from Yellowstone Lake, YNP, Wyoming, USA - YL17G12_20 | ecosystem: Environmental > Aquatic > Freshwater > Lake > Sediment | place: USA: Wyoming | collected...
GGGATCTCGGGTTGCGCTTGTACGAAGGTCCGCCCCAAGAGGATCTGCCCGACCTCTTTGAGTCGGTTCGTCGTGCAGTTCTTGAAAGGCACATCCAGAGTGACCTTTGACCCATCGCCCCACTCCCCACGAACGGAAAGAATGTCTTTTCCGTCCTCGGTGACGTTGGCGATTACGTCCAGGATCTTGACGGACTTCACGGGAGACTTCGATTTGACCTTTGAGAGTGTTTGCATATCTTGGACATACACCGAGAACATGCACAGCCTCCAAAATATCTTCGATCCTGCAACTTGGGTGTCACACCGCCCCACATGTATGTCCGCCTAGTCATGCGCCATTTCGGTGCTGCTCATGAGGTCGAAGCCCTGCCGCTCTTGTTCCGTTTCTTCGGCGGGACGTACCCGTTCTTCGATCAACCTGATGTACTCGGGGTTCAGCTCGATCCCGATGTAGTCTCGCCGGAGATACTTCGCGACGGCGAGGGTCGTCCCCGAACCCGCAAACGGGTCGAGGATGATAGCTCCTGGCTTCGACCCCGCTTTGATGCACACCTCGGGCAGTTCCTCGGGAAAGGTCGCAAAATGAGCCCCCTTGTAGGGCTTCGGGTTGATCGACCAGACGGTCCTGCGGTTTCGACCGCCTTCTCCGAAGCCTGCGATCCCTTTAGGGATGCCCTTAACATTCCCAAACGCCCCCGGATTTTGGCGGTCAACTTCAGGAAGCATGGTCTGGTCGTACTCGCGGTCCTGCCACGGTACGACGTTCCCCGAGGAGCTATGGGGTTCCCTGATCGCGTCGATGTCGTAGAAGTACTTGGCGGACTTCGTGAGCAGAAAGATGTACTCGTGGCACTTCGTCGGGCGGTCTTGCACCGACTCGGGCATCACGTTTCCTTTGTGCCAGATGATGTCGGAGCGTAGGTACCAACCGTCAGAGCGAAGAGCGAACGCGACCATCCAGGGGATGCCCACGAGGTCTTTGGGCTTCATCCCTTGGGGAGTTTCGGGTCGAAACTTGGCCCTGGCTTGTGCTGTGTCGTCTCTGACCCCTGCGAAGATTCCGCGTTGATGGATCGGGTCTCCCATCGTACCTGGCCCCGTCGAACAGTACGAGTCTCCAAGATTCAGCCACAGCGTTCCGTCGTCCCGCAAGACCCTCTTGACCTCTTGGAAGACCTCGACGATGTGAGAGACGTACGCCTCGGGGGTCTCTTCGAGACCGATCTGCCCGTACCATGCCCCACACTTCTGACAGGTGGTGATGGGGCCCGTCTTCTCGTGCTGGGGGTAGTCCTGCTGGTTCGCCCACTTCGTCTGCGGCACCTGTCCCTTGTTGCCCCGATGCCCGAGGTACCCCGTCGAGTCGGCTGGCTCGTGCTCGCATTCGAGCGTACCCCCGTGCTCGCATTCGAGCGTACCCCCGAACCATCGCCTGTGACCGTAGTCGCGGAGCCCCCAGTAGGGCGGACTTGTCACGCACGTCTGAACGGACTTCTCGGGGATCTTCCTGAGTTGCTCCAGCACGTCCCCTTCGAGCACGACGTTTCTCATGGTGCTTCGTGTACACCATCCAGAGCGAGATTCCCAGCAAACAAAAGCAATCGAGCCGCCCCTTCGCGGAGGGCGGCTTTTTGGGGTCGCTAACCTGCGGGCGTCGATCATCGCCCTTGTACACCGGAGCTTGGGGTCGCTCCCCGGGGTTTCAACCCGCTACCAGTACCCCATTGTGTAGTGCTCCACAGATGCGTAGTAGATCCCCACGTATCCACAGCCCTTTGGGCAGGGTTTCTCTGCGGTGAACCACCCACGAGGCCATCGCTTCCGGACCTCCAGAACGGCCGGGTCCCCCATGATGAACGACACATCGTCCGTGGCCGTCCAGCCGGCCAGGATTTTCTCGGCCGCCGCCTGGTCGAAGACAACGCCGTGATCGCACTCTTCCGGTTCGGTGGGCATGGCCCCCACTACACCGGAAAGGCTAGAGCACGTACGGCTTCGCGGTCGGCCGGTGTGAGGCGATCGGCGGGGCGACCCACCCAGCATCCCGGGCGTCCCCATACACGTCCGCAAGGCTCGTGGGAGCGCCGTACCTCGGGCTTGCCCGGCCCGTGAGCCGTTGGAAGGCCGAGGCGGCAACCGCTGGCTGGAGAGGGTCCACCTGGATGTACCGGCAAAGCCGCCCACGGCGACGAGTCGCAGGGTCCATCACGAGCTTTTCGGCGTTCGTGGTCGCCAGGATGCGGATGTCCAGTACCGCCCCGAGGATGCCGTCCCCAAGGTTGAGCATCGACGAGATGGCCGCCATGTCTCCTTGACCGCGGTCCACGAGAACCTTGTCCGCATCTTCGAGGATGAGGACGATGGGCCCGTTGAACTCGTTCTTGGCTTGGGTGAGGGCCGGGAGGATCTCGGGCGAGCCCAGTTCGGGGATGAGGTGCGGTGGCACGACCACGAAGGCAGCCTGCTTGACCGCCCCGAGCATGGAGCGGACGAGATACGTCTTGCCCGTGCCGGGTGAGCCCGAGAGGATCGTCAAACGCCCACAGGGACTCTCCGAGGCGAGGTCCGAGACGACGTGATCGTAGTCGGCCAAGACCTGCTGGTTGTAGTTGCCGCGTTCGAGCGTGGTTCCAGCAGCCCCGAGACGACGGATCTCGTAGCCGTGCATGTTCTTGGTCAGCGAGAAGACCAGGCCCGCTTCCGGGTTGTCCTGGATGACCACCCGGTCGAAAAGAGCTGTGCTCTTCTGAACGACGTCTTCGTTCACCGTGGCGATGTTCACCGAGACGGCACGCCCAGCTTCGACGATCTGGACCGAGAGCATCGTGTCCTCGGACGAGTACGTGCAGCTTCCGTTGCCGTTCTCGCCACCCCGGATCATCACTGGACGTACCCCCAGGGCGCTCTCGATGGCCCCGAGGAGCTGGTCCGCCGGTACCCCCAGGTTGCCGTCCCAACCGGCGTAGCGGACCGCAGGACCGCCTTCCAGGGCCTTCTTGAAGAGAGCGAGCCCGACCCAGTTGTACGGGCTGGTGTCGTAGTGCTGCCCGAAGGTCGGCCCCTCGACGCCATGAAGCCACGAGTGTCCGACCTTCTTGAACGGGAAGGTCACGGGCTTGTCCGCCGTCGCGACCTTCCAGCGGTTGTCCTCGGGCCTCATGTGCAAGCACTCCTACAGGAACTTCAGGGACAGTTCGGGCCGACGGTCATCTCGATCACGGTGTCGCCGGAGCAGTTGCGGCCCCCGATTCCGTCATCGTAGGCGTACCCGTAGCTCGTCCCTTTGCACGCCGTGTGGACGAGCTTGACGAAGTTGGTCTTCGGGACTGGGCCCGCCTGGCACTGAGGCGAGCTGATGGGCGGCGTCGGGCAGCAGTACATCTGCTCCACCGGGCCACCTGGGGCGTTCAGACCCTCGCCACCGAATCCGGGGTAGTTCAGCTTCATGCAGGTCGAGAAGCAACCCGCACCCCCAGTGAGGTTCAGGTCTTCCTTCGCGTACTTCGGGTTCTTGCCACCGTTCGAGAGGTCGTCCGACTTCGGGCAGGCAGCGAGCGTCAGGCCCGCACAATCGACCGGGAGACAGCTCTTGCGGCCGTCGCCCCCCGTGACCTTCACCGTGAACGGGAACGTGTACCCATCGACCGCCGAGGAGTTCCAGTAGGTGTCGATCATCGGGACGCCTTGGGGGGTCTTCCCGCACTGGGTCTTGTCCGCCAGGGTGCATCCCCAAGTGGCCTCCAGCTTCGAGTCCACGGGAGGGGCGCATCCCTTCGGGCCACAGGGGGCCGAGGACTGTCCCATCGTGCAGTTCTGGCCCGTCGCGTCGCAGCCCTTCTTGGGCCAGAAGCGAGTGCTCGCCTGACCGCCAGCCGGGATCACGTACGACTCCGAGGCCCCCGCCTTCACGAGGACGACCTGGGCGAACGAAGCCGGCATCTTGTCCTGCTGGACCCAGATGTCGTACGAGCAGGCGTTCCGGATGACCAGCCGGGGCACCAAGGCTGCCTTCAGGGAGACCGAGGCAGACGAAGAGGCCGCGGGAGCTGCGGAAGCGGAGGCCGCCGCACTCACGGAAGCTGCCGGAGTCGGGGTCACAGCCGCAGGGGCCGGGGAACAGGCAGCGAAGAGGGAAAGGGCGAGGGTGAGCAGACGCTTCATGGGAGGGCCTCCGTCAGGAAGTCCTACCAGAAGATCATCATGGCGTGTCGTCGTCCTTGAGCCGTTCGAGGTCGGTTCGGGGCGGGTCACGATAGGGCCCCTGGGGCGGGGGGAGCGGAGGGCGCTCGACGACCGCGTAGATCTCGACCTGATTCATGACGTTGGTGGGCTTCGAGTAGAGCGTGACCGTCGTGTCTTTGTGGTGGAGGCCCCGCTGTTCGAGGTACTCGTGGACCGCCTGCGTCAGCTCCGCGTAGTTGAGCGTGATCTTCATGGGCATCCGAGGACGTACTCGACCCGCGTGACTTCCCGGACGAGCCGGCAGCGGAGGACTTGGGGACGGCTGTCCCACTCGTGCTTCTTGGGTACCTCATGGAACCGGTTGGCCCGATCGAGGAGGAGCTTGAACTCCTCCTCGGTGGGCTTGCGCGTGAGGAAGATGGCCACGGACTCGAACGCCGGGTACCGGGTCTTCCACTTCTTGGCCTTGGCCGATCCGATGTCCGCGCACACTCCGTTGCCGTTGTTGACTCGGCCGGGCGTCGGAGCGATGTCGCAGGGCGACCGGAAGTAGCCGTCGTCCCCCGGGTCGCAGAGGCGGATGTCGATCAAGTCCTCGAACGGGTTCTTCCGGGGGTAGTCCTTCTCGAAGAGGGCGAGGACTTCGGGCTCGTTCGCGTACTCGTCCGTCTGCCCTACAACCCAGGCACAAAAGGGGCGCTCGACGCCTCCTGTGTACGTGGGAAAGTCGGCCACGAAGGCCCACTCGACCGTCTCTTCTTTGTCGTGTCCGAAGCCCCAGCCCCAGATGCCCATGTGATCCCTATACACCGATGAGAGGTCGTCACAGGTTCACCAAGTCGGGGTGCTGAAGCTCCGAGATGGTGACTGCCATCACGGTCGCCCAACGGTCACGCTCGACCGGGCTCTTGGCGACCCGCACCTTCTCGGCCGCCTCCCGGTAGGCTTGCTTGAGCCGGAGCTTCGTGAAGAAGGGCGACTCGGGTTTGATGTCGTTCTTCATGGTCGTGTTTTCTTGAGGCCCGGGAAAACGGACTCCAGCCATGTTCGATCCCCGTTACAGAAGGAGCGGTTTGCCCAGGCCCGCCAGAGTCGAGGGGAGATCTTGAAGACCAGGCTGGACCCTCGTTGGCGCCAAACGTTCCGCCACTGACCTGTTTCGCAACGAGGGCAGCCTGGTTTGTAGGGGTAACAGGTTGAGCAGATCGAGTACCATTCCTGTCGGAAAAGCCCCCAACCACGCGACCGCAAACGAGACGAAGACTTCACGGTACTTCCTTGAGGATCCGCTGGATCAGCTTGAAGCGTCGGTGGCCTGCTTCTGCGATGTCTTCGAGAGAGCGAGGCACGACGGGGGTTCGGAGCCACTCGAATAGGTCGGGCGGGGCATCTTTGGGATCCGTACCGAGATGCAGATAGTGGGGGTATCGCCGGAAGGCACCCGGGGAGGGATTGATCCCCTCCATGACCTCACGGACGAGCGGCTTCGAGTGCGTGACCACGATGGCCGCCATCGTGTGGGGGTTCGGTTCGGCCATATACTGCCCGATGGCCTGGCCGACCCCGGCCGCTCCGTTCTCTGAGAGCCCGAGGTCGGGCTCGTCCCAGAAGATGATGTGGGGGGACGTGCGGGCCCGGCAGGTCGAGAGACCGCCCCGCACGGTGCCCACAGAGCACACGCCGGTCGATTCCCACGACTCGTCCCCGTAGATCATGCCCCGGAGGCCGCCATAGCTGCCTCCCCGGCCTTCCATGCTGATGGGCATGACCTCGACTTTGATCTCGCGGCCGATCTGCGTGACGATCCGTCGCATGAAGCTCTTGCCCGAGGCGTTCTCGCCGACAATGATGATGAGCGGACACTGGCCTGGCACGAAGAGCGCCGGGATGGGCGTCAGCCCGTCCTTGGGATCGGGCGAGAAATAGGCGAGGGTCAGAGCCTCCTCGATGAGAGACCGGGCGTCCGTGACCTTCCAGGGCTTGGGTTCTCGGCTCACGGCACGACTCCGACGATCCAGTCCGGCCGGATGGCGATGTGATCGTGCCCACAAGTGCAGTCGGGGCAGGGCGTGGTCGGGATGTCCGTGGACCCGTCCGCGTCGATGAAGATCTGGATGACCGTCGGGTTCACGGGGTCGTTGCCCCGGAAGTGCCGGATGGTGCCAGTCACGTCGCGACCCAGGGCCCCGAACTTCATCTGCACTCCGGCCAGACAGGCCGGCGGGTCGGTCTGAGCCGTGAACCACTGGGCGCGGACACGGGTGCCTTTGACGATGTTCATGGCTGTACTAGGGCTGGTGGACAGCAGATCAAATCACCGAGCGTCGAGGACCAAGTTGCGGAGTTCCAGGGCGTTCAGGTTGAGCTTACGGAAGTCGTCGTACATCTGGGCCCGCCCGTTCTCGGTATTGTCCATCCGGAGAGCGATGCGGTTCAAGGCAGCGTCCCACCCAGGGCGTTCGATCGAGAGCTTGGCAAGGGCCAGGAGGACGAGCTGCCGCTCACCCTCGTCGAGTTCAAGGGTCATCGGACCTCGTGACCGAGCGCCCGAGCCCGTCGGACCAAGTCCCGACGGCGGGTGCCCTTGTACTGCCGGCCGTCGGGGAGGGTCAGGAAGAAGCGACCCTTCATCTCGGTGATTCGGGCTTCGCCCAAGATCTCTCGGATGAGAGAGTCCCGAACTTCTTGGAGGGTCGAGGTCTTGAGCGTCGTGACGATCTGGTTCGTGAAATCGGCGACGAGCGAGTCGATTTGGAGTTGGAGCTGTGTAACCATGCCCACTCCATACACCGGAGCGAAAGGTCAGCCGCCCTGCAACTGCGGCACAAAGATGATGACTTCGGCCGCAGGATCAAACTCGCGGATGATCTCGCCGGCCCGGTCGTTCTCCATCCGGGCAGCGGCGTAGCCTTGTGCCCGGTAGAGCTGGAAGACCTCCTCGGCGACCGCGACCTCGTCGGGCTTCGAGGCGTCCCATTCGTGCTTGGTGTCGCCGGTTACGTCGAGTTTTCTGAGCTGTCCCACGGTTCCTCCTTCAGGATTCGGTCGAATGCGGTCGGGTAGGGCTCGAAGGTGAGCGTCCCGTGCTTCGGGTTGAACTGATTGACGATCTTGCCCCGATGCTTCGCGAAAAAGCGTCGTTGCTGGTAGAGGAAGAAGATGGCCTCGGCCATCCGGCTTTCTCGGGCGTCCTTGGGATCCCAGGTGTGGCTAGACATCTCGGGTTTCCACTCGCTCTACGGTCTCCTCGACGATCTCGGTCTGCTCCGTTTCCATCGTGGGGAGTACTACACCGAGCCGGCCCTCGACCCACTCTTGGGGGTTCTCGATTTGTTCGGGGGTCAGCTCGACCAGCCCGGTGCGATCGAAGCCTTTGACCGGTTGGGGCTCGTCTCCAAGGAAGAAACCACCCGATTCGTAGCACTCTCCGGTCACGGTGTTCCGGACGCGGGCGAGGCGGAGAAACGCCTCCGGGTCAGCTTCCAGCATGACCCTTCGGGCCAGCATGATGTCGGGGGCCGGGAGGCCGGGCTCGATCGGCACGACGCAGAGCGAGTACTTCGTACCCTCATGTTCGAGGTAAACGGCGCCTTTGGTCACATGGTAGGTCCGACCGGCCCGGTCCCGCATCTTGAAGGATTGCGTTCCCCGCAGCTCAATCCGCTGCTCCCGGGTGAGGAAGCGGTGCAGGAGAGCCCGAGCCCGTATGCAAGCCCGCTCTGTTTGCTTCTTGCGGAGCTTGTCGCCGGCTTTCGGCCCGAAGCCGAAGATGCGGCGGACGGATTCGAGAGCTGCCGGAACCATCAGCTTCAGGTTGCCGATGTAGATCCGCCACTCGTGCTCGACTCCACTGCACTGGCAGGTGAAACCGTACTCCAGGGTGTAGGGGTGCGTCTGCGTCCGAAAGCTCGGGTGCCCTCGGTGCTCTTGAAGGGCTGCGTCCCAGGCCGTGAGCTTGTAGACCCGGGGGATCTTCAGGGCTTCATGTACCGCTTCTTCCATGTTGTAGGTCATCGAGTCCCCCTCGCGGAGGGTACACAGCGGCACTTCCCCCCTTCGCAGACCCATCGGGCTGGGGGTTCACATGAGGGGTTCGCGTCCCAGGCGACGTGCAGCAGGATGACGAACCCCACGACCCATGCGTAGATGACGTAGTCGATCTTGTTCATGGTGCTGCCTACACCGGGATCCGTGGTTCACGGTCGAAGCCGAGGCTGTCCAGCTCGATCGCGTAGAAGCTGCCATAGACGAAGCAGCCGTAGTGGGTGCCTTCCTTCTTGGGGTAGTTCACCTGCCACTCGGCGATCATCCCGATGTCCTCTTGGTGCTCCTCGACGAAAAGCAGGGCGGTCCCGAAGGGTAGTCCCTCGCACTCGTGGGCGTTCTCGGGCTTGCTTGCTAGGCTCTCTGCCCGGCGGTCACCTTCTGGCATCAAGACGACCCCGTACCGCGTGCCTGTGACGGGGCTCTTCCCATCGACCCGGAACGCGCAGCCGAGTCTGGCAGCGAGTCGGATGAGGGCCGCCAGGATCTCGCGTGGGCTCTTGAAGGGGTAGGGCAGGCCGATGCGAAGGTGAAACGGGTGTCGGGCCTCCCAGTAGACCTTGGCCTCGTCCTTCGCGTCCTGCCGGGCCACGTACATGCACGGGCTTGCGTCGTAGAAGCTCGATGAAGGGCCGTTCTGGTCGTGGAGGAACGCCTTGAAGATCCGGTGCTCCTTGGCTGCTCGGATCTTCATGTCCTCCTCAACCGACTTCGGTGGCGGGAAGCGAAGAAGGTACGATTGGGCAGCTCGGAGACGGGCGTCCTGACGGAGCTTCCGGAACGCCGACAGGGGCCGGCTGAACCCCCGGTTGCCCTCGACGCTGAGCTTCATGACGAGCCTCTCGGGGGTCTCACCGGGACGCACGACAGCGGCGAAGAGCTTGTCGAACCGGGGCTTCATCCCCAGTCAGTACACCGGCTAGCTGAGGAGAGCCTTGAGCATCTCGACCTGCTCGGCCGGCAGCTTGCCGATCGCCCAGTAGGAGACCATCTCGGCGAGGTTCTCGCTTGGACTCTTCTTGGCGTACGGGGTCACGAACGAGATGCCCTTCTGTTGATGGGGTTCCTGCCCCTCGTACCTCTGAAGCCAGAGCTGAAGCGGGGCGACCGACACCATGTTCGGGGGATCGGCTGGATCCTTGAACTTCACAGCCCTCCGGCGGAAGTCCACGTCCACGACGGTCAAGGGGCGTCCCTGGTACTCCACGACTTTGCCTCGTGGGGGGAACTCTAGGTCCGAGAGGCCCATCATGTCCTTGGTATTGAGCGTCCGGTAGATGCCCGTGATCTCACGGTCCTTGGCTTGCAGGAATTTGTGTTCGAGCCGGTGGGCCAACTCGTGGCAGATGGTCCGCACGACATCGGTGTCTGCCTTCACGTTGGCTCGGACGAACATCTCGTCTTTCGCGATGAGGTAGAAGGCCAGCACGTTCGAGCGAGACGTGAGAGTGTTCGAGACGAGCACGTCCCCGTAGCAGATGCGTGAGAGCCCGATGCCTGCGAGAAGCTGGGCTGCCTTCGTGACGGCTTTGGCGGCCTCCTCCATCGCCGCGTCCGAGAAGCCGCCCGTGTTCACGACCTTGAAGGGGCCAGCGTTGAGCTTCGTGGTGGCCCCCTCGGCGGCGTGGGCCTTCCCCTTCTGGATGGCCTCGTAGGCTACGGCGACCTGTTGCCGCAGCTCTTTGAGCAGCTTCTCGTACCCAGTGACGTACTCGGCGTTCCTGGGCATCCACCGGTCCTTGGGGCGGAGGAACCGGAGGTCCGACTTGGACCAAAAGCGGGCCGCCGCCTGGACCTTCTTGGTCAAGGCCGGACTCAGAGCGAGCTGCTGGAGGATCGCCAGGAAGAGCATCCTGCCGTGAGGAGCGAGGATCCGGAAGATGCGATCCGTGAGCACGAAGATGGACGCCACGTCCCCGTACATGGTCGTGTTCCAGGGTCCGAGGAGCTGGAAAAAGAGCCCCGGATCTCTCGGATCCGGCCCTGGGCCGTGGGCGTCGATGATGAGCTTCAGGTGGGCCAGCAGCTTCTCGTTCGTCTGCTCCTTCTCGGCGAACTTCGCGACCCCGATCTTCAGCCACTCGGCGAGGTCTTCGGGATCTCCGATGGCATCGGCCAGGACGTAGCGGGCAACGACACGGTTGGCGAGGTTCATCATCCCTTGGGCTTCACGCAAGAAGAAAAGTCGAAGGCGAGCTGCTCCCGGGGGACTTCCGGTGGTTCCGAGGGGGGCTCGTAGTAGTCCGCCAGGTAAGGGTCACCGTCCGCAGCACAAAGGGGCGAACAGTAGCAGTGAGCACCACAGGGCGTCCCGTCCCGGAGTTCGAGGTCGGGCTCCAGGGTGCAGTCCTGCTCGCACTGGAACTGCTGGTAGCAGCCGGGGCACGCATGGACATGCCGGACGGGCTTGCCCGGTTCGTAGGTGAGCCGGTTCCAGAAGGACGCCCCGATGTACCTTCGGGGCTCCTCCAGGCTCACTTCTTGGCGGGAGGGTTGAGGAGCTTGGGGTCGAAGCTCTGGAGGGTCTTCAAGAACGTCTCGTTCTTTGCGCATCCGGGGCAGGCCCATACGACCTCGTTCTCGGTGTTGTTCCGGACCTCGAATCGTTGGAACCCCTGCTTCTTCGCTTGGGCGATGCAGACGATCCGGTGGATGGCGAACCGGGCTCGTCGGCCGCAGTTGTCGCACCGGATGAAGTAGTGCCGGTGGTCTTCATACGCGAGGGCCATGCCTCCAACTACACCGGAGCGGTTGGGCTCGGAGGCTGAACCTTGACCCGGTCGAGATGACGTTGGATCTCCTCGGACTCGATGGGTAGCGGGAACTCTTCGGCTTGCGCGAGGCGGTCCTGGAGCCACTCGGGGATGATGGTTCGGAACCCTGGGATCGCTCGGGGGAGGTCTGCATCGACCTCGACATAGAAACCGATCCACAGGATGTAGTGTCCCGTTTCGTCGGACCGGAACCACCTGCCGGAGTTGATCTTCGAGGTCGTGTAGGGCGTCTCCACCTTCTCCGGGGCCTCGTAGCTCCCCTTCCACGGGCAAGTGTCCCGGAGAGCTTGAAGCTCGGCGCCTATCTCTTCCGGAGTGCCTTCAACACGGAGAATCGGGAGGGTGAACCGGACCCCCTTCCATTCCTTCCAGGTGCCGTCCTTCTCGGGGGTCATCGCCGGGTAGCCCGGGACGAGGTCGTACCTCGGATTGCTGAACCCGGAGAGCGGCCCGTCGGAGAGGAAGGACAACATGGAACTACCCTACACCAAGAAGGCGTCGGATCGCTTCCTCGGGGGCGGGGGCATGGCCTTCACCTTGATACTCATGGTCCGCTCCTATACACCGGTGGTCCTTAACCCTCAGCGGTGTAGGTCAAGCTATGCCCAAGGTTCGGCTCCGGGTGCAAATCGCGGGAGAGGTCTCCGAGGAAGAGGTGACCCTCAGAGGTTCTGGGGGTGTCATGGCCGCCGCTCAGGCGTACGTGGCCCAGCAAAACGAAGGACAGCCCGCCAAAAAGCGGGCTGTCCTGCTTGCTGTCATCCCCGTCCAGAACCTCCCGAGGCCCGAGCCACCCCCGCGTAGACGCTAGAAGGGGATGTCCTCGTCGTCCGAGGGCTCCGAGAGAGGGGCATCGTACACTCGCGAAGGCAGGCTCGCGGGAGCGAATCCCGACCCACCGCAGCGGGAGCAGACCACCGCGAAGAACTCGCCCACGAACACCGCGTCCGGAACCATGCAGGTCCCACGACCCTGGCAGGAGGGGCAGCCGCAGAGGGGGAGGTAGTCCTGGAGGCTCATGCTCTTACTAGACCCCAAGGGCCCCCGATCAAATCTCTCCGTCTTCGAGAAGGCGATCCCAGAGGGTCACCGTGTTGACCTTCCCGCATTCAGGGCACTCCTCGTTCGGCCCGACCGGGATGCTGACCCCAACCCGCCAGCAACGGATCGAGCAGGGCACTTTCATGGCCACAATGAACCACTCGCCTCCGGTGAGAGTCTGGAGGTCCACCTTGGCTCCTCGGGCCCACTCTTCGAGCCAGGCAGCCGCCTTCTTGGCGGCCTCGCTGACCTCGGGGCGAACGTGCTCCTCGTCAGCCATCGTCCTGGAGCAGCCGCTCGAAGGCTGTCGGAATCGGCTTTGGCTCTTCCTGGGGCATCTCCTTGCCAGAGTAGCCACACGAGGGGCATTCCCAGATGTTCTCTGGGGTTGTCACCCACACGCCGTCCACATTCCGGCTGGAGACCGTCTGGTGATGCTGCCGGTTCTTGGCCCACGCCCCGCATCGGCAGTGGATGAGGTAGCCAGCGTCGCAGCACGAGGGGTAGCCTGCGATGACGTACTTCGTGTACGCCTTCGAGCCGTAGATGACCTCCCCCTCGTCCACCCCGATTGCAGCCCAGGCGTTCCGGTCCCGGATGACCCATTCCCGGGTGTAGTGGAGCCCGCAGGCCCGGCAGACGCATCCCTGCGTGTGGTGGTTCGGGTTGTCCTCGGGACGACCGCTCATCCAGCCGACGAGCGTGGTCGAGGTGCCCCCGAAGCTCACGTCGGCGGAACCACATGCCGGGCACGTCTCCTGGCTGTACTGGAACGGCCCGCACCATTTCGGTTGGGCACTCACAGGATGAACCCTCGCTGCTCGACGAGTTCCTTGGCCTCCTTGAGACCGAGGCCCGTGAGTTGCCGGATCTCTTTGATGGCCTCGATCTTTCGTTCCCGGCCCAGACGGCGAATGGTAGTGACGAGTGTCCCGAACCGTTCACGCTCGACTTCCGACATCTGGAAGAGGGACTTGCCCGCCGCTCGGGCGACCCGCTCGGTGACTTCATCGACCGGGAAAGTCTGGCCCCCAGGGACGTTCACGATGGCCTCCTTGGAGCCCACCCCGACCCGTAGGTAGAGCGAGGCGGGATCTTTGAAGGTCTCGGCCATCCACTCGATGAACTCCGTGAACGTGCCCTCGAACTTGATGTTGATGTCGGTCTTCATGATCTTCTGCGTCTTCCCATCGATCGTGACTTCGATCTCCTCGAACACATCTTCGTCAAGGCGATCCCAGTGGCTCATAGCGCCCGTGCGTTCGTTCGCCGGATGAAGCCCGGCTGATAGTCCGGCAGGATGAGCGTGAATCCGTTCATCCCCGGTCGGTGGATGCCCACGTCCCAACCGGAGGTCATCTCCTGAAGGGTCAGCACCCAGATGTCCTGGTGCTCGTAGTAGACCCCGTTGTTCCAGCCTCGCACGACGTAGTTGTAGCGCCGGACCTGATGCTCCTGGGCTCGACTCACGGGACGGTCGATGATGAAGTCGTACATGCCGAGGTCGTCGAAGTTCATCGTCGCGCCCATCACGGAGTCGCCGTCGAGCAACGTGAAGTGGGGCATCGGCTGGTTCTGCTCGTCTTCCTCGAAGCCGTCGTGAACCCCTGAGAAAACACCACACTCGGGCCGGTTGTCCGTGTTCAGCCGGACAGCAAGCGTTCCGACGTAGAGCGCCGGGTTGACGATGAAGCGAAGCCCGAGGTCGATCAGCATGGTTCTACTGATACACCGGGGAAGGTGATGACCCTCGGTGAAGCCGTTCAGGCACTCAAAACGACCCTGCTGGGAACCCCAGGCGTCCTTGGAGTCGCGGGAGGAAACTTCGGCGGCCCTCAGCTCGTCGTGTACACAAACGCCGCAGTGGGCGGGTTGCCGGCCAATTCCAACGGCTTCACGGTCCGCCAGCAACAGATTCGGTGGCCCTGATGGACAACGACATCATCACGATTTTCCCTGGCAACGTGATCGTGGACGTGATCGGGACGCCCCTGGCCCCCACGATGCGACCAACCCCTCTTCTTCCGGGGCTCTCCTTTTCGACCGTGGGTCGAGGCACGATGGCGATCCCTGCTGGAACGCGGATGCCCCAGACCCGTGGGTCGCTCAGGGTCAGCTTCACGCACCTGACCCCACCCCCAGGGTTCGTCTATCTCATCGTCCGTGTGGGGGCGGCAACGGCTGGTGGGGGTATGGTCGTTCTGTGTTTCGATGACAGCTCCATCTCGGTCCTGCACTCACCGGATGGGATTGGCCTCGAATGGGCCGTGGCAACCGCAGGAGCAGTTCCCGATGACCTTGCCGTCACTGTGACCGCCTCTTGGGACGCTGAGAACCCCATCGACGGCATCTACCACGCCAAAGCTCAGCTCGAAGGCTACCCCCTGGAAATGCAGGTCGTGTTCGGGGGTGCAACCCCCTACGTGCCTCTGGTGATGGACAGCTTGACCATCGCCGAAGCAGACGTTGGGGCTACTATCACGTTCCCGGGAACGGTCGGGCGCGTTCAGTTCGGGAACCGAGTCCTCTAGATCTTCTCGATCTTGGGTATGATGTGGTACGGGAACGGCTTGCGGAGCGTCTCCTGTTGCGCAGTGATGCTCTGGGCCTGTGAGCCCAAGTCAGCCACGAGGCTGATGATCCGACGACCCTCGTAGTCGAGGTCTTGTTGGTGTCGCCGGGCGGCCAGCTCGTACCACTTCATGAGGGCGCTGCTCGTGAAGCAGATGTCCTGGCGAGGAAAACTGTGAATCTCGCCGTCGCAGAACTCTGGGTAGCCCTCGGGGACCTCCCCCTTCTTGGTCTTGGCAGAGAAGAGCGTGACCGACTTTCGCTTCGGGGGCTGGATGAGAGCCCGGTCGAATTGACCAAAGTAGATGATGTGGCCGCACTCCTTGCCCTTCCCTGTGATGGCGATCCGGTAAAGCGCAAAGCTCTCCCACGGGCTCGGCCACACGGGAACGAAGCCATACGGGGGAAGCCCCTTGGCGAGGGCCATGTCCTCATGGAGACGTAGCTCGGGTGTGGGGACCTTCTTCTTCGAGGTCACCTGAAGAATTGTCTCTCGGTCGAGGTCAAGGTCAGCCACTCTCGGCCTCCTCGAAGCTCCAGATGCGGGACACATTGAGGGCCGCCTTCTCCTCGCCCCGGAGGGGTCTCTCGACCAACTTGTCCCCGTAGACGATGAGCGTGTTTTTCGGATCAGGCTCGTAAGCGAGGATCTCGCGTCCTGTCAGGTACTCGAAGAACTCCCGTCCCCCGCACATCGTACCTTGGGTGTTGGTCCCCAGGTACAGGACCACCTGGCAGCGCATGACAAGGCGAAGCAGCCCGAGGTCTTGCCAGTTGCAAGGCCACGAGACGAACGCCGTCTGGATGCCCTCCACGTAGGAGTGAAAGTACTCCTCGACGCATTCGATGCGGCGGTTGTGGGATCGGGGCAGGCTCTTGTCGATGGCTACGACCCGAGTAGCCCCAAGGGTGAGCAGGGTGCGGGATAGCATGAGGTCCCCCGCACCGAGGTCGTGGACCGTCTGCCCACGCACGTAGTCGCGAACGATGTCCTCTTGCTTCTTGGTGAGACGCCCGAACCCCATCACTTGCATCCGTCGGCTAAACTGAACCACAAAATCACGAGAACGAGCACGGTGATGAGAAGCTCGTCAAGGACTTCGAGAACAGGTCGGAGGCGTGTATCGACGAGCTTCACCCTGGTTCAGATACACCAACCGGGAACTCCTCCCCCGGCAAAGGGAGAGCGAGAATCCGTTCCATCGCTCGTTTGCAAACGAGCGCAACGACGTTTTCGACAACCCCGCCTGTGGGGAAGTCCTGGGTCACTACGTCGATGCAAGCTCTGGCCGCTGCCTCTCGCATGGACAAAGCAGCCTCGAAGGCTTCACGGCTCATTTCGACTCGGGGGCGTTGACGCTCGGGAGCTTCTTGATCTCTGGCCGGGCCTGCTTCCAGGCTCGCTGGACGATCCATGAGAGGGAGCGGTCGAGACGGGCAGCCTCGTCCTTGATCTCTTGGAGCATCTCCTCGGGGAAGTAGAGGCTCTGCTTGCGCTTGTCGGACTTGTCGTTGGGTTCGCTCATCGTGTTCCTCGGTCCTTCTTGAAGTCCCAGGTGAAGGCTTCTTTCGGGCCACGCCTCTGCGGTGCTTCCCGATCTCCACCCATGTCGGGGTTGACGTATTCTGGGGCGGGCTTCGGCTTCTCGGCTCGGTCTGGGTCGAGGTAGTCCCGGTCGAGCCGATCCCAGACGGGCGGCCCTTCGTGTAGAATCCCTTCCGCAGTCTCGAAGATGTCCTTGTCTGAGCCCGGCGGGATGGTGACCGCGGATCGGTCCGGAAAGCGGACAACGCCGTAGCCTTGTTCACCCGGCGGGATGATGATGCACGCGATGCCCTTCGTGGTCACCATCAGATACCAGTTGCCGTGTGTCTCCCAAGGCGGGAGGTCGCCTGGTGGATCCAGGTCGTCATCATCGAGGAGGCGGGAGAAGGCGTCTTTGGGCATCAGGTGTCTCGCAGTTCGCTGAGGACGCGGTCGATCTCCATCTCTTCCGCTTCGAGGAGGTCGGAGGGTACCACCTCGTTCGCGTGGAACTCGTCGAGTCGTCGTAGGTACACCACCCGTTTCTCGATTTCTGCCTCGATGCTACGGAGGCTTTCACGAAGCGAGACAAGATGCCCCAGGGCCTCGCGTCGGTGCTCGTCTCGGTACTGCCCTAGCTTGCAGACGGCGTCGATGAGGCTCAGCTCGAACGTCTCCAAGCCCCCCCGGAATTGCGAGATGACCCGTCCGTCCTTCATGGTGACGGTCTTCGAGACCTTGGCAGACGGTCCCTTCCAGATGCACTCGACGAACTCGTAGTTGACCCAGCACTTGACCCGGCGATTGTGGTGGCCCCACCCCGGAACTCCGGCTTTTGCGACAAAACGGACCTTCCACAGCTCCATGCTGTCGAGGCCGAAGCCCTTCGTGACCGAGTACCCAAACTCCGGGATCCCGTGGAGGTCCCGCCAGGCAGAGTCCAACTCGCCTTCGAGGTCAGCCGGCACCTGCGGGGATTCCGTTCGGAGCCCCCGCAGGTCGTCCAGGTCGTCTTCGAGGTCGAGGTCCATGCCGTTGTTCATGCTGGGAAAGGTCGCCATGCCCCTACTAGAGCGACCCCCAAGACGATCAAATCCGGTGTATACCCCCAAATACACCGGGGCCCGGGTTTCCCCAGGCCCCAAGTGCATCCTGATCAGTTGGGCTTGCGGGTCAGGGAGGCCAGCATCTCGTCACGGGAGGGCTTTCCCTCCTCGATGAGGGGCTTGCCGGCGGCCTGTCGCGCCTGGATGTCGTGGAAGTCCTGCTCCGAGATCCGGACGGCCCGGTCCCCACGGACCTGGAAGAAACGCGGGGGAGCTGTCTTGGCGTCCTCCAGCCCATCGACGACGAAGTACCCCTTGAAGTACATGCCGTTCATGTAGTTCAGGGCCTTCACGTAGTACTCGTGCGAGCCCTTTCGATGGGTCTTCGAGCGGATGACCTTGAGCCCGTCCACCTGCTTGAAGGCTTCCGGATGTGCGTGGGTGACCGGCACCTCGTTCGCCCGGAAGTCGTGCTTCACGTTCGGCGAGCCCGGCTCGTTTTTGAGGAGAGGAGCGGTCGAGGAGAGGACGAACGTCGCCTTCTTGGTCGGATCTTCCGGGAAGACCATGACCCGGATCGGGTTCGCCCAGAGGGCCTCCCCCTCGTTCTTCTGGTGCTCCATCAGCAGGGTGTCCGCCTGGATGCAGACCCACTGGATGAAGTTCTGCTGCACCCGGATCGACGCATGAGCCTCGTCGGCTGCGAGAGCGAGCTGACGAGCCATCTCCGGGTCCAGCTCCTCCTGGACTTCCTGGCTCGGTTGATACCCCGTCTTGCCCCCCTTCGAGACGAGCATCCGCTGCTCCAAGGGCGAGAGGGGGCGGCTCGCCTTGATCGGTGCCGGCTTCGGAGCGACCTGGACCGGCTCGATCATTGGCGAGGTCGTGGTGTCCCCGATCTCCTTCAACTCTCCCGTCGCGGAGAGCGTGAGGAGGAGGCCCTTCGGTCCTCGGAAAGCGGCCTCGCGGAACGTCCGCCTGCTGTCGGTGAACCCACTCAGCACCCTGGTCTTCGGTTGGGCGTCGAGAGAGAGCGTCTCCTTCGCCTCACGAGCGAGGTGGCGGTTCCAGATGCGAGCGATGCTGGCGGGGCTCAGTTCTTCGACGATGAGGTCGAGCAGAGCGGTATTGCCGAGCGTCCTGAGTCCACGAGCGGATTCCCGCTCCGAGCTTTCGGTCGTCATGATGCCTCTGTGCAGGAACGCCTGCTCGTCCACGGAGTTTGCACGTTGCGGTGGGAGGCTCTGCGCCGAGTCTGCCCAGCCCCGTTGGCGACGGGGTGCTTGGTGATCGAGAAGGCCGTGAACGCCCTTCGACTCTCCAGCCCTACACCGGGAAGTGGGCCTCCAGCCACTCTTTTTTCGGTGTACGGTTGCGGGGTGACGCAACTGGAAATCCCGTGGGCCCGGCCAACGAAACCCATCGCGCATGGGAAACCGAAAGGGCAGCCTTACCTTGTGAACACGACCTGCCGAACCTTCCGTTGGTACGAGATCAGCCCCGAGGCGGCGATCAAACGGGCGGAAGAGACAGCGAGGTCACGGAAGTCCTCGACCACGGTGTATGAAGAGGTGGCGGGCCAGTGTGGCCGGCGACTTGCTGCTTTCAATCAGATGGGCAAGAGGTTCTTGTGACTCTCGGACGCCTGTGGTAACTGATTCTGTACCGACGGGGGACGACCGCCGGGTTTCAACCTGAAGAAGGAGTCCCCCATGAAGAACATCTCGATCGGTCGATACCCCGAAGACCCCGAGGCCCGCGGCTGCGTGAAGCCCGAGGATGGCCGTTGGCAGCTCGTCATCGACAAGGACGGCTACCCCCATCTCTACGTCCAGGTGAACGTCGAAGGCGACACTGGGGAGTCCGTGAAGGGCCTGCTCTGCCTCGACGACATGCTCCCCGACGGGCTCTCGATCCGCGACCTGATGGACGGCGGCTCCTTCGGTGGCCGGCTCACCCCCGCAGAGGAGAGTGAGGCCCACGAAACGTATGCTCGGGACCGCAAGGCTCGTGGGATCCCCTGCCCGAAGTAGGCTGACTCGGTGTACGGTCAGGGCATGAGCACGAAGCCCTGGCCGAACCCACCTCTGCCGAACAACCCGCCGGAGCGGCCTCTTCGAGACACGGGCCGCAAGGGCGAGACCGGCGTGGACATCTACGGGTGGGGTTCGCCCATCCCCGACGAGACCGTCTGCAAGCACGGAGAGGGCTCGTGCGGGGTGTGCGGGACCACGAACCGCCGAGACACCGTTCACTCAACCAAGGGCGGTCGTGGGGTCGTTGGGCGCATCCGGCGATAGCTCTTCGATGCTACGCTAGGGGCATCATGAAGATCGAATCTGGCCAACTGTGTCTTGCGTGTGGAGAGAAACCCGCCACGGTCGCCCAAGGAACCGTTCCCCTCTGCTCCGAGTGTGCCTCGAAGGCGAAGGGCAAGGGCCGAGGCGTCACCGTGCAGCCGAAACCCAAGAAGACAAAGACCTCGGCCGTCAGGCCGGTGTAGACTTGGCCGATGCCTCCCCCGAGGTCGGCTGAAGCCGTCGTTGCGCAGGTTCAGGCGGAAGCCGCCAGGATCATGCAGAACTACGTTGGTGGTGACCTGACGAGGGTTGGTCGCCGTGTGGTCGAGGAACGTCTTCGTGCAGCGTTCCAGGACTTCGGCATCAACATCCCAGCGGATCAGATGAACGAGGCTGCTGAGAGGGTGCTTAGAGAGATCTCAGCTCCACCCAGTCCCTTGCGTTCTCACGCGATGGTCGAGACCTTCGCCCGTATCTACGGAACGCGACCGGTGGATCGCAGGCTTGATGCTGTACCCCAGGCCGAGCTGGTTGATGCCGGCCTCTACGCGAGCATCCAGGCTCCGCTTCAGGTCAGCCAGGTGACCCCTCGGCCTCTCGACTACCGGACGGCTGCCGAAGCGCACATGGCCCAGCAGATCATGGCGGAGGAAGATCAGCGGATCTTCGACCGGATCGCCCAAGAGGGGACGTTCGAGGGCCCGGGGTTCATGGACGTGAGCCTCGTCCGCGAGCCTACCGACCCACATGCTCATCTTCGCCCTGGGCAGGTCTATGTGGCCTCCGAGCCCGAGTGGGTCGGCCGCTTCCCGGTCAGGATCGAGCGGACTGTCTTGCCGGCCGATCCTCCCAGGCCACCTCTCGGCTTCACGATGGAAGAGCAACCGGGCATCGGCGTCGTGAACCCAAGTGCCATCCGGGGTCGTCGAGTCGTCATGCCCGAGTTCGAGATCAGCTCGAACCCCTCGATCAGTCTTGAGGCGGTCCAGCGGCGGCGGTTCGATCTCATCTTCCGTGGAGAGCGTATACAGTCCGCGGCCGTTCAGGCGGCGACTTCCGTGTGGTTCGCCTTCCTGGCCTCCCGGCAGGCGCCCCCAGTGGAGCTGCCCACGACCCCGATGGAGATCTAGACGGGGCGGCAGGCTCGGATGGCCGCATCCAGACGATCCGGAAGGGCGCGGATGAAGGCCGAACGGGCCTTGCTGACCGTCTGGCGGTTCAACTTCGAGTAGCCCCGCTCGTTCAGCGTGTCCTGCTTCCAGCCGCAAAGCTGACAGGTCGGGGCGGAGTTCGTCTGGAGGCAGCACGGGCAGTGGGTCATGCTCATAGGACGCTTCATTCCGCTGGGATCTGACAGCCTGGTGTAGAAGGTCCCCATGACCCCCCACGAACGTTTCGTTCACTTCGTCGTTCTGTTCCTCGGCGATTACTGTGCAGGGATGGGTGGCCGGGACATCGTGAAGGAAGCCCTGAGCCTCCGTATCCAGTTCGAGGGGAGCCCCGTCCAACCGATGGAAGCCGCCTGGGCGTTCGTGGACTACCGGCGCACGGGGGCAAACCGGCCGTCGTGGTTGCCCACCTCGATCAATAATCTGAGGGCAACAGGAACGTCGTCACCCGGTCCGGACCCTCGCCCTCGGTGATGACCCAGAGCTTCTTGCTGCCGAGCTTGTAGCTCGACATGATGCGGTCTCCCGTGGTCATCGCCTCGTTGTTCATCTTCGCATCCTCCTTCGGAGTGTCGCCCCAGTCACCCGAGGAGTGCTTCTGAAAGCACTCCGTCAGGAAGGATTCTGGGAACGCAGCGACGGCCCCCGGAGTGGCAACGATCTGACCGACGGGAAACTTGGGCATGGGGGTACTAGGCATTGGGACTCCTTGATCAAAGGGCCTTCTTTTTTACTTCAGGAAACTGGTGTACACCAGATCGTGCTCATCGACCTCACGACCATCCCCGTAACCGTCTCTGTGGACGAGTGCCCATCCATCCTCGTCGTCCGGACGTGGGCCGCCTTCGGGGTCAATGGCATCCTCACTCGACGCCGAAAGCATAACCCACGAGCCCTCAAGGAGTTCGTCGAGGAGGTCAAGCCTGGCGCCCAACTCACCCAAGGGGCCATCACTTGCCTGGAGTCTCGTCTGGTTCTCTCTCTCAACCAGGACCAAGGCGACTGCTACCGCTGCGGGGGACGTGGTTGCTATCTCTGCGCCGGTCACGAAGGCCGTGATCTGAAGATCCTCCCGGACCCCTGGGAAGTGCCGACGGGAGCGAAAGATGTAGTGACCGGGCATACCCTGACGTGGCGTGCTTCCATTCAGGCGTTCACGCATCCAAAGAACAAGGACTTGTGGATTGTCACTGTAGCCCGAGATGGAGATGTGGTCCCACTCGTTCGTCTCGCGACGAAATCCCTATCGGTGCTACCGTTCAAAACAGAGCCACTCCCTCTTCAACGATTCACCCGGGACATCACCACCTCCTCCACACCAAACGCTTGGGAACGACTCATCGAAGACGATTAGCCGAGGAGCCGATGGACCCGAAAAAGATGCGACTCATCGTCGTTGAAGACGACAAGCCGGTCATCCCACAACTCGTCCCCGTTACGATTCGTTGGGTCGAAACAGACCGCGCGTACTGGGTGACGTTCGTGAGCACTCTTGGGATGGTCGGACTCAGCGCAGCTCTCACTTGGGCTGAGCTGAATCCAGTCCACATCCTTCGGTCGATCTTGGCCGCAATGCTGCTCCAGACGCTCGTGCGGGCGTACTTTCGCTACGATGCTCGTAGGAAGCTCGACGAGATGCGGAAGAAGCTCGACCTCTAGGGGTCGGGGTTCGGTGGAGCGATGCCGGTGAAGTCCATCCCTTCGAGGGTGCGCTTCACGTCGTTGCTCCAGTCGATGGGCATGAAGATGCTGGGGTCCGCCAGAACTTGCTCGTAGCGGGTCCGCAGGGCATCCGTCGGCAGGATGCGGTCCTCATCGACAACCTCGGGAGCGAGCAACATGTGCCCCTGGGTCTTCGGGACGAGCACCTTCAGGACACGAGTGCCCTTCACCGGATCAGGGGCGAACGAGAACGTGCTCGCCAGCGGAACACGCTGGACGAGGGTTCGGAGTCCTTCCTCTTCGGGTGCCCCCGAAGGCCATCCTCCGTCGTCTGGCCAGATGCGCCCATCCCACCCGAGAGAGGCAAGGAGGGTCAGCAGGGCTTCGTGGTTGGCCGGTGTCGCTGGAATGCGCCACGAAGCTGAGCCCCCGTACGACTGGTCGGCAATCCGCAGAAGCGTGCCGGTCAGCATCGCATAGGGGGTATCCCGTGGCTCGATCCACCCGAGAATGGGCATGAACCAGAACATCCCCGCCCGCTTGACGTTTCGGACGAAGATCGTCGCCTGATCCACCTTCGGGATCCGGGCGTACGCCTTCAGCTTCGCTTCTTGAGCTTTGGTGATCATCTCTCGTCGTCCAGCAAACGGTCCCAGATATTGCGTCGAGGTTGGCCTTTCTTGGCCAGCCCTTCGAGGTGCCAGAACATCAGTACACCGCGGATCGTCTCCACGGAAGCGTAAGCCCAGCGAACCCGCCGAACCCGCATGGCCTCCCAAGTGAAAGCGGTGAACTCCGCGCCCCGGTGGATCCACTCGGGAAGTCCCGTGGGGGCCGGGGTCTCGTAGACTTTCCGGTACGTGTCCTGGGCTTCCTTGAAAGTCATACGCTCGGGGGCGATGCAGCCCGCGGAGAGGATGCTCACCCGGGTCCGGCCCACGCTCACGACCTCCGAGGTCGGCTCTCGCCACGGTTGGCCCTCATCGGCCCGACGCAGCCACATGCCTGGGTAGAACGATCGGGGTACGTCGTCGATGCGTAGAGCGAGCCGGACCATCCCTGCCTTTTCTGGCAGCTCCGCCTCTACCATTTCGAGCAGAGCTTGGTCCACTTACATGCCCGGGAGCTTCGGGGTCAACTTCTCGGTGTTGAATCGAAGGGCCAACTGGGTGGCCTCTTCCTGAAGTCGGTCCATGTAGTCCGGGTGGACCTTCTTGTAGTCGAGGATGTTGACCGCCTCCCCATTCGCGACCCCCATGTCGGGCTCTGCGAACTTCGTTGGCACCTGTTCCGCCTTCTTGAGGTGGTCGTACGGGTCGTAGATGCTCGTCTCCCACTCCGTATCGTCCGTCCAGTCGTCGATCTCGTGGGCAGCTTCCTTCAGGGCAGCCTCAAGCTCTTCCTCCGACTCAGCGACGATGGTGACCTCGAACTCCTTCGTGAATGTGACGTTGAAGATGCGGGGCATGACCTCCCATACACCAACCCGGTTGCCTCTCAGAAGGGCAGATTGTCGGATTCGATGGGCGGGGGAGCTGGCACCGTCGGGGGCGCCTTCGCCGCAGCCACCTCGAACTCAGCTTCCTGGCACGCCTCGAACACGGCGAACTCCAGGGACTCTTCGATCGAGACGTAAGGGCGTTCCATGCCTCTACTAGACCGCTGACGGTGGGGATCAAACCGGTGTACACCTTGGGGGTTATGGCCGGTCGCTTCCTCGTCCCCGTGTCGCGTTTCCGCGACCCGCCCATCTGCTCCCGTGCCGATGGGCACGTCTACGATGGTGTCGAGCGGTTCCCAGCGAACACCCTCGCGTTGCCCCTTGCCCAGACGGGCTCCGTCTGTGGACGGGACGAACTCGACGTCGAGGTCATCCAGGGACTTCGGTACGGCTACACGCGACCACGTTACCGGGTCAGCGGCTCTTGGTCGCGAGGAGCCGTGGACGTCAACCCGACCCGGCTCGAACTCGTCCCCGTCGGGCATCGGGTCTTGATGCAGGTGCCCTCGAAGCGCATCCAGATGGTCCAGGCGGACGACCGGGGCACGTACCACATCGCCCAGACGTACGAGTCGGGCGTCACGGACTCCTCCCGGTGCGGGAAGAGCTTCAAGCACAACACGCGCGTCCTCTCTGGCACCCCGAACTGTCAGGAGTGCCTCAGCGAGGGTCTGTCTTGGGTCAGCTTCTACGTCCGGCCGTACACCCACCCGCGGGACCGGAAGAAGGTCTTGACCAAGGCGGAGAAGCTCCAGCAGGAGTACGACCGGCGGCCCTCCATGTTCGACAAGCTCATCGACGACAACTACCTCGACCCGAACGTCCCCGAGCCCGCCAAGGCCGTCTTCCTGGTGGACCCCGAGACGATCGACGAGACCGAGGACTTCAAGGGCTCGACCCGGGAAGAGAAGCTCGCTTCCGCCCGGGAGGCTCGGCAGCGGTTCAAGGAGGGCAAGGAAGCCCTCAAGACGGAGCTTCGGGCTGCCCGCCGTCGCTAGCGTCCGGGCGGCTTGAGGGGCCTCTGGAGGGCGTCCAGAGGGGCCAGAAGGCGCTTGTCCTTCACCTCGACCCGCTGCGGGATGAACGTCCGCTCCTTGTCGAGGTCGAGCTTCGCGTACGTGCCTTCGGCCCAAGCTCGCTGCTTTGGAGACAGGCTGATCTGCGACCCTGACGCCACCCGGTCGTACATCGCCTGGAAGCTCGACTTTTCAGACGGCGAGAGCTTGCCCGCCGGGCAGCTCAAGAGTGCCTTGAGGATCTGGAGGTCCGTCTTCTTGACCTGCTTCGTGATGGGCGGCTTCACGGCTGGGCCTCGATTTGGCGACGGACTTCTCCGTGGATCTCACGGGGCGGCCATACGAGTCCGTGGACCGAGATGACCCGACCCACGAATGGACCGAGCGGAGCCCCTTTCGTGCGGGCGATCACCGCGTAGGTCGCGTGGTCTTCGATGGCCTGACGGACGGCTTCCTGAAGCGTCATGGCCAGACACTACACCAACTTCTGGTGTAAAAGGGGGCATGGATCTCCCCCAGCCCGGCATTTCACCCGAAGGCATCCCCTGCGTTCCGGTCACCCTCAGCCGTGACTCCGAGACGCAAGACGTGCTGGTCGTCTACACATCAAAGACGGGCATCTACTGGGACATGCCGCTCGCGGACTTCGAGAAGGAACCTCTTGCCCCAGCGGCGCCCGAGCCGGTCTTCACGGTACCTCTTGCCAAGTTCCAGCACTTCAAGGGAACCACGTACAAGGTCGTCTGCCGGGTTCGTGACCCTCGGACCCTGGAGAATCGGCTCGTCTACGAGAATCCGGAAGGGGCCCGTTGGGTTCGCTCCGAGGCGATGTTCATGGAAGAGGTCGAATGGCCGGATGGAGTTCGACGTGCCCGATTCGTCTTCGTCGAGGGCTAGACCGTCACGCCATCCAGCGTCGGTTTCGTGTACCAGTAGACCACGCCGCCTGGGTAGTTCGGGTTCGGGGCGGACTTCATCTCGCCCATGTTCATCCGATGGGTGATGTCCGTCATCTTCTTGGTCGTCGGGTCGATCATCAGCGTGCAACGCATCGCACAACCGTTCGACTCTGCCCGCCAGAGGTCGGGTCGGGTTGCCCACTGGCTGACCTCGATGATCGAACCAGCGTTGCAGCCGTCCGCCTTGCGGAGCAGGTAGACCTTCCGGCCATCGGTGCCCTGAATGGTCTTCACGTACTCGTACGAGGCGCCCTGAATCAGGATGGTGCGGGTCATATCTCAGAACTCCAGCTTGGTCCAGGCGTTGTCCTTGAACGTGTGGATGACGTTGGCCTCTTGAAGCTCGACGCGATCCCAGAAGCCCTCGGGGGCCGTGATGCCGAACTGGGCGAGCTTCTCACGGATGCGCTTCGTGTCCGGGTAGTCTTCGAGCCCGCACTCTCCGATGGTGGACCAGAGGGCCTCATCCGAGTCCGGGTCGTCCGCTTCTTGGCCGGCGAAGAAGAGGGTCATGTAGAACTCTTTGAGCGGCCGGTCCCAGCCCGCCATGACCTCGACGAGCACGTCCTGATTCGTGGTGGCGTGGAACTTCACCTGGGACATCTCAGACCTCCTCGCGGCAGGCCGCCTTGTTGGCGGCGCGGGCCTTGCGGGCCCAGTGGCGGCGGGTCGTCGCTTTCGCGGCGACGTTGCGGTTGTAGTTGCGACCCCCGGTGGAGGACTTCGACCCCATCTCGCGGAGGTCGGCAACGTCGGGGCAGTCGATGACGCGGACACCGTAGGGCTTCATGGTGCTCTCACTAGGGGCGGGGGCGTGTCGATCAAAAGTCCCGGCACTCTTTCTTGCCAGCCTGGCGGACCTTCGTCTCGATGGCCTTCTCCTGAGCGTTGCAGGAGCGGCGGGGTGCGTGCCCGTGCCTGATCGACACGAGCTTCGCCATGTGATCCTGGCCCTGAGCCTTGATTCCGACTTTCACAGGTCACGCTCCTTCCAAGCATCCCAGTCGAACCCGGAGTCGTCGTCGGCCGCCATCATGC
>Ga0315291_10002026_pt1 | contig 26767 bp, 26 predicted proteins | sample YL17G12_20_MG_FD_203070 | JGI IMG/M metagenome (GOLD analysis project Ga0315291, IMG submission 203070) | Sediment microbial communities from Yellowstone Lake, YNP, Wyoming, USA - YL17G12_20 | ecosystem: Environmental > Aquatic > Freshwater > Lake > Sediment | place: USA: Wyoming | collected...
GCGCAAAAAATGCTACACATCAACGCGACTGATCTGCCAATGTTGTGGGACTGTGATTTCATGTTTGGCCCGAAAGAGGCAGATGGGCGCGACAGCTATGTACTCTGCGAGATCAATGTCAGCTGCGTTTCACCGTTCCCCGAATCGGCCGCAGGACCGTTAGCGGCAGCTGTGATGGAGCAAATTGCGTAAAATTCAAATGCCGTTTGGACAAGGTCAAGAGATGTCTTCTGGTAGCCATGGGTGGCCAGGTCGGATCTTTGCGCATGTTATGTCTCACCTGCTACGAAGGTAAAGCTTCATAGCACTGGCTTGTTGATGCAGAGCTTGGCGGCACTCTCGATAAATTGAAGGCTGAGGACCATGAAGTATTTCATCAGTGACACCCATTTTGGGCACCAAAACGTGATCGGCTACTGCATGAGGCCATTTGCTGATGCTTACGAAATGGACAGTGTCATGCTCGCAAACTTGCAGCAGCGCCTGACAGACGAGGACGCCCTGGATTTTCTCGGCGATTGGTCGATGAGTCAAAGCTATTACGAACTCATAAAGAACGTGCCCTTCCGGCACCTGTACTTTATCTTAACTCGGCGTATCAACCGCCATAATTTCGTAATCCTTGTCCGTTCCGCCCATCGTAACGGTGACAACATCACCAGTGGCCCGGCCCATTATCGCGCGGCTAAGCGGCGAGTGAGTCGTCACCGTCAGCACATCCTGGCCGTCGCTTCGCAACCGGTACCCGCCGGCGCAGGGCAGCAGCCAATAGACCGAACGTATGCCGTCGCACTCCAAGCTCACAACGGACGTGACCGTCACGCTTGTTTGTTTGCTCGTGCCGACGAGGTTGAGCTGACGAATCACGTTTAAGGTCTTTTTCAGCTCCATTAGTCTTTCAGCTTGAGCGCCCGCCAGATACGAGGATTCGAGGCCGCGTGTGTCGTATTTATTTTCTGGCTTCGCCTCTGCGTGGGTGGCCGCCTCAGCGGCGCTTTTGACCGAGTCAGCTAACACTTTGACCTCTGCCTCGATCTCAAGGCAAAGTTGGTCGCGCAAGTGCGTTGGTGATGGAGGACTCAAAGACACCTCAAGCGATGGCGAACGGTTGGTACTCGACGTCGTGAAACCACGATGGTCTTGCAACAAATACGAGAATCCCCATGTCGATTAGGAACCTAGAGCGCAGGTAGCGTGCCCGCTTGAAGCTTATGAATTGCGCCCATCATCCAACTTAAAGGACCGACTATGGTCAGGTATCTTTAAGCCGTAGGCAGGATCGTGACAAGCCCAGATCTGCTCTGGTGCCGGCTGGTTATGTTCTAACGGCGAAGGGCGCCCGCTTCCCGCGAGGGAGGTGGGCGCCCGGCTGGTTCTGGCAGACCGTAGGGGCGCAAGCTCGGTAGATGGTTAGCTTGGATTAGATAAGAAATTTGCCAAGATCGTCTGCTCGTCGGCGCTCATCGCTTGCCGATCCTCGGGCGGCGGCATGCGCGAGTCATCGGTTTTTTGAATCAACTTGAGCCAGCGTGCCCCTCTGCCTGCAAAGGTCTTGGCATCAGCCAGCGCATCACCACTGATAATCAGCGGCGAAGTTCCCCCGGCGGAATGACAACCTCCACAGTTTTTGGTCAGCACCGGTAGCACTGTCTTCTCAAATGGAGTCAGCGTGGGGGATATCGGAGGATTTTCCGCTCCCTTGGTGGTCGCCAAAAAGCTCTGCAATGTCGCCTGATCGCTCGCTGAGACACCGTCGGCACGCGTGTCGGACGGTGGCATGCGCTCATCGGAGCTGGCGATGCTGGCAAGAATCGCGGCCCCGTTCGTTCTAAACACGACTTCGTCACCGACAAACAGCGGCTGATGCAGGGCGCCGCTGGAATGGCAACCGCCACAGTTGGTGGCCAAGATAGGCTCGATGTCCCCAGCAAAACTTAATGATCCTAACGCCTGATCGTTCGAAGCGTTGAGCGTAGTCGCCGGAGGGGCCGAGGGGGCCGAGGGGGCCGCTTCGTGTTGACCGCCGCTCTTGCTGCTGCATGCAACAGTCAAAAAGGTGACACAAGACCACTGAAGAAGTAGAAAAGGGATGTGTCGCATGATGTCTCCATCGGTTTAAAAGCGATTGTTTGATGGAAGGACGCAACCCTGCTCGCTGGAGCGAGCAGAGCTGCGCTGTCTCCTAGCCCACTAGGTATTGAATCGATTAACGATGCCAGCCGCCGTGGTCGTCGCTGCCCCGGCCGCCCCAGCCGCCGCGGTTATTGCCGTCCCCGCGACTCCAGCTACCGCGGTTATCGCCGTCGCCGCGTCCCCAGCCACCGCGGTTATCACCGTCGCCGCGTCCCCAGCCACCGCCATCGCCTCTGTTGCCGCCGTGGTCATCGCCACCAAGCCAGCTCTGGCGCAAGCGCAGATTAGACTCTTCCACGCGGAACCAAGCACTGCGCATCTGTTCGAGCCGAGTAAATTCGCCGCAACTCATAAAATGCTGCCTCAACTCGTCAAAAGTCTGCTCGATGGTATTGAAATCAACTTCAAGGTCTTGCGGACCAAGCTCGACCTCCTCTTGAAAGTGCGACGCCGCATACGACAAGGTGACGGCATCGCGGTAAGGGTCAGAATTGGGTGCGATGAAGTTCATAATGTACACAAGATTTTGTACTGAGTAAGTCAGATCTCGTGCAGCAAAATCCAGCTGCGACCCAGGACCAGCACCAGGATAGGCAAGCGCCGCGCTGCTCGCGTTGATTGACATCAAGATCGTGAAGAGTGTGTTTTTGACGTTCATGGCGATACTCCTATCGGTTTGTTGATGCCATCTTCAAAATGATCCATTGCAAAAAACAGTCCTACTTAAATTGCACTGCAGCGCAGCGACGCACGTGTCTGCTAAAATAGTGAAGAAGTGGCTTGATTGTCTGTGAATTGGCTGTGCGGCGGCCGTGCCGATGCAGGATCAAGGAGAAACAAAGGGTAGTATACTTTTGCGACCTAACTGGTTCATTTGTGAAGGCGCGCCAACATGGCTTGGGCAGAAGTATGCTGAACTGAAGGGACGGCCTACGCTAGGCGAGGGGCCTTAGAAACGCCGCCATAAAGGTCAATCGTCACCGTGTCCGACTGTTAACTCCAACAGCTAATCCTTACAACCTGCCAATGTGACATTAACAGTGCCGCCGATTGTTTATGCGGCTGCGGTTAAATGCGGAGTGCATGGCACGCTAAGCCCTATCCCGACTTTCAGTCGAGCTTTGCCGCCGTCCGGTGTCGAATGCCAAAACCAGCTCAAATGCTAGGCCCATGAGTCCAGGGAGCGAGGTAATTTTCTAGCAGATTCAGGCGCCTAGGAATTGGGCTTTATTTTATTTCGTCAATCGACGATAAGCGAATAGGAGGTCGCAATGAACAAAGTAAAGTGCCTACCAGCGGTCAAAAGAGCTCGCCGCCTCGAGTTTTCTGAAGATGACTTTGCGGGCATCTGCAAGGCCCTTGGTCATCCAGCCAGGGTGCGTTTACTGAGGATTTTGATTGAGAAGGGTTCATGCATATCCGGCGATTTGGCCGAAGAGTTTTCACTAGCTCAGTCAACCGTGTCCGAGCACTTACGTATTCTCAAAGAGGCATCGCTTATTCAAGGAACCATCGACGGTCCAAAACGCTGCTACTGCGTTAATCCTGATACCTTGGACTATTTGAAGGAGCTGGTCGGGAGAATTTGAAAAAAATTTCCTGATGGCCATGAGTGGGAGTTTTAGATTCGCCGTGGTGAAGCTGAGGTCATGCACGAAGAGCCAAAAACTGGCGCTAGAGCCAAAGCTTGCTGCACGCTGGGTCAATGTTGGTCAACAAATCACCGTCCGTTAAAGAAGGAACACTTACATGCCTACAGCCGTAGCATTCGGTCAACAGCCAAGGCTATCATTCCTAGACCGTTACTTAACCCTGTGGATTTTTCTAGCCATGGCGGTAGGCATCGGCGTCGGCATCACGATGCCGGGCCTGGTGCCATGGCTAGAAACCATGAGCTATGGCACCACGTCGATTCCCATTGCCGTGGGTCTGATCTTGATGATGTACCCGCCGCTAGCAAAGGTGAGGTACGAGGAGTTGGGTGCGGTTTTTAAGAATAAGCGGGTTCTAGCCCTCTCGCTTGTCCAGAACTGGGTCTTGGGTCCGCTTTTGATGTTCGCTTTGGCTGTCGTTTTCCTTGCGGACAAGCCCGAGTACATGACCGGTCTCATTCTTATTGGACTTGCGCGCTGCATCGCGATGGTCATTGTTTGGAACGAGTTAGCCGAAGGTAGTGCTGAGTACTGCGCCGGTTTGGTAGCCCTTAACTCGATCTTCCAGATTTTGCTTTTTCCTGTTTATGCCGTCTTCTTCTTATCCGTCTTGCCTAGAGCCATCGGTCTTCAGGCCATCGATATCAATCTGACTATGGGTCAAGTTGCGCAATCGGTCGGGATCTACCTCGGCATCCCCTTTGTTGCTGGATTACTGACGCGTATCCTCCTGCGTACCTCGAGAGGTCCTGAATGGTATGACAAGACCTTTATACCAAGGATCGGGCCCATCACCCTAGTGGCGCTTTTATTCACGATCGTTTTAATGTTCTCGCTCAAGGGTGAAAAGATGGTGGCGGTGCCGATGGATGTACTCCGCGTTGCCTTGCCACTCTTGGTTTATTTTTTGATCATGTTTTTCCTATCCTTCTTTCTCAGCCGAAAGGCCGGAGCGCCCTACGACCAATCGGCAACGTTGTCGTTTACAGCCGCCTCAAATAATTTTGAACTTGCCATTGCTGTAGCGATCGCCACCTTCGGTATCAACCACGGTGCTGCCTTCGCCGCTGTCATTGGGCCCCTCGTCGAGGTTCCGGTGCTCATCGGCCTAGTCAGCGTATCACTATGGATCAGGGGCCAATACTTCTCTAAACCCAGGTCAGGAGCGGCAGCTCCGTCGGTTAAGCCGCTGCACATTGCATGATCATGATCCCGAAGCCTTTTAAGGAGATATAAATGCGAATTTTATTCCTATGTGTTGCCAACTCAGCCCGCAGTCAGATGGCGGAAGGCCTAGCCAGGCAGATATTCGCCGGCAAAGCCACGATTGAAAGTGCTGGTTCGCAGCCCAGTCATGTCAACCCGTACGCGATTGCGGCGATGAAGGAAATTGGCATCGACCTTGGCAGCCATAGCTCAAAGTCGGTTGATGACATAGCTGCCGAAGGCTTGGACCTGGTGATCACTCTTTGCGCCGAAGAGGTCTGCCCTATGATGCCTGGGAAGACGAAGAAACTCCATTGGCCGCTGCCAGATCCGGCGGCCGTTAAGGAAGATGGCGAGCCAAATCTCCAGCGCTTTCGTGAGATCCGAGATCTGATTAGAGAAAGGATTCTTGCACTCAAAAGTGATTTAGAGGCTTAACTGCTAAATCGATATCGAAGGTCATGTATGTCGCCATGCCGTATCGGCAGCTGGCATGGGATGCCAAGCCGGTATACATGCCATTCGCGACCTCTAGCGCCACTTTTATGGGAGCAAAGGCTATTGGAAACTCCGCAATCAGTCGATTACCTACAACGCGAAGAGTTCAATCTCAGAACGCCTTTGGCATATAATCAGCCGTCGGTACACGCGCCAAAAATATTAGTTCTGCACGGTTCGCTGCGAACTAAGTCCTACTCACGCTTACTTTCCTTGGAGGTCGAGCGAATATTGCGCCATTTGGGTGCCGAGGTGCGCAGTTTTGATCCTAAGGACCTGCCCATCTTTGACCAGGCCTCGAGCAGCCACCCGAAGGTGATTGAAATTAGGGAGCTCAGTCTTTGGTCTGAGGGACAAGTCTGGGTGTCACCCGAGATGCATGGCAATGTCTCGGGCGTCATGAAAAACCAGATTGACTGGATCCCACTCAATATCGGTTCAGTCCGTCCAACCCAGGGGCGCACCTTAGCGGTCATGCAGGTGTCGGGTGGCTCCCAGTCTTTTAACGCTGTCAACACACTGCGCCTTCTTGGCCGGTGGATGCGCATGATTACGATCCCCAATCAGTCTTCGGTGGCGCAAGCATATAACGAGTTCGAAGACGATGGACGTATGAAGCCCTCGTCCTATCGAGACCGGGTTGTCGATGTCTTGGAAGAACTCATGCGTTTCACTTACCTGACGCGAGACGTTCGCGAGTTTCTTGTCGATCGCTATAGCGAGCGCAACGAAGCTAAGATGAAAATCGATTTGGCCAAAATTTAGAAGTTTGGGCACTGGTGATGATGTTTGCGTTCGACTGCGCTGCAATCGGAAAAATTGCGAAACGGTGCCTGCTTGCGGATCAGCTGCTCGGCAGCAGTACACAGTCGCTTTGAGGGAGTTTGTGGACGATATCCCATAGCGCCGGAATTTTTCGGATTTCATCGATGACAACGTGGCCGTAATGTGGCAGGGGAGTCTAGAGGATTTTATTTAGTCGTGGCCTGGGCCTCGACAGGCCCTGAGTGCATGGGGTGTTTTGGAGGTGGTATGCGGATGGTTCGTGCACTTGTAGTGGTTAGCAGCGCCCTATTTGTTGCCCTTTCCGGTGAGCTATGCCTAGCCCTTGCGGCCGAGGCGCCGTGGCAGCAGAGATGCGAAAAGTACAAGGACCTGACGCCACCAAGCGCGGATCAGCCGACCGCGGGCGAAGTAGCTGGCCCCCTTAAAGGCTGCCAGTCGGAGACTCTTTACTACGGGATTGGCATGGCGGCGGACCCGGCCCAGGCTCGCAAATGCGCCTTCGTCGAGGCCGCTACTGGCCTGGGGGTCTTTGGCGGCAACGATATGTTGATGGTGATCTATGCCAATGGCGTGGGCGCCACGCGCAACTTACCGCTGGCACTGCACTATGCTTGCCGCCTGCAGGGCGCTGACGCCGAGATGGAGGGACGCGTGCAGCATTTAGAGAAGCTCCTTGCTTCGTCGTGGTCTGGTCATGATTTTGAGCTTTGTCAGGATATCACCAGCGGCTTTATGATGGGGCACTGCGCCGCTCATTCGGAGCGCATGGCGGCGGTTGCCAGGGCGCAACGGATGCAGCGGATCGCCGCTGCGATGCCGGTTGCTAACCAAGCGGCTTTTGCCAGGCTTCAGGCGGCATCGGACGGATTTATCAAAGCCCGCGTTGAGCATGAAGTGGACCAATCCGGGACGGCGCGGGGGATGTTCATGGTCCAAGAGGAAGGCGTCTTGCGGGAGGACTACCTGCAGATGCTCGAGGCTTTTGCGAAAGGCAAAGGACACCACTATTCGGAGGCCGAGGCAAAGACCAAAGCCGCCGATCTCGGCACGCTGTTGAGGCGCATTCAAGAAGCCGAACCTGAGGCGCAAAAAGGCTGGGGCTCGGTCGATGCCAATGGCATCAAGCAAACTCAAGCTGCCTGGATTGCCTACCGCGACGCGTTCGCCGCCTATGCATCCGCACGCGATCCGCGGGTAAATGCCGCCAGCGTGAGCGCCTGGCTCACGGCAAAGCGGATTCACATGCTAAAGAGTATAAGTGGCTACTGAGCGTCGGCTCTGTCCGGTTAAAAAAGCGAAGAATCACCTTCGGTCTATTCACCTTAAGCGTGTATTTAAAATTGACGTTGGTACCTAGGTAGGCACGATTGAAACGATCAGAGACACTCCGGAAACCGCAAGGCGACGGCCTCGCAGCCCTCGATTCCTATGCCAAAATACTGGAATTGTTGACTAAGGATGGCGATCTGGGTGGCCCACGGCCCACTGCGGATCTCCTGTTTGTCCGTAACGTCCAAGGCTTGGGGAGCCTCTTTCAAACCATGAGCGCCGTCGGCGCGGCCAAGTCAGGTGCCGGTGACGAGGAGTGGAATCCGCTCTCACAGCGGCCGCATAGCCCGCTGGTGCCGACCGTTCCCTTGGCTCTTGGGGCCGAAATCGCGACCCTGAAGGCTGCCGTGGACGTCTTTACGACGTTAGCCCACGAGATGATGCACGTCGCTTTGTGGGAGCCGTTCTTCACCGGCCGCTGGCGGCCACGCCGCCGCGCTAGCTTTCATGAGTTCTCGCTGCTGGCCGAAGGGTTTTGCTTCTTCTTTAGTGACATCATCGTCACGGGTGAAGTACGGGTGCGTTTGCCGGATGGCGAATTCGCGATGGATCGGCAAGCTTCGATCAACGCCCACTTTCATCCCGTCCAAGCCTTCAATGCCTTGGGGATCAAAAACCACGATGAGGTCCTCGACATCTATCTCGAGGGCTTCCGTGGCGGGCAGACGCGGCTTTGGCAGCCGCGTGGAACAAGCAGTTTCGTCGCCGCACTTGCCGCACAGGTTTATGAATTTTACGCGGATTCGTTGCAGCCGCTGGAAGATCTGCACGTGGCGCTGGGTGCCTTCGGGGGTTTGTCGGAGTTCTACCGACGCTTTTGTGCCATTCCGGGGCTCCCGACATTTTTGCGCGAGGCCGATGCTCCGCTGATTCCTGAGGGAGGCGGTGCGGATCTTAAAGACTTTTTCACGGCGTTCTACCGCCACGGGCTGACGGGACTTCAAGCGTTGGCGCCTGGCGACGTCGAAGCGATTCGTTGGCGCCGGATGCTGCAGATGCGGGCCTATTATGCCCTCCAGGTTCGTTGGCTAGTAAGTAAGAAACTGGTAGTGGCGCGTGGCCTGTCTGCGCCACTCACGAAGAAACTGCTCACTCACCTTGATGCTTATTTGAAGGGACTTGAATCCCTGCTGAAGAGCTTAGCTAAACAGCACAACGCGTCGCCTCTAGACGCGCTGCGAGCCCTAGACGCTGCTTACGAGGCTCAGGTTCGCTCAGAGTTTACGGCACGCTCCGCTTGGGTCGGGCAGCGGTGGATGATTCTGCCTCGCCGCGCCGGCGGTCATATCAGCGTCTTTGCTCCAGGACCAGCGCGGGACCGTGACGCCAAGATCCGGCTCCTGCAAATCGTGGCTTGCTTGGTCGACGAGCTGACACGCCGCGTGCGCGAAAGCACAACTGTCGAAGAGCGCTCCGAACTATTGGCTGCGATGCAGAAGGTCGCGGCCCTTGGAGCTTCCGGTGGCAACGGCAACGCTGCGGCGACGCGCCTGTCGTGGCGACGGCTACAGCGGGAGTTAGGCTCGCCGCGGCTTCTGGACCTGTGGTCTGTTCCTATGGCGAGCTTTGATCCGGTTCATAACGAATATCGCGAGCTCGTGTTCTCATACCAATAGCTGATGCTTAGGCCATGTGTGAAACCTAGAGACCGCGGGCACTGTCCAGCTTGGCCATGGTCCAAGACTGGCCGGCCAGGACTACCCAAAGCGACCTGCCTCGACTATAGATCGAATAGGGTTTTACTACCTAGCGCCTTCAAAGGAGACTTTATCATGCGCGTCCTTATCAACGTGTTGGGATTGTCGCTCGCAGTCAGTGCCTGCGGAGCTCGAATAGTTAGCCATAGCAATGCTGCTGGTGTCGATGGGTCCGCATCTGGTCAGGTCCAGATCGCTGGCGCTGAGGCCTCGGCTCTTATGGATGGGTTGCTGGGCGCTGGACTTAAGACAGATGCCACGATCATCCCTGGTCGACTGGCGGTGCGTGCGGTTCACGTGAGTTGTTCGCTTCTGGGGGTGCCGCACTCGCTGCCGATCTGTACGCTGGCTGGTTTTGATGGGAACGAATGGAATGCACGTGGGGCCGCTGCTAAATCCTTGTACCGAGTGCTAAATCGATATGACTCGGGAGCTGGCACGATGGGACGAGGTGGCGTGAAGGATGCCGTCGTTGCGGATGGCCTGCTTTGCAGTCGCGGCGTCAGCGTGGCACATGACGTCAGCTGTAGTTTTTATGCTGGGATGTAGTGGGCCAACCTAGGTCCGCTCATCTTGCATCCGCGAAATGCGGCGAACATAGAGCGATAACGTACTGGATTGCCGACGCCACTGGACACGGGGGGGCGTCGACTTCACCAGCAAGCCTTGGGCGACGCCGCACACACCAAAATGATACCGAGCCTCCAACCGAGACCCTAGCCATCACGCCATTTTGTGACCACTCAAGTTACCCAAAAAGCATCCTGCAAAAATAAACCTCAGTCAAATTCGCCTGATGACGCGCCGGTCTGACGCTGAGCCAATGTGGCACGAAGGCTGCAATGTGCTCAAAACCTCAGGTTGAGGTGGTCATCAAACATAGTTTTTGAGGTTTTGTTTCATGCTTCGCAAAAATTCCTTGTACGCTCTGGTTCTCGTTGCCTCCCTCCCTTCCGCTTGTGGCAAGTCTAACGGCGGCAGCGATCCAGCACCTGTTGGCCCTGTGAGTACCGATGCCAACGTCGCCACTACCGATAAAAAGGATGCCGATGTCGCTAAGTCGAATAACGACGCCAGTGCTGACAACAGCACGACTGATAAGTCTGTACTTGTCGCTGACAAAAAAAATACGGCCGCAGTAACTGACAAAGCCGCTGCAGATACCGCCGCCGCAGAGAAAGCCGCCGCAGAGAAAGCCACTGCCGACAAAGCCGCTGCCGACAAAGCCACTGCCGACAAAGCCGCTGCCGACAAAGCCGCTGCCGACAAAGCCGCTGCCGACAAAGCTGCTGCCGACACAGCCGCTGCCGACAAAGCCGCTGCCGACAAAGCCGCTGCCGACAAAGCCGCTGCCGACTTAGAAGTTCAGCTTTATACGAGTGGCATGATCCCGACCACTGGTTGTTTTGAAATGTTGACCACTGCTGCTATGGCGGCCTCAGTTAGCAGCGAATCCTCTGGAATCAAAATGACGCCAGGGACCTGTCCCACGACCGCGTTAGTCGCCGGTGAAACAGCCTCTCCTTTGGGAACATGTGCCATTGCAAACCTGAAGCAGTATGTTTACTCCCGCAATGCGCGAGGCAGCGTTACGGTCGAATCTGCAAAGACTACTTGTGAAGCTCATTATGAAGGCGCTCCTTCGGGAGTATGGTCCAATCGATAATGCCGCTCCTGGCACACCCTTTGCAGAATTGCGAGTAGGTGATGCTAAGCGATTAGCTAACCTACTGTAATCAAGATATTTCGTTTATTTGTAGTCCCAAGCGGATACCACTGATGGGCCGTTTTTGGAGCCACGTGGCGCAAAAACAAAAGCGATTGAGGAGTATGGTCGTGGTCTTGAATGAAAATCAAAGCGGTGTTCAGAGCACGGTCGATTATTATGATAAAATGTACGAGTTTAAGGGAACTCTTTGGGGTGCCCAGGCATCATCTCTGGCCAAGGAAGCGGTCGCCACTCTGATGTCTAGTTCGCAATCTGTTCGCAAGTCGAATGAACTTCATGTCCTCGATCTCGGTTGTGGAGACGGCCGGGATTCAATGTTTTTTGCCTTAAATGGCTTTAGAGTCACTGCAGTTGACATCGCCCCCAATGGTTTGGAGGCGTTGAAGCAGGAAGCGGAGCGCTGCGGCGTGAGCCACAACTTGCGGACGATTTGTTGTGATTTAGCCTCTCTGCAATTGGATGAAGACTACGATATGGTTTTCTCCAATTACGCGCTGCACTTCATCGACCAAGCGGCACGCCAAGCCACCATCAAGCGCTTGAAGGCACATACTAGACCAGGTGGTATTCATTATCTGCTAGGTATCGCAGATCTGAATGAAGCGTATTTGGGCGACTTGGTAAATTATCGCTATTTGAATTTCTCGGAGCTGTCACGCAGTTATGCGGATTGGCAGATCATTGAAGCCTACAATGGAATGATTCCTGACTCCCATCCGGGAGTGGCGGACCACCTCCATTCTGTGTCTATCATTGGCGCGCGAAAGCCTCTCGGATCAAAAAAGCAAGATGTTTTCAATACTTGTCCGATTGGATTGATGGTCATTTTTATCGCCCTAGCGACTGTGACTTGCACCCTAGGCTATGAAGCTAATCATGGTGGTCAGATTGCCAAGGTCTGGCCAGCGGCAGTGTTTCAAGCTTTCGTAAGCGTCTTTCTTGGCGGCTACGGTGTATTAGCGACGATCTTGTCTGGGGTCCTTACTAATCTCATATCCTTTAAATCCGTCTACCCTGTATTTGCATTAATCCCTGCGAATTTCGCCCAAGCTTTCATTCCGGCCTGGTACTACCGTCGACGGCTTAAGAAGGGCGGCTGGAATAAGCAAAACCTCAAGGTCATCCCATTTCTTGTGATGGGGATCCTGGTGCCAAACGTAGCTGGTGCCCTACTCGGTGCAAGCGTGTCGGACAGTCATTCGTATCAGGAATTTATGGCGGCTACAGTCCGCTGGGCTTTGGCTAATATCCCAATTGCGGTGCTTTTAGGTGTCCCGCTTTTTGTGATGGCAGGGCCTAGCTTTATCCGTAGTGGCTGGTCAATCAAGGGGTGGTGGCAATGAGAAATCCGTTCTTAAATTATGGGATGTTCGCTAGATTGTGGCTTCTCAGCTCTATGCTTGGCATGGCCCCGGTTATCATTGTTAAGATTATGATGTTTAGTAACGATCAAACCATCCGTGATCAACTTCCATTTTTTATGGGAGTATCTTTGATGGTGGTGCCTGTGGCTGCATTGTGCATTGCCGCAGCTTCGGCGAATAGCATGGAGCGCACGTTCGCAAAATTGCTATTTGCCCAGAGGCAGTTTCGCTGTGGAGATTTTAATTTTCGAATCCCTATCGCGGGTGACCGGAGCACGGCGAGTCTACTTCGTGGCTACAATGGAATGGCGGATTTTGTCCAAGCGACCTACGAGCAAGTGGCGAGAAGCGCCCAAGACACCGCGCGCAAGGATGCAGAGCTAGCAAAAGAGAAGGCCGTAGCGACCATGACACAGATGCTGGCCCACGACGTTAGAAAGCCCTTCTCGCTGTTGCGAATGGGTCTGGCCATGCTTAACAATGCTAAGAATCCAGACGATATCAAGCGAGTATTGGGGACTTTGACCCCCTTGATCGACAATGCTGTGAGCAGCGTCGATGGCCTCATTGCTGATGTCCTGGAAGTCGGCTCTACTTCGACCCAGCTTATGCAAGAAGTGGCGAGTCCTGAGTCTCTATTCGAGTCGAGCCTTAGTGATATATTCCGCGTATATCCACATGCGGATATTTCGGTCAGATATGATCTCAAACATACCCACATGACTTACGTGCACGCGCAGAAGGTCCGGCGAGTCCTTTCCAATATCATCGACAACGCGGTACAAGCGATGAACTACCAAGGGCAATTGTGGATTAAAACGAAGGAAGTTGATGGCTTTGTGGAGTTCTGCCTCGGCAACTCTGGATCAGTGATTCCAACGGTAAGTCTGCCTAAACTCTTTGAAACATTCTATACCAGCGGCAAAAGGGGAGGCACAGGCTTAGGTCTGGCTATCGCTGAAAAGGTGGTCAAAGCTCATGGTGGGCGCATCTGGTGCGAGTCCAGCCAGTCTGTGGATTATCCAGACGGAGCGGTGGAGTTTTTCTTTACGCTGCCAATTGCCCCGGGGTACTTGAGTAAGGCCATCGCCAATTTGCCGCTACATAGTTCCGAAATTGTCACTGAGATCTTGGCACTGACTGAGCCCGGGACCAATAAGCCGATTTTTTCTGGTCATCCGCTCGGAGTAGAACGGGTCGAGGTCCTTGTGGTCGATGATAGTCATTTTATTTTGGAGGCCTGGAAACATGCTCTGAGCGATGACGCACAGGTGCACGTCGCCACCAGCTTGGCGGACCTAGATGAATTGCTAAGCAAAGATTCCGAGCTCATAGGTCGACTCGCACTGGCGGTGACGGATTTTCATCTCAATGATGGTGTCGCTGATGGTGCCGACATCGGCCGAAGGCTTAAGTCGATGAGGATGGATCTGGATGTGTTGCTCAGTTCCGATGGTACCTTCGACTTGAAGGAACTCTCAGGTGCGATTGACGGTGTGATCGGCAAGGATCCGGTTCCGCTCAGTAGTCTACTGGCGACCCTGCAAAGGAAGGGTGTCGAGGCGATTTGCGCTGCTAGCGTTGGAGCGCTTGCATTTCATAAACAAAACAAGCAGGTGATCACAGACCGTATGGCCTCTCGGCGGAACGTTACGGCTTGGTGATCTTGTTTGCTGTTGGGATCACTGCGACCATGTGGCAACTGTCCGGAAAGTTCGCCACGTGGGGGGGGCTTTGGGACGATATAGGCTTCGTCGCGACTAGTGAACCGTTTGAGATTGGCTGGTTAGCTATAGGCATGACTTCTGCAGTAGGTAGCATCAGTAGCCCTCAAATTCCAATGAACCAAAGGATATTTACCATGCGCATTTCGCTCATTATGATTTCCTGCATGTATTTGGCAGCTTGTGGCAAACCGGTGGCTCAGCTGTCTGCCGCAAACTCGACCCTGCAGTACGCCCCAGCAAGCAGTGCGGAGGCGGAGACGCTCGCCGCATCTGAACAAATAACGACAGATCCTGGATTCAACAAACAGTGGCAGGATCTGAAGCATGTTGCGATCAGTACCTACCTCAAGTCCATCAGGCGAACTGCAGCGAATACCAAGGGTAGTTTCGAAGGCGTGTTGCGTTTCATGCCCAACGCCGACCTGACTAGGTTCTGTTTCACGCAGTTTGGCGCAAGCATAGGTTGAAGCTAGCTCCATTTTCGACCCGGTCCGGTGCAAGGGTGGGACCGATGATGCCGGTAGATTGTGACCTCAGAGCTGGTCGCGACGCTGCGGCAGCGCAGCGTTCGGGCGCTGATCTGTGTGCACTCGAACCGGATCGTGGCGGCGGATCATCGCACCGCGATCGCCTCGGGCGCTGACGCATTCCTGCCGAAGCCGATGGCGCGGGCGCAGCTGTTGCGCGTCGTCCTGCAAAGCGCGGAACAGAGCAAAGCAATGACCACTGCGGCGACTGTCAGGGCAGCTCATGTTACTGGGAGTGTGACCGTGGTGGCGGCTCAGGTTTCCAAGCCAGAGGTATTGGTCATCGACGATCACTCATTCATCCTCGGCGCCTGGCAGGACAAGCTGGGTGCCGAGGTGATGGTCCACACGATGACTTGCCAGGAAGATTTGGTTGCCAAGATCAAATTCACCGCTAAACGGCACTCAAACTGAGAATCCAGCCTTTTTCAGAGCTGCACGCCCGACTCCGGAAGGCGACTCCCGGACGAACCGCCAGTGGGCTATCGCGGCATCCACATGCTGCCTCGTTACCATCGCCAATCGACAACAACCTGGCTTGAAGTGGTCCAGGCTCGGCGCCAGAAGCTTGATCACGGAGCATGTGTCAGACAGCAGTAGTTGGGGCAAGGGCGGCAAGAAGAAGGCTGGTCGTAAAGGTAAGAAGAAGGCCCCCGCAGGCTCGCCCAGCCCCCTTTTTGGCGATCAGGGTTGAAATTAGCCAGGTTCCTTGTTAACATTTTTGTTATAATCTGAAAACAAGTCGGTCCATTGCCTATGTCAGACCACGAAAACGTTAATAAGGGTGCCTGGAGCGAACGCTCCGGGGGCCCCCCATTCCCTAATGATAGGGCGGGGGTCCACATCCGGCAGCCAACTGGCTACAAGGCTTTCATCCCTAAAGCCCTGCCGCCTGAGCCGCCCTTTCGTCTGGATCCCGACCTCGTCGGCCTTCTCTCGGAGGCCGATCGAGCCCTAGGGAAGCTCGATGGCCTCGCCTCACTCATCCCGGATCCAGGACTCTTCGTTTACCTCTACGTCCGCAAAGAGGCGCTTCTCAGCTCCCAGATCGAAGGGACTCAATGCTCCCTTGAAGACATCTTAGGCGAACCCGAAGCAATGGAAGCTCAAGCGTCAGATGGCGCGGCCAGAAGTCATGACGTCGAGGAAGTCTCGAACTACGTCGCCGCCATGAACCAGGGACTGGCACGGCTAAAGGACTTCCCAGTCTCGTCACGACTCATTCGCGAGATGCACGCTGTCTTGTTGCGGGGTGTGCGCGGCTCGGCGAAGACACCCGGCGAGTTCCGGCGAAGCCAGAACTGGATCGGCCGACCTGGCGCGACAGTGACAACTGCCGACTTTGTTCCTCCGCCACCACACGAAGTAGACCGCTGCATTGGAGAGCTGGAGGCCTACATCCACACGCTGGACGGAACCCCTCCATTGATCAAGGCCGCACTCGTGCATGCACAGTTCGAGACTATTCACCCGTTCTTAGACGGAAACGGCCGTCTTGGCCGCCTGCTCATCACGTTCCTACTTTGCGGTTGGAATGTGATCGAACGCCCGCTTCTATATCTCAGCTACTACTTCAAGGCTTACAGGACGGAGTATTACAACCGCCTGATGGGGATTAGGATGCGCGGGGACTGGGAGAACTGGGTCCGCTTCTTCCTACTTGGCGTCAAAGAAACCGCAACACTCGCAGCAATCACAGCGCGCGAGATCATCGCTCTACACGCCAAAGACCGCGCCACGCTGCAGCAAGCAGACCCCGCACCCATCGTGATTCGCGTCTACGAGCAGTTCTGTCGGTATCCGGTCTTGAACGCGCAGCGCCTCACAAAAATGACGGAGACATCGTATCCTTCGGTGAGCCGCGGACTCAAAGTCCTTGGTGACCTTGGAATCGTTCGCGAGGTGACAGGTGGCCAACGCAATCGTCGCTACGTATACACCGAGTATATGTCGTTGCTGACCCGAGATACCGCTTTGCCAGTTGGATAGCGGAGCGTCCATGGAAACAGCACCGTCAAAGCACCAGATGCGCGCCGAGCTCGAGGACTTGATCGTTCGCGACCTGCTTGGTCCGCACGGTGGCTTGGAAGAAGAGCTTCCACCCGGAATGCGCGTGGCGACGCGTTACCTGCTCGGGCAACTTGCCCGAAGGGGAACTCGACGGTCTTGCTGAGCTCGTCCTTGCGGTGCTCCGCGTAGGCGATCTCAAGTCCGAGGTTGGTGACCCTTTTCTATGAGGCGGCCTAGAGCCCGTCGTGTAGCTGCGCTTCGGTGCTGGCACGTCTCCTGCATTAGTCGCTATGGAGGTACCGGGCGAACCAGATAGCTAGCTATCTGAAATTACAATTAAGCCACGCGATAGCCGGCGTTTCATGGTCCAAAAACCGACCGCCGGTGGTGAGAATTTGGCCCGTCCGAAGGTGGACCAGACTAAGATTTTATTATCAAATTATGGCGGCCATATATTTTTTTAACTTAAATATTGATTATTAATAGTTTTAATGATAAACGCTCTCTCCCGACCCGCCTCAGCGGCGGGCCGCCTTCCGGCACAGCCCATTCCAAGGAGTTTTTGCACGTGGACATGCCATCGCCAGAAACAAATGGTTTTGTCAGAACCCTAAACAACATGGGCTATATGACGAGTTCGCTCGACCCCTGCTCCGAAGCCTTTGTGCAGTTCGCCCCTGTTGGACCCGGACCGGCTTTGGATATCGGTGCAGCGTATGGGGTCGCTACGCTTGCCGCCCTGGCCCGCGGGGCTCGGGTTATCGCGAATGACCTAGACGCTCGGCATCTGGATATTCTCGCATCCCGGACCCAAGCCGAGCATCGCACTCGCCTAGCCCTCATGCCGGGCGCGTTCCCGGACGAACTTTCTGTCACTGAGCCCTGCGGGTCTATACTCATCGCACGGGTCCTTCATTTCTTTAATCCTCAGCAACTACGGACTAGCTTTGCGACAGCGGCCAGTTGGCTGGCGCCTGGCGGCAAGCTTTTCATAATCACCGAGACCCCTTATCTAAAGAATTTCGCGACATTTACGCCGGTCTACGAACAGCGCCGGGCGGCTGGCGAGGAGTGGCCCGGTTTGATTTCCGATGTCGCGGCGTTTGCTCCCGAGCGTGCCAAATTTCTGCCTCCACTGATGCATTTCCTGGACCCTGACGTGCTCCGGCGGGAAGCCACCCGTGCCGGACTTATCGTGGAGAGCTGTGAGTTCATCAATAGGACCGACTTCCCGGAGGACATACGACTAGACGGCCGCGAGAGCGTTGGTCTTGTCGCGCGTAGGGCCGAGAATAACACATGCGTCTGAGCATGCGACCGCGCGACCTTTCTAAGTTGGCCGGTATGACAGGGCTGCTCGCCCTGTTGGCCATGTTCCTATCGCCCTTTTTCAACCAACACCCTCCGGTTCTTCTAGACCTTGCTGACGCATCCTGGGAAATCTGTATCCCACCGGTAGCGGACGGAGCAGCGGGGCCATGCAAGACGTCCCAGCCAGTTAAGGTCCTTGCCGACGCACCTGCCATTGCTCGCTCAACAAATTTCGATGGGTGGTTGCTATACAAAACCCACTTTCCCTCGCCCGCGTCCTGCGTCGGGAATAGCGCTGCCTGCAGCCTGGTTATCGGCGAGGTAGGCGATGCTGCTGAAGCACGGCTCAATGGAGTCGCAATCGGACGCCACGGTGACTTTCCACCAAACGCTGTGTACGCCAAGAACTACGGTGTAAAATTTGAGCTTTCGCGCAACTTACTTAAGCCGGACCATCACGGTGAGAACGAGTTGGAAATCGTCGTCTATTCGTTGAAGAGGACTCAGACTGGCCTGACACGCGGTCCAATAGCAATTATGCCCTCCTCTGCGGCCTTTTCCTTTGTTCGTTCCGTAAACGTGTCGACGGTCGCGGTCCCCATCTTCGGCAGCGTGGTCCTTATATTCTTGGCTATGATGGGCGTCATATTGATGCGCTATCATAGGATTGAAGACGAACTGTCCACTTGGTTCGTCTTCTATTGCTTCGCCGCCGCGATGTTCTTGATGTCTATTTCAGAGACCACCCGAGAGTTCCTGCCCATCGCGCTATCCGGCTGGTCTCATTTCTTCGTTCGCAGTATCTTCGACTACTCGCACTTCGCATTGGCGGCGTGCTACTTTTTTCCAGATAGCAAGCTGCGAAGCACGGTCGGGTTCATCTACGCGATACCGATCTGCGCACTGCTGTTGGGCGGACTGGCCAGCCTTGGCGGACTTTCTCAGTTCTCGTATCAAAGCGGCTTTGACACCGCCCATGCCATCATGCGCTATTCCGCGCCGCTCGTATTTCTACCCGTTGCTGTCGGACTCTGGGGCTCAATTAAAGGGGCCAAGGAGTCGAAGCTTGCCATCGTGGTTTATGCCCTACTGGTTCCTGCTCAGCTCTTCGACATTCTGGTGTTCCACGGTGTCATCCGGGGTCTGTATTTTTGTAAATTTTACCCTATGCCGCTCGGTATCGTGTTCGCCTACCTCCTGACGCGAAAATACCAGCTCGCACATGAGGCACTTGCTCAGGTGGAGGAAGCTAAGAACCGGACGAACAGTGCCATTGCGAGCTTGACGGGTATGTTGGCCCACGATGTCCGCAAGCCTTTCTCCATCCTCCGCATGGGCATAGGCATGCTAGGCGGCGCCAAGGACCCGTCGGACGTCAAGCGTGTGCTATCCCGCCTGGCCCCGGAAATAGATAAAGCCGTCAGCAGCGTCGACGGCCTGATCTCCGATGTCATGGAAGTGGGATCAACGTCGACGCAGCTGATACAAGAGCTGGTGAGTCCGGAGTCGTTGATTGAGTCCGGTCTCGGTGACGTGTTTCGGGTGTCCTCTAAGGCCGATATCAGCGTCAGCTATGACCTGAAACACAGCCATATGGTCAATGTCCATGTGCAGAAGGTCAGCCGGGTATTCTCTAATATCTTGGGCAATGCGATCCAGGCGATGAAGTCCAAGGGTGAGATCTGGTTCAAGACGACCGAGCAGGACGGGATGTTGACGTTCTGCGTCGGCAATACTGGGTCGGTAATCCCGACCGAAAATCTCCCGAAGCTGTTCGACGCTTTCTTTACTAGCGGCAAGAAGGGTGGGACTGGGCTCGGCCTAGCGATAGCCCAGAAGGTCGTGATGGCACATGGCGGGCGTATTTGGTGTGAGTCGTCTCGGACTGCGGCGCATCCGGAGGGGCAGGTCGAGTTCTTCTTTACGCTTCCTTTGGCCCATTGCTGCTCGGCACGAACAAGCGCCACTCTGCCTCGACATAGCTCGGAGATCATTAAGGCGCTCCAAGTTGGTGCGCTGGAGGGCAACTCGGGAAGTGTTGATAAGGGTGAATTGACCCTTGAGGCCGATATTGTCCAATCCGCTGCTGATCTCGGTCGCACTCTTCGCGTCCTGGTCGTCGATGATGAGCTAGTGTACCGGAGTAGCTTGGCCGCCTATTTGCACCGTACACCGGAATTGGAGCAAGTTATGACGGTCGCTCAGGCGGCGAGTTCTGATGAAGCGCTCGCGATGCTCAGTAGCGAGACGTTCGACCTGATTGTCACCGACGTGGATTTGGACGCCACTTCGCTCGATGGCTTCGAGCTGGTCGCGACGCTGCGGCAGCGCAGCGTTCGGGCGCTGATCTGTGTGCACTCGAACCGGATCGTGGCGGCGGATCATCGCACCGCGATCGCCTCGGGCGCTGACGCATTCCTGCCGAAGCCGATGGCGCGGGCGCAGCTATTGCGCGTCGTCCTGCAAAGCGCGGAACAGGGCAAAGCAATGATCACTGCGGCGACGGTGAGGGCAGCTCAGGGTACTGGGAGTGCGACCGTGGTGGCGGCTCAGGCTTCCAAACCAGAGGTATTGGTCATCGACGATCACTCATTGATCCTCGGCGCCTGGCAGGACAAGCTGGGTTCCGAGGTGACGATCCACACGATGACTAGCTAGGAAGATTTGGTTGCCAAGATCGCGGGCGATGCCGTGTTACTCGATTGGCTGACCTATGTGGTTACCGATATGTACCTGGATGGCTCGGCTGGTGACGGTATTGAAGTAGGCCGCCTGATCAAGAGTAGGCGCCCGGCCCTGGCCGTGATGCTGAGCTCTGATCGAACCTTCGCCCGGGGGAACTGATCGGTGCGGTGGACCGGGTGATTGGAAAAGAGCCGGTTGGAATTGAGGCGCTTAGGGCCTAAGTGGCCCAGACACCGTCTGGATAATGTTCCTCATGTAGATAGATAAGCATCTAAAATTACGGAATATAATCGTTATATTCCGTATTTATCTAAATAATTGTCGATTTTTACCGATGCGCCTCAAGCTGGCCGCCGAGGGACTCAATGGTCCTAAGTTCAAGCGGGTAGCTTAGTGAGGTAGGAACAGGTGAGGATCCCCGAAAAATGGAACGCAGTAAGTGCAGGCTGGAACTTAGCTTGTAAAATAATGCATGCGGCTTATGGATTCGGTGCAGCCTCGGTCGCGTTTTTTCGATCTGAGTCAAAAGACCCATCTGTCCGCATCTCTTGGATACTAATTGCACCAGCTACCGCCATTGTCATAGCAATTCTAACGGTGATAGAGACAGGTACTTCACGCGAGTCGATATACCCTCATGCCGACCAGCGATTTGACATTGATCATCTATTGGGGGCACGTCTCTCAGATGTTTGCCCTGAGGCCGACGCTAGTCCACGTCGAGAGACATTTGAAGGATGCCTCAATCACCTTGATCGCAGCCGTCTAATCGAATTCACCGTTCCGAAGTTCGACGAGATCGGTGAAACGCCACCAGACATGCCCAATGATTTAGCAAACGATAAAAGCAAGCAGCAACAGGCTGCCGCAAAAATATTTGCACCAAATTCTGCATTCGTGATCGAAGTTGCCCGAGTAACTTGACGTACTCTGGCGCCGGCGCGCTGTTGACTCTGGCACGAATGTGAACTTTTGACGATAAGTGACCGCTGCCTATGGCCGCTACCGTTCTCCCCGAATCGTTCTAGCGATTGCTTCAAGTTCCGCGTCGGGCATTCGCGGGCCATCGTGGGACGCGATCATTCCCGTATAGGATTCATAAAAGGTCCGCACTGTGGAGTTGATGGCCTTCCATCCCCCTTGATTGATACCGTGCATCGGCACCAGCTTGATATGGAGGTGGTCGATGCCGAATCCCTCCATAATCATGCCCGTGCGCTTTACGCCTAGGTTGCGATCGATTTGGAGGCCTACTTTTCGTGCGGCGCTCACGAGTTGGGTGAGCACCGGCTCCGGCACTTCGAATCCGTAGCTCGGATGGTGCGCCTTGGGTATGACGACGGTAAAGCCAGGGGTGTTGGGAAAAGGCGTTAAGAAAGCCTGGTGATCGTCATCTTGCCAGACGGTGTGTGAAGAAACGGCGCCCTTCACGATCTCGCAGAATAGGCATTTGTCGGTCATTGGGTGGGTCCTTATTAAGTTATGCTGCTCGCATTTGCGAGTGTTCCTCAACACGGTTAGTGCGCTGCCAAGAAAAGAGAAGCGGTAGCATCGCTAGAGTTGCGGCAAACGACATCCAGTACAGGTTTTGTATCCCTACTTTCTCTACTGCGAGTTCGACACCAGTCAAACAGCCGAGCATGCCGATTCGACTGACGAAACTGATGCTGGAGAGAATTGTAGCACGCTGTCCAGAAGGAATGTGCTTGTTCGCGCTCGATCCGATCAACGCCTGAAAACTGGCGTTGGCACCCTGCATGATCAGGAAGAAAGGCAATGCGGTCGAAAGTCCATGAGCCGAACTCATGACACCAAAAGACACCGTCATTAATAGTACGTTAGCAAGCAGGACCGTCTCGCTTGTGATGCCCCGGCGTTTCATGATCTGTGACGATATTGCCAAATAGAGCGCTTGGACGCCAACATAAGCGAGAAAAATTGTGCCGAGATCTCCAGTGGTGAGATTGGCGTTGAACTCGTTGAAATAGGGCTGCCAGTAATGAAACACTGGTTGCAACGCAAACTGGGACGCGATTTGTAGGAGAAATATTGGTCGCAGGCGGGGTGAAGCGAACCCTTCCTTAATGCTAATTTTTACATTTGTAATAATTTTAGCACCGAAATCGCGACATCGTCGGCTAAAGGATGTACCCAACTTCGGTTCGTTTCTTGAGCGTTGATCTTCGTTTACTAGGCCACCTAGGGACAAGGCAGTTAAGATCATGATCGCCGAGGCGAAGAGGAAGGGAGCGCCTAAATTTTTGGTGGCAAGGAGTCCCCCAATAAACCCGCCAAGCATCGTGGCGATTGAGCCGAATGTCGCCATGCGGCTAAATACGACATCCAGTGAGAGGCCTTGTCGGCTAAGGTGGGGATTATTATCAACAACCAGCGCGTTGAAGGCTCCCGACCAAAAGGAGATGGCAAGAGCGTTCAGAATCTCGGCGGCGTAAAACCAAGGCACATCGCGACCAAAATAGTATGCAGCAAAAGAGAGTATTGCCGAAAAGCAGGCGGCTAGCACACTTTTCTTGCGTCCATAAAGGTCAGCAATAAGGCCAGTAGGAATCTCTGCGAGCAGAATGACGACTCCCTGGACTAGTTTGATAGCCGCGATGTCGGCCAGGGAGGAGCCGTTGGCAAGCATAAAGATGACTATAGTGGCACCTGTACCCATGCGACCTGCCGCAAACAAGCTATAGATGAGGTTATAACGCCATAGTCCGTTCGTTCTATGGTCGACTTTGTGCAACATCTTGGACCAAGACTTGATCGGCATAGAGTTCATGCCCTCCCGAGCTCTAGTTGAATTCCGTTGGAATTATGCGAAAAAAATCCCCATGGTGCCGTGTGTGTGACTGGTAGTCCGCGCTGAAGGGATTTATGGCATCCTCCACCCGGACTCCACGAAGCCGATGGCCCGAAAACCTGTAGGCTCATGAGCGCAGCTGGCACGACCCTGATTTTTAACGGCGGAAGACTCTCGCGCCGACCGTCCTGTTGCAGGAATTGAATACTACTCACTAGCTCAACCCTATCTCCAAGAGCATCGCCGGTTTCAAACTCCGCAACCACAATTCCCGAACTTGGACTGGTATTTTCGGCACCCTCACGAATAACGGCTTCGAGACAACGCTGCCGGACAATTGGATGGAAACGGTGATCTGCAGCACGTAGACTACCAGTGGCGGCCGAAAGAAAGGTCTGCGTCTGGTCAGCGCCGTTGAGCAGTCTCACTGGATCTGCAATGGTACCGAAATCATCGAACGGCGTGTAGCCGGGCTGGCCAGGATCTCCCGGAACGTCCCAAACATCAATTGGGAGCGGTGTTTTGGTTGGCAAATCAATTGGTACTTTATGACGATCAGATTCCAAACGATGGCCGACTAGTTCATGAAGCAGCGCACCTAAAGCTGCAGGTGCTAGGATTATCGGTAGAGCGTGGGAGACTCGCGTAGCTTTTGGAAGCATGACAAACCTAGTGTTTCTTGCCTCCCACTCGGCAAGTTGTGTGAGGGCGAGCTCGATCTCAGAGTGGGTCCATTCAAGTTTAGCTGACTGCAGTAGGGCGAACGTGCGCCCATAGCTAGTTACCTCCCAGTAGGCGAGGTGCTGAATTTGCTCACGCTGGTTTGATCCGCTTGATACCTTGCGGATGGTTTCAGATAGACGAAGACGGACATATTGCCATCTCGCTCCGAGAGCATTGGCTGCTGCTGCAAAAGGTTGCGGGACTTCGAGGTGATCTAGCGCCACGTCCGTCCCTCGAGAAATGACCCTGAAACCGTCACGCTCCCAGGTGCCGGCCTCTAGTCTGTGCCGCTCAAGTAACTGGTCGCGGCCTTCAAGACGTAGGTCAAACTCTCGCAAAATGTTGGTGCGGTGTAACATATTGGTCCTAAACGGAGAAGTCCTCGTGGTGCATCGAAGCGCTACCACAACGAGTGCAGTGCGGATTGCGTGGCTTATCTGCGTACGACAGCTGTAACGTACTGATATCGATGTTGAGCATGCGGTTACGAGTTTGCACCTCACCGAATCCGCCGATGTATTTGACAACCTCAGCCACAGCCAGCGCAGACACCAGGGCATTGATTGGTCCGAAGGACGGCGCTTGATACGCTGCGTTGAACGAAGCCCGGTATCTATGGCCTGGTGCGCAGTCTTCAGCGTCGCTACACATCAGGCAGTATGTTTCGCCGTGTTTAACTGTTGGACCCACAATTCCTACGCCGTCAACGTATCCAGCCGTCAGATATGGTATGCCAAGTCTGTGACATACCGCGTCGGCCCAATCATGGATTTCCCTAGGCTTGTCTGCGGAGACAACTAAGAAGTCAATGCCGGCCATAGTTTTGAGCATGTCATCTACGCCTTCGACCTTAGTCTCTATGGCGGTGACGTTGGTGTCAGAGTTCATGGCGCTGAGCCTAGCGGCAGCTGTCACCACCTTTGATTTGCCGAGGTCTGCTTCTGTAAATAACATCTGTCTTGTGAGATTGCTGAGTTCGATCGTGTCAAAGTCGAAAAGACGAAGCTCCTTGAACCCCGCCCCGATCAAGCCGGTCGATACCCAATTGCCGATACCGCCGCAGCCCCAAAGTGCGATGCGCGCACTACCAATTCTGCACTGTGACTCGATCGGGTCATTTCCTGTTAGATGCTGAAATAATAGATGTCTGTCATATCGCGCCATGTTGGCTGGGGCCGGCTTCAATTCATAAAGAATTCGGCCACGACCTAAACGGCCACAGAGATCTCTTATTTCATCAGGATCCCGGTTGAGTTTTGAGGCCAACATGGAGGGAGTGGTCGGGTGGCGCAGTTCAGTTAGGAGGGACAGCGCGGAGGAATCAGCAATTAAGTTGCGACGATTACGTCGAGCATAGCCGAGTCTAACTTTAAATCGGTCTCCTCCTAGGTCGTTGCATGAGACCATGCCGAGATAGCGTGGGATCATTAACCGCGTGTTGAGGTTCGGATCCGTGGCGGCTTTACCTAGGGTTTCATAGGTCGCTTGCGGGGTCATGCGGCTGCTCCATGTTGATCAATGTAGGCAGGGCCCGTAGGAAGGGCCCTGCCGCGAATTAGTTGGCGATGTTGCGCTCGTTTGCAATGTTGCGCTCGTTTGCAATGTTGCGCTCGTTTGCGATGTTACGCTCATTGGCAACGTGGAATTCGTTTGCGATGTTGCGCTCGTCCGCCGCGCCGGTGTGATCGTTAGTTCCCATCGACACTGCATCGTCTGGTGTAATTGTGACTTCGATAAACATGGGCACCTCATTTAGTGGATGAAATTGATAACCGTTGACGCAGCCGCTTGTGCAATCGGCGTGCCAGATCGCAAGGCCCTGAAGTCATTGGTGCGCCAACATTTCGATTAGTCCGGTGGTCGGATTTTGGGCCACCTATGGCATCCGTCTCGCCTGAAAGTGAGCCAAAGCTTCAACGAGAGCCGCACGCACCACCCAGAATTGGATTTGCCCCGAATGTGAATGATCGCGGACATGGAGCCACGGCGTGATCGGCATAATGGAGCCACTTCCGGATCGGCCTAATCGAGGCGGGTCGTGATCGGCGCTATGGAGCCACCCGTGGATCGTCTTTATCGAGCCACCCGCACCGGACTCTGGCAACCACAACTACTTAACCGACACGTACGCTTTCAGGTGCGCCGCGGCAATCGGGAGGTTGGCGGCCCAGGTTCTTTATTGGTGCCTGCTCATCTGCACTAGTAAATCGACGTGGCTACTCGCCCTACTATGGAAAACAGGATCAGGGATGAGAGCACGAACAAGCTAAAGCGCAGCGGCACGTAGTTGAAGAAACACTGCACGATGGAATGGACGACTCGGAGTCCGACATAGGCCCATGCCAAGTTAACATTTGTGTTATCGATCAGCCCGGCCACTTGAGTTATCAAGGCCAAGGCGTAGAAGACGGTAGGCTGCTCGTGGAGATGGTTGTAATTGTCGGCGATCTGCTTGACAGGAATGGGCAAGGAATCCAGATCCTCCTTGCGCTTAACGGCTCTTGCATCAATTCCTGCACGGTGCATGGCCGGCAATCGGGTGGCATACATCAAACACCAAACTACACAGGTCCAAATAAAG
>Ga0315291_10002028_pt1 | contig 26767 bp, 20 predicted proteins | sample YL17G12_20_MG_FD_203070 | JGI IMG/M metagenome (GOLD analysis project Ga0315291, IMG submission 203070) | Sediment microbial communities from Yellowstone Lake, YNP, Wyoming, USA - YL17G12_20 | ecosystem: Environmental > Aquatic > Freshwater > Lake > Sediment | place: USA: Wyoming | collected...
CGCGCCACTCTCCTCCCCTATAATCTCCTCCAGGGAGGGCTGGGAGATGAAGAGGCTGGTCGCTGTCCTGCGACTTGGTATCCTGATTGCGGCGGTCCTCTGGTTCGGGACTTCGGACGCACTCCCCAATGGCAGCGAGCAGGTGGACCCTACTCGGTGCACCCTGTGCGACTCGCTCGGCGGCACCTCTCTCGATTGGTGCAAGTGGGCCGACAAGAGCTGGTTCGGAGCAACCGTCGTGGAGAACGGACGCCTTCTCCTCACCACGAGCTCGGACAACGCGTTCTCGGAAGCCAAGGTACTTAGCCAGTATAGGTTCCTCGGCGACCTATCCATCGAAGTCACATGGGAGATCACCACCGGTTGGGGAACACGAATCGCGCCTTCGTCTCAGAATCCGCACTCTGACGGCGCAGTCTTCGGTCTCTACATCGACGACCAGACCTCCGTCCAGATCATCCGCGGGAAGGACGCTGCGAGCGAAACCCTCTGGGTGTACTCATCAGTTCCAGGGCAGGGTGCAGTGGCGTCGATCCCCTGCACGGCGCCCTCCGGTAGGTTCAGGATTTCGCGCTCGGGAGCTGCAGTGACCTTCGCCTACGACATCGGCCATGGCTGGCAACAGCTATGCCGAACCACGTTCACTGCGGCGCCGGCGTATGTCTTCATACGCTCGGTCAGCGTGTTCGCCTCGCATCGCTTCGTCACCGCCTTCAGCGGCTTCCTCGTGACAACCGGCACCACGGACTACACGACACTCGCGTGGAACCCCGTCTACCGCCCTCGACAGGATCTCGAGGTTGGCACGGTGACGAATACGTACCTCCTGTTGCGTGAATGGAATCGCTTCTGGAAGACCGCCGACCCCCTGGCAATCATGTTCGACAACGGCATCCGCTGGTTGCGCACCCCCGTCTTGATGACCCACTCGACCTACCTCAAGAACACTCCCTGGGAACTCTGGCCGACGCTGCCCTGGAGAGATGAATACTGGAGCTGTTTCGAATACACCGAGAGGTTGCTCACTGAGGCGGCCGGCCATGGCTTCCGGCTTTCCCTGATTCTGAATCTCAGCGACAAGGCAGCTCACGCAGGGGTACAGGACGCACCGGCCGGCTGGCGCGGGCTCAGCGTAGAGGAGACCGGCGCGAGATTGGAGGAGTATGCATACGAGACCGCAAAGTACTTCGCCGATCGGGGGCTGGCTATCGAAGACTACGAGATTGGCAGCGAGATCGAGTGGGGCATCCTCAACTTCCGTCCTGGAGAGCGAATAGCAGTACCCTCTGGGATTGATTTCACGCACAGCCTTGACTACATGCGTCAAAGCGTATGGAGCACACAGGCGCAATTACTCAAACGGGCCATCGCAGGCGTGAAGCGCGCAACGCCAGTTGCTGCGATTACCCTCCATGTGAACTCGCTCGACGTGAACCCCGACATTGCCATCAGCTTCTTCCAGACGATGGTCGCCTTGGGAGTCGAATTCGATCACGCAGGCATCTCCCTGCCGTACCCGGACACATCGTGGAGCCTTGAGCACTATTCATCGCAATGCTGGTTCCGGCGTCTCCTGTCAGTGGTGAACGCGATTGCCGCTCTCGGCAAGCCCGTTGTGATCTGCGAGGGAGTGTATGCCAGCGACGCCCGTGGGATCGGGGGCGCACCGATGCCCGACTACCCCTACTCCCCGGAGGGACAGACCGCCTGGGTCCGCGACATGTTGGCCTTCGTCAGCAACACGCCAGCGATCACTGGGTTCTACTACTGGTGCGCCGACTGGTTCCCGGGCGTCTCAGCCACTGAATCCGAGCTCAAGGTGCAATCCTACGGCCTCTTCGCGGACGACCGTGAGATCAAACCTGCGATGGCGGAGTTCCGCGTGACCTTGCCGCCCGGATGAGTATCAACGCGAAGTCCAAGCGGTGCCAGCAGATCTTCCCAGGCATCCGTTCCTCCCCTATGATCTCCTCCAAGGAGGGTTGGTGGATGAAGAAGCTCGCTGCCATCTTGTTGTCAGGATCGTTGGTTTGCGCATTGTGCGTCTTGGGAGGGACCGGGACCGCCGCGGGCAACGCGCCGGGATCCGGGATTTCGACTGACGTCCCGGCAGTGACCGGTGAACTCCTCAATCCGGCTTTCTTCGCGCACGGTGCCTACGTCATGCAAGGCGTGAGCGATCCCACCAGAGTGTTCGCGCTGCCGCTGCTCGGAGTCCCTGAACTTAGCTTCTTCCCTACCGCTTCCGGTACTGATCCAAGTGCGGTCACGTGGAGGCTCGAAGTCAGCCATCCGGAAGGAATCGGCGCCGAGATTCGCGACAGCATCCTGTACATCTGGGGTAAAAGCGCCACGTGGACCGGATACGGTGCGGTCACCCTGACAGGGACTGCCGGCAACGCTTCGGGCTCGGTAGTCATCCCGGTGACCGTGTTCCGCACGGACAAGACCCTCATCAACCCGGAGGGCAAGAAGGACTACTTCGTCCCGTGGGCGCCGCAACTCGACATCAACCGCATCCTCTCGGTTGAAGAGCACATCCGGAAGTATAACAAGGACGAAGGTGCTCTGGATCGAACAATCCGTTGGTCGACGTGGAGAAAGATGGAGTACATGCGCGGAGCTGTCCTCTTCGGCCCGTGGAACTGGGAGACAATGCCGAGTTGGACTCCCGCCGCATGGCGGCTCTCCATTGACAACACGCTGCTCGAGCTGAAGGCTCTTGGCTGTGACGCCGTGAGCATTTGGCAGAACTACATCATGGAAACACAGGATGCGCCAGAGCCATCGGCTGTCTATAACCGGTACGGCCCGGGCGGTGTCACTCTCACCGCCGAAGAACTTGGATACCTGGCAGACGAGAGCCATCGCCTGGGACTGTCCGTCCTGATCACCCCGACAGTGCACGAACAACCCGGACAGGACCGATGTGATTTCCATCCGCCGTCGTACGATGTGTGGTTCCGCTCGCTCTCAGACATCGGCCACTGGAACGCCGACATCGCACTCGCGACGGGGGCTGACGTGTTCGTTGCGTTCCACAACATGGGTCTCGCGACCTCGATCCGCAAGGGAAGGCTGACCTGGGAGCGCTGGAATGAGGGAATGCTAGACGTAGTAGCCTCTGCCCGCGAGTGCTATCCAGGTCCAGTGGCGCACTTGCCTGGCAGCCTGCAGGTTGCCGAGTACTACAACTACCGAGACATGGCGCCGCTGTTTGAGGCTGTCGACATCATAGGCGGGAACAGCAACTTCGCGTTCCTTCCGGTTGGCGCGAGCCCGACGGTCGAGGAACTCGAGACTCTCATCACCGATCGCATTCGAACGCTGATCGAGCCCGGAAACCTCATGTTCAACAAGCCCATGCTCATGAATGAGGGTTTCATGGGGAGCTTCGAAGGCGCCGTTCGTGACTTCGACTTCACGGGCTCCCCGGGAACGGTCTATGACGGCGGAGAACAAGCGACCTGGTATGAGGCGTACTTCCGCAGCGAGAGGAAGTTCCCCTTTCTGTACGGATTCGGCTGGGCCGCTTGGGATCTGCTTCCCGGTCGGGGCGGAGTCGGGGATCTCAATGCCACACCGAGGCTGAAACCTGCGCAGCAAGTCATTGAGAAGGCGTACCGCGGCGAGGTGGCGCCTCACCCAGCGGCAGTAGATGGTGACATGTCCGAATGGCAGGCTATCGCCCCTGTCTTTCGAAGCCAGGCAGCGACGGGATCGCAAGCGAGGCTCTCGTGCGTGCGAAGCGTGTCCGATTCCATGTACCAGTATGTCCAAGTCGAGGTCAGTACTCCGGTCAGGGCGCCTCTCCAGATCAACATTCTCATTGACGACAACCGCGATGGTGTTGCCGAGTTTCCACTTGCGGTCGCACCAGGAGCGGGGAGCTGGTGGGCGACGCTGTTCGACAGCATGTCCTGGAGCAGTGTCCGCGGGCTGTGCGACGTCGCATCCTCGGCTGACGGCAGGGCCTTTGAGCTCAGAGTCCCGCGGCTGTTCCTGGGCACAGAGTCGTCGCCGGCCATGCAAGTCGAGCTTGTCGACCTCAATACGCACCGGACGCTCTCCGCAACAACCTGGTTCTCTGACGGCAACGTGCCCGGGAAGGCGGCAGACGCTTCGTCCGCGCCCGAACCTGCGTGGCTTCTCTTGACCGAGATCGGCCGGTATACAAGCGCCCCGGGCGAGGTGATAGCTGGACGGCGTTCGATCTCTGGAAGCTACTCCGGCGTCGGAGGCTACACTCCGTACCTCCGCACAGACCCATCCATCCTCCAACTCATCGGAGGGCATACCTACCGCGTCTCTTTCGACTACTGCATCCTTGTGCCGAATGCGAAAGGGTTTGAGACACTCTTCTACTCGCCGCAGGGAGGCAGTGAGGGCAAGTGGTTGGCGTCGAAGACTCTATACGGACCTGCAGGCAGTTCGGGCACCGCGACTCTGACTGCCACGCTTCTTGGGTATTCTGACTACGAGGTCCGCTGGAACATCGTTGCCACGGGAGCCATCGTGATCGACAACATCGTCCTCACGGACCTCACAACGGGGCAGATCGTCGCGGCAGAGGATGCAGAGCAGTGATGCGCTCTGCCAGGCCAAGCCGTGTGGCGACGGCGCTTGTGAGTTACGTAGCCACTATCCCTGCCTCGGCAACCACTACGCGCAGGCCCCAGTCCGTCATAGCTCCAAGTGCTGCGGGGCAGCCACACGTCACCACCTGGCAACGGTCACACGCGTTCTCGGATCGGTCCCCCAGGCTCCACCAGACGGATTCGCGCAGCGGCTCGGTCAGGCAGCTACTCTTTGCTGCCGCACTTCACAGTAGAGCATCGGACGTCTCCGCCACTGGCGCGATCCACAAGGATGTTCAGCTTCCGCTGCAACTGTCGCGTCAAGGTCTGACCCCCTTCTCGGTGAGCTGTCCTGGCTACTGGTGGCCGGTCCGGTCATGGGCAGAGGGCGAAGAGCATGTCTCGCGCGAACACCATCTGGAAGAGGCGTCTCGGCTCATCACCGACGGGTCGGACGGTGAGGATCAGATCCGACCCTTCGACGTCCGCTGCAGTCACCGTGAAGACGACCTGTGAGTAGAGCTGCCCTCCTTGGGTGCTCGCGCCAGACTCGGCCAAAGCTTGTCGGAGAGGAAGATCCAAGCTTGCGGAGGCCGGATCGAGGAAGTGAAAGACGAACGCCCCGATGGGTAGCTTGCCGTCGTAGCGGTACCCCACTCCAAACCCGGTGTAAACGTGAAGGTTGGCCCGCTGCGTCAGGAGCGCTTTCAACGCGGCGTACAAGCCCTCTGGGTCGCTCGCGTTGATGAAGGATGCGAGCGCAGGGTCGGCGGACAGGCTCCAGCAGGTTCCGGGGCCGATCAACAGGATCGCCGATGCGACGCCCCGCAGTCGGCCAGCCACCGCCTGAGCCGCCGCGTCCGCGCTCAGAGTCGGAACCTCTTGTCGATAGGCGCTCAGCGCCTCGTCCAGAGCAGCTGCAGAAGATGACAGGACGAGCAGGCCCTCCTCGGCCACAATGGCCGTGTTGAGGATTGCGAGCTCACTCTTGACCAGCCACTCCACCCGGAGGTCAAGCGCGTGCGAGTAGACTGCCACTCCGTGCGACTCCGTCTGCGTGAAGCCGCGCTGCTCGAACAGGGGCCCGAGGGAGCCAAACTCGAAGCCGGAAGAGAATTTCAGCACGTAGACGGGGATTCCCGTGCTGTTTGGGAAGTTGGCTTCCCACTCTAGATTGCTGCTGCGCCATCCCCAGAGCGCCGCTTCCTCCGGGTGGTTCGCTCCGAAGGCAGAGGCGGCAGCCTGGCCCTGACCCAGGCTTGAGGCGAGCGCCTTCTCCGCATCCTCAGCGCTCTCTCGGAAGGCCTCGTCGAACCCGACGTAGGCTTTGAGCACGCTCCAGTCCGTGAAGAGGACGATCGTCGAGACCACGGCAGCTGGGACGAACGAGAGTGCGTCGAGGAGCGGCGAGGTCCCCGTCCCTTCAGCACCCCACGCGCCGACCGCACCCGCTGCAACTACCAAGAGCAGGAAGACGACTGAGGCTTTCATCCCACCTCCCTACCACTGACCGATCGCATCATAGATCTCCTCACTGCCAAGGCGCAACTGCTATCCAATGCGCGCTCCGGCATTGTGCTCCAGAAGGCCCGAGCCAGTCCGCAACTCGCAGGCCCATTCTCTTGGACGGTACCGCCTCTTCACGACGACAGGCTTCGAGAGCTTCCTCAAGCTCCACGTCGACGATGTGCCCCCCTCGCTGAAAGCCGGTCAGGGTGGAATGGCATGCCCACAATCACCAGGGGCAGCTGAGCACGAAGGTTCTCACATCAGTCACATCCGCTCCACCACACGGATTCACGAGACGGCCCGGTCGGGCCGCTTCTCTTCTCCGCTCCACTTCTCAGAAGACCACGGGACGGACTCGCCCCCAGGCCGATGCGCTTGGGTATTCACATTTCGGTTCAGAGTGTCGCGTCAAGGTCCGACCCCAGTCGCCCGAGGCGACAATCCAGAGTCGAGCGGCCAGCGACTCCGGACCCCGGGAGTTGCACCTCCGTCGAGGTCAGTCTACAGTGCCGGGACTGCTCCCGCCTCCGGCGGAATCCGACGGTAGATCCCGGCACCCCGATGCCACGTCCAGAGTGCGTGTTCATTGAGGAAGCTGAGGTGATGTGGGATCGCCCTTCGGGGTCTGTTTCAGGATGCCAATAAACCCAGTCAGGAATGTGGCGGCAAGGCCGAAAGACATCAAGAACTGCGCCCAGCCGAGGAGCGGCCGAATGAGGTATCGGTCCCGAAGGAGACTTTCGATGTCGTCTGCGCTGACAGCTCTCGCGATCGTGGTCCCATCCTGCAGCCCAAATCGGAGACTTCTGATCTGCTGTAGTCCCTGACTAGTCTGAACACTCCCAGACGTCAGGAACTCAACCCTCACAACAGGTACTGACTGTCCATTGCCGAAGACCACGTTCACAAAGCCTGAGAACCCTCGATCTTCATTCGTGACCGACCCATCTGTCAGCAGTCTTGAGTACGCACCGAGAGCAGAGTCATAGCCGCGAGCGAATACGGATCTCACCCAGCTGAAGTCCTCTCCATGATCGAGAAACCAGCCGAAGAGAGCGACTGCAAGTCCCAGGAAGAGGAACACGAACTGGGGCAACCTGCTTCCCTCTCTCCCCGCACTGAGCCGCCTGGACGTTCTTCGTGGAGGTCTGCCCGACGTTTTCGTCGCCTTGAGCGCCCTACGCATCCTCTGACTCCTTTCTTGGGATTCGCGGCCATTTCCTCAGTGTATGGCCATCCGGGGACACATGCCCAGTCGCAGTTGCCACCGCCGCACATACCACTCCTCCGAGCGAGCCGCGGAATTGAGGTCTGTGTCTCCTGATTCCGTATGTAAGCTCGAGATCTTCACGGACCTGGGCTGACTGAAGACGGAGAAACTACGCGGTCGCGTCAATTGCAGCAATGAGTCCGCCGAGCCAGTCAAGGTCGGCCTTGACCTGCTCGGGATCGATGGGATTGCGTTGGACAGCTCGGGGCCGAACGAGCCGCCGTATATCCCCCTCGTGTACTATCTGGTCCCGCCGATACACAAGCCCCCCTAGAGCAGCCTTGATTTCTACCGGAGTGCAACCCATCTCCCGTGCGACCATCTCCCATCCCTTCTTGACTCCCACCATGGCCATGGCAGTACCGACATCCTCGTAGGCTTGGAAAGTCATGGTCAAGAGCTTCCGGTGCAGAGCGTTCTTGACCTGGACCCAGGGCCGGGACGTTCTGTCGCGCCGCTGTGCCACGACGACCTTCTCGGCTAGTTGTGTCAGCTCTCTGAAGTCCACTGCAAGTCGCTGCAATGGCTTGGGTAGTTCCGCCCGATTCGCTGAAAGGTGAGTGAGCACAAGCGCGTGCATGTACGTGTCGAGGGCGGCCACTCCCATCACCAGCGCCATCCGTCGGAGGTCATCCGCTGGTGGCCCCGCCACGCATCCAGTACACAGCATCTGCTTCGCCCTGTCAAGGCAATCGTCTGCAGCATCCTTCGGCGAGATCGGCAATACTTCCTCCCTATTCGTCTCTCAAACTCATAGTCTACCCGCAAGATGCTCACTCGTCTACCGGATCCTTGCGGATTCCTGGGGCAGACTGCCGATCTCCGAGTCCAAGGAATTCCGGGGACACACTACCGATCTCCCAGCCCGCGGGGTCCGCTGCTACGCGAAGACCAGGACTCGCGGCGGATACCACCGACTGGAAGGAATCCCTCGACTGTTCCTCAGACGATCTTGACCTGCCCCCCGAAAACCGGTCCAAGGAGCATGCTAGGATCGGGAAGAAGGGAGGCTGAGATGTCGAGGAAGCGGTACCGACCGGAAGAGATCATCGCCAAGCTGCGTGAGGCGGATGTTCTGTTGAGCCAGGGGGCCAAGGTAGCTGACGCGGTGAAGGCGATCGCGATCCACGAGGTGACCTACTACCGTTGGCGGAAGGAGTACGGGGGGCTGAAGGTCAGCCAGGTGAAGCGGCTGCGTGAGCTGGAGAAGGAGAACACGCGGCTGCGGAAAGCGGTCTCTGATCTGACTCTGGACAAGATGATCCTGCAGGAGGCGGCCCGGGGAAACTTCTGAGCCCCGAACGCCGCCGTGCCTGTGTGCGCTTGGTCTGCGAGAAGCTCCAGGTTTCCGAGCGGCGAGCGTGTCGGGTGCTTGACCAACATCGATCGGTGCAACGGTATGCTGCAACGGTGCGGGACGACGAGGGCGCGCTCACAGCTGCCGTTATCTCCCGCGCCAGCCAATTCGGACGGTACGGCTACCGGCGTGTCACCGCCCTCCTTCAGCATGCGGGATGGGACGTGAACCACAAACGAGTGGAGAGGATCTGGCGACGGGAGGGGTTGAAGGTGCCGCAGAAGCAGCCCAAGAGAGGGCGCCTGTGGTTCAACGACGGCTCCTGCGTGCGCCTGCGGCCGGAATACACGGATCACGTGTGGGCGTACGACTTCGTGGCCGATCGCACCCACGACGGGAAGGCCTTGCGCATGCTGACGGTGGTCGACGAGTACAGTCGCGAGTGTCTGGCGATTGTGCCGGGACGGAGTCTGTGCTCGGATGATGTGATTGAGACACTGGCCGACCTGTTTGTGGAGAGAGGCGCACCGGACTACCTCCGCTCGGACAACGGGCCGGAGTTCTGTTCCAAAGCGGTGCGGGAGTGGCTGGAGGATCTCGGGGTTGAGACGCTGTTCATCGAACCAGGAAGCCCGTGGGAGAACGGGTACAACGAGAGCTTCAACGGCAAGCTGCGCGACGAGCTGTTGAACCGGGAGATCTTCTACACGGTGGAAGAGGCAAAGGTGCTGATCGAGAACTGGCGACGGGAGTACAACACAGCCCGTCCTCACAGCAGTCTGGGCTACTGGCCACCTGCGCCTGAAGCGCTGGTCGCCGTCGGTCGAGAGATGCTAGACTAACTCTAGGAGTGGACCGAACACCGGGGGCAGCTCAGTCCTCCTACCCGGCATGCATCATCGCAGGCCGCAACCTGCCCATCCCTTGTCCGTGTGGCCGCAGGCTGCTATGATGACAGACGGGAAGTGCTGTGTACACAGCACAGGGGAAGGGGCGGAAAGAAGAGATAGGAGGGTGACAAAGGGTTCGGCGAGCGAGAGGGCTAGGTGGCACGCTGCCAGTTGCTACGCGCCAGACGAGGGGGTGCAGTCAAAGGAGGCGAGCCGCCTAAGTGCGGAGGTGCGGACATGTACGGCCAGAAGAGGGTTCTTGGTGGGATCCGTGGTCTCTCGCCCGCGAGGGAGAAGTGGGCGTCAAAACCGGCAGGGGACCTGCCCAAGAAAGTGACGGTGCAGCTCACGTCCGGCGAGTCGGGCCGCCTGGACATGACGGACCCGCGCGCCGTTCTTTGGGCGAGGATCATTGAGGAATTGGCGGAGGAGCATAGGCCCGTGTACCTGGAGATCGATGAGGAGATGGGCGTCATCACGAATCTTCTCATCCCGGCACTCTATAGAGTCGAGCGAGTCGATGAGGACGAGCACGGGGACCTGATGATCCGACTCCAGCCATCCCATGCTGTCCACTTCGTTCTCCGATCTGACCCGAACTCCTCCGCGATGCAATCGAGTCTGTGGGCAGCGCTAGCCGACGGATCCGACCGACTGATCACTGAGACCCGCGACGAGCACGAGATCATCGACGTCAGGCTGCCGGAGCGGGTCACTCGAGGGACGGGGAGCAGCCCCACAACGCCTGCAGAAGATCCGCCAGTGTCCGAGGCAAGATCCAAACAAGTGTTTGGCAACATGGGCGCCGAGTCATGCGACCCGTGCGGCCCTTCCTCCGACTGCATTCCGTTCCTGTACCCGGACGATGGCTGTTGGATCCGGGCACATATGATGTGTCGCTTGATGCAGAAGGGCGGGCCGGACACTGCAACGAATCCTCCCGAGGACCCTGAGAAGGTCTGGATCCACTTCGATCACCTTCACGCCGTGCCAACGGCTAACCATCCTGACTGCAGTGTGAGTTGGGCGTGGCACGTCGCACCCACTCTGATGGTCACTGTGCCCGGCGGGAATCAAAAGCGCGTCATCGATCCCTCGCTCTGCGACACGCCGGTATCGCTGTCAGAGTGGATGAAGCAGCAGGATGCCGATCCCAGCGCTCACCTACACGAGGGCCCCTGGACGGACTGGAATCACTACGGGGATGGAGAGGGTCCCCTATGGAGCTTTGACCAGGCGTCGGATTACTACTTCATGAAGGATTGCCGACGCAAACTGGGAGATCGCTGTCGTAGCCTCGGGCCTCCTCCCTACGGCTGCACGCGAGGGTGTTTCTTCATTGTCGATCGGAGCACCTTCTCCGACGACGAGATCGAGGCCATGCTGCAGGCGTCGACTCCCGCTTTGATCCAGAGTGCCTTGTACGTCGTCGTGGACGGTTTCAGCCCAAACGAGCTTGGCTTCTCAGCTCCGACCATGCAGTACGTACCAACGCTGAACATTGCGCCGCTGGTAGCGGGGATGTCGGTCACGCCAGTCCAGTTGAACTTCGAGTACCCATTTCACCTCAATCGCCGGCAGCGGCTCACGTGGGTCTACGACGTGAGCTTTGCAGGCGCAGACGGGTTCATGGGCGCGCCGATCGTGGTGGCGTTGCAGGCTTCGATGGCCTCGCCGACGGCGTCCGTGTCGAACGTGGGGTACCTGTATCTGATCAAGCAGCCGAATCCCTATGAGATCGACGGCGCGATCTCCTGGTTGAGCACCGATCTTCGCGTGTTCCAGATCATGGCCGGGCAGTCGAAGTTCGGGATTCCCCTCACCTCTAACCCCTCCGGCTTCATTGCCCAGGTCATTGCCAATCTGAACAACGGGAACACCGGCGGGCAGACCTTCGACGGCGATATCTCAGTCGACCAGCAGAGCTCCCGCCTCGAACTGTCGAGCACGGTGGGAGGCACGCCGGTCTACAACTTCGCGGTAGCCAAGGTCCGTTATCGTTCGCTCACCCTCTCGGCAACTGACGTGCGCGTCTTCTTCCGTCTCTTCCCGGCAGCCACTACATCGCTTGAGTACGATCAGGCCACCACCTACCGGCGCCATGCGACGGGCTCGACAGTCGTTCCGCTCCTCGGTATCAGGAACAACGAGCTGGCAGCGATACCCTGTTTCGCCTCGCCCCGCATCGACTCCGGTGTGACAAGCATGACCGTGCAGACTGATGCGCCAAACGTACAGACGATTCCGCCGAATGCAGGCGGTGCCGAGGTCGTCCGATACTTCGGCTGCTGGCTCGACATCAATCAAACGCAACCACAATTCCCCAGCCAGCCGTCGCCCGCAGATGGGCCGTATCCGTCCGGCAGAAAGAGTATCCAAGACCTCATCCGCAACGAGCACCAGTGCCTTGTCTCCGAGATCGCCTTCAGTCCCGCGCCTGCCCAGAGTGGGTCCACGCCCTCGGACTCGGACAAGCTCGCGCAGCGGAACCTGGCGATTGTCGCGTCGGCGAATCCGGGATTCGTGTCCTCGCGGCGCATACCGCAGACGTTCGAGATTCGACCGTCGACATCGAAGCAGGAGAACGATGAGTTGCTGATCGACTGGGGAGACGTGCCGGCCGGGAGTGTCGCGACCGTGTACTTGCCTGGCATCGCTGCAAGCGATGTCCTGCTGCTGGCTGCGAAGAAGTACCGATCTCACCGGCTGGTGCGGATTGACGAACACACTGTGCGATGCGACACGGGAGGCATCACCTACCTGCCGATCCCATTCACGGATAGCAGCCTCCCCGGCATGCTGACAGTGGATCTTGCCGAGGGAATCGAAGAGGGGCAAGTATTCAAGGTTGTCGTTCGACAGGTGACGAGCGAGTCGCAGCGTGTCCCTCTTCCACTTGCCGAGGCACGAAAGCCCAGCTCGAGACACATCGTGGGGTCGTTCCAGCTAACCATACCCGTGCGAGCGAAAGGTGACATCCTGCCAGGTCAACAGCGCCTGCTCTCCAATCTCCGTTGGATCGAGCGGGCTATTCCCTCGGAAGATCGTTGGGCACCGGTCTTTGGCAGATACGTCATGCAGGTGGCCGGGCGCGTCGACGGACTGGGTGGGGATTCGAAGAAGGTCGCTCCATCTAGCTCCGGCCAGTGGCGGGAGGCATATAGAACCTGCCTCTTCTTCGCGCTCGCGACCGCTGCACTCATCGCGGCAGTAGTCGCCGGTAGCGGCACGCAGAGCAGTAGCACCGTGGTACTGGGCGGCGGCATCCCAGCCGTGGCTCTTCTGACCGGTACGATTCGGTTCTGGAGAGAGCGCTGTCGGCCCACAGCGTGTCAGTTGCTCCGAGCTCTGCTGGCTGGTCTAGGCATCGGCGCACTCGTGCTTGCCCTGATGGCTCTGCTCGGGCAGTCGACGCCGCGACTTGTCGCAGCGCTCTCTGCAAGTGCGGGCCTAGCTGTGGCAACGGCTGTAGCCGGCTGGATGAAGAGGTGCTTTCAAAGGGATATGAGACTCTAGCCAGGACGCCGCAGAGGACGTGCAGCGCGGTGTGAGGGCAGGCCCCGGGGAGGACGGGGTACATCTTGACGCGATGCATCTGCCCGCGGCCGAGGTCCTCTCCTAGTCGTGGACTCGTGGTGCACATCGCCGACCGGAAGAGATCCCCCGGGTGTTCCTCGGATGGTCTCTCCCCGATTCAGAAGCACACACGCACGGGACGCCCATTCGGAAGCGGTGCGTTCCTCCAGCACATTAAGCGTGTCACAGGCCACGTGCGTCGCCGCACGAAACTAGAGTCGAGGCGCGGGATGAGCACTGTGTTCCCGACATTGCGGGCCGCTAGCACTGAACCTGACGTCGTCCAGCTCAGCGACGAGGGTCCGTTGCAGCCAATAGAGCTTGGTTCAAGCTCACGATTCGATCGGCCATGACGCTGCCGATGTTGGTCAGAATCTGCAATCCGGCCTCTGGTTCGTCGTGGGTCAGCTCCTCAAGAAAGCTCCGGCGAAGGACCAGAACCTCCCCCCGCGTCACGGCGCGAACGGATGCACACCTCTCTCCGGTCGTACAGAAGAAGGCGATCTCTCCGAATACGTCACCCTTCTCGAGGATCGCTAGCCTCTTGTCCTGGGCGATCACTTCGAAGACGCCGTCGAGAACGACGTACATCTCCCGTTCCTTCGTTCCACTCCGAGCGATCACGTCACCGGGCGAGAGATCGAGGATGAAGCCTGAAGACGTCAGTTTCCTTGTAGCTTCTGGCGAGAGCGCATTGAGGAAAGCCGGAGTCGCTCTCTCATCTTCGAGCAATTGACGCTTGAGGTGCTCCCACACGGCTTCCTCATCGAGCTTGACCGGCACGGAGTCCCCTTCGAGGACTCGGGAAAGGCGCGACACGTCAAACCCGGGCGCCCTGCCCGCGTCAGCATGGCTCGTGGCCAGTTCGCCCGTCGTCTCGCCACACACGGCAAGACGGCGCTCCGCAGGCACAACCACGACCATCGGAATCCCAACGCTTGAGCCTGCAGGAATCAGGCGCCCGTCGTACGGCCGGGCGCCGAGGCTCCTCTTGTAGTGCTTCACGAGACCAGGGACGCAGTAGAGAAAGCACAACTGGACGTCGTTTGCGACCCATTGTTGGCGCATGGCATCCACGAGCAATGGGAAGACGTTCTTGCCGCGAGCGCTGGGCCTGACCATCAGCCGCCCCAGCTCCGCGATGGCCACGTCCTCGATGCCCGGGAACATCTCCATGGAGAAGAGCCGCTGGTACTCCTCAGGGATCTCGCCTGCGGGCCAGATGAGAAGTCGCTCTGCCCCGACGATGTGATCGAGCGGCCCCAGGTACAGGTTGACCGCGTGGTCGGTTTCGTCCTCGGCGTCCCGGAGCCACCTGTGACCGTGATCGACGCTTGGGTAGTTCCGCTTCAACTCCTCGACGTATATCTCGTAGCGGAAACGCCAAATCGCTTCGAGTTCCTCCCGCGACGTGGCGGAAAACACCTTTCCAGTCTCCGACACTGATGCCTCCCTTCTCTGCCGACGGCCCAAGACCGGGATCCCTCACCCTCGGCGTCATCGCCGGGTGATTCTACTCCCCGTGCGTGGAGAGACGACGGCCGCGCTACGGAACCTAGCGGGCGTTGAGATCAGACTGTGACGTGACCCGTCTGCCAGGCCCGAGGTTCTCTCCTGTTCGGGGACTCGCCGGTTGATCGCCGAACAGTCCGCCCCACGTTGGGTCGCCATCATGCGTGCAGTCTGGTCGGTCTGTGCCCGAGCCATGGCCGCACTCCGGACCGCGGGGCAGCACACCGGCATCTCCACTCGTGGTCACGCCGCGACGGTCACACGAGTCCCCCAATTGGGCACCTCGGCTCCACAACGGCCGACAGCCAGGGCGGCTACAAACCGCAGGCACTCTGGCCGACGGCAGAGACCCGATCCCACTACCCGGTCACTTCGAAGAGTTCTCGGGCTGTCTACTCTTGCACCATGTGCACAACTCGCTGGGGCAAAGGAATCTCGATGCCCTGTTCATCGAAGGCTTCCTTGATCCGCCGCGTCGTGCCGAAGAGGACGTCCCAATAGTCGGCTGGGCTGGCCCACATGCGGACGATCAGGTTGACACGAGACTCGTCCAGTCCGCCGACAAGGACCTGGGGAGCTGGCTCCTTGTGGACCCGTGGGTCGCTCGAAGCGACCGCCGCGGCGACCGCGGAGGCCTTCTCGATCGACGCGGAGTAGGCAATCCCAACCGGCACGTCGACCACCCGCGTCTCGTAGCCCGTGAGGTTGCGAACGGTTTCGCCGCAGATCTTGCTGTTGGGTACCAAGACCTTGATGTTGTCCAGCGTCGAAACGATCGTTGTGAACAGCTGAATGTCCTTCACTGTTCCAGAGACCCCAGCCACTTCGATGTAGTCCCCGACCCCGAATGGCCGAAGGATGAGAAGCAGCACCCCCGCAGCGAAGTTCGAGAGGGATCCCTGGAGCGCAAAGCCGATAGCAAAGGCCACGGCACCAAGTACGGCAACAAGGGACGTCGTTTCGATGCCAAAGCGGGCCAAGGTCGCGATGACTGCGAAGACGAGGATGGCCACGTACGCCAGGCGCGCCACGAACGTCTGGAGCTCCACGGGTGTCTTGGTCCGCCTGAGAGCTCCCTTCACCAGTCGCCGCGCGACGCGGGCCAAGAGATACCCGACGACCAGTGTGACGATTGCCCCCACCACCTGCCCTGCATACGCGACCGCCCATTCCGTGATTTGATCCCACATGTCCGCTGCTCCTCCTCTTGGTGGTTTGGTGATCCGCTGATCAGCATATCATGAAGCCGCCGGAGTCGCGCAAGCGGCAGTTCCTGGCCTCGCCAGACGCTCCTGTTCATCGGCAGATGCGGGTCGCGCCAGAGGCGGCATCACCCACCGCTCGGAGAAGGTGCAAATCTGGCATGCGAAGCCGAAGAAACAACGGGTCATCTTCCACTTCATCCCCACCTACTCCTCGTGGCTGAACCTGGTCGAGGTGTTGTTCAACCTCGTCCAGGCGAAGGGCATCCGTCGCGGGAGGCTCCCGTCGAAACAAGATCTCACGGCCAAACTGCTCGCACGCCGGGAGGGTCAGATCTTGACGCGACAGTGGAGAGAGACGGAAACCGTCGGATTCTGGGGCATGATACCCGTCTCCGGATCCGTGAGATCAGCTGCTTTGCGAAAACCCGGCTCGTGGCGGACGTCGCCGACTGGAAGGAGTCCCTCGGCTGCTGCTTGGTAGATCTCGATTCTGCCCATCATATCCTCCTTGGCATGGCCCACGACCGGCTCCGGGCGTCGCTTTGTGATCCGTCACGTCTGCCCTAGCTCTGTCCCAGCAACAGGTACATGGCGACGGCGGTAGAGAGCGCCGTCAGCAACGGTGTGATCCGATGCAGCATCGAGATCGCTCGGGGCATGGGCTTGCTCGCGCTCAAGAGACCGCCGGTGGCCATGGTACTGAGGAACAACGCTCCGGTAGCCACGACGGCCGTCCATTCGATCGCGGCGAGCCTTGTGACGTGGCTCGTCTGGTAGACGACGATGCCGAGGAGGGCGATCGCCGCGAGCGAGGCTAGTTTGTGGATCGTCAGAATGGCCGCATTGTATGGCTTTGCAGAATGGCTCAGCCAATAGCCCGACGCGAAGATGAGAAAGAAGAGCAATGTGGTAACTACGAGCCGTATCTGATTCGTACTCATTTGACCCTCCTCCTGCAACTCACAGTACACGGCTGCGAGCGCGTCATGCAAGCGGACGCGACCCAACGCTTGCTCGCCAACGGACACTGCCGTGTCACCACAAGAGAGCGGATGAACCCGTCCCGAGATCGATCCCGCAGGCTCCACGAGCCGACTGTCCGATGGGAGCAGAGACTTGCGTGAATGGGGCATGCGGCCGCGACCTCCGCGAGTGGCTCAGCTCTCCGGTACACTCCTCCTCTCGCCCCGCAGTGCTGGGTGATGAGACAGGAGGAGTGGAGAACGTGGACAGGGCCATTCGAGTCGATCGGCTCTCCCGGAGCTACGGGAAGCGTCCCGGGATCGAGGAGATCACGTTCTCCGTCGAGCCCGGGGAGGTTGTCGGCCTGCTCGGGCCGAACGGCGCCGGGAAGACGACGACCCTGCGCATCCTCGCCGGGATCATCCCCCCAACGAGCGGACGGGCGACAGTGGCGGGGATTCCTCTCTCACAGCCAGAGCGGCTGCACCAAGCGGTCGGCCTCCTTCCGGAGGCGCCCGGGTTCTACGAGCGGGCGACCGCGTGGCGGAACCTCGTCTACTTCGCCCGCTTCTACGACGGCGTCTGCGTCGAGGGGCGCGTCGAGGCCTGCCTCAAACGCTTTGACCTCTGGGAGCGCCGCGACGATCGCGTCGCCGGCTACTCGCGAGGGATGAAGCTTCGCCTCGCCCTCGCCCGCGCCTTGGTCCACGAGCCGCCAGTCCTCCTCCTCGACGAGCCGACCGCCGGCCTCGACCCCGAGGCAGCGCGAGACGTGAGAGACCTCATCCGAAGCCTCGCTCGGGAGGGACGCGTCATCCTCCTCTCGACCCACAACCTGACCGAGGCCGAGGAGCTCTGCGCGCGGGTTGCCCTCATCCGCACGCGCCTCCTTGCCTACGGCCCGCCGCTTGGCCTGCGCGACAGGGCGGCGCCACCCGTGGTCGTCGTGCGACTCGAAGGTCCCGCCGAAGTCTCTCCGGGCCTCACCGCGCTTCCCTTTGTGCGATCCGCAAGGGCTCACGGAGACCGCTTGCAGGTCGAACTCGCCTCGCAGGCCGACCGGCCGGCGCTCGTAGAGGCGCTCGTCCGCGCCGGGGCGCGCGTCCTCGAGGTGACCGAGGAGCGGCCGTCGCTTGAGGCCGCGTACCTCGAACTTGTCCACGACGAGAGGAGGCCAGCGTGAACTCAAGGATCCAAAACGTCCTTGCCCACGAGTGGCGCCACTTGGCAGGAAGCGTCTCGAACCTCCTCTACGTCACCGTGATTCCGTTCCTGCTTACCGGTGAGGCGCTCCTCGTAATCGCGCTCGTCCATCGCTTCGCCGGATCCGCGATCGTCCAGAGCGGAGCGCTCACGTCGATGCTCGACCGCATGGCCGCCCAAGTCCCGATCCTCTCCGCAGCCTCCAGGGAAGAGCAGGTCCTCGCCTTCCTCGTCTACCAGTTCAGCTTCTTCTCGCTGCTTGTGCCGGCGATGATCGCGAACGTCTTTGCGACCCTCAGCCTCGTCGAGGAGAAGCTCTCCCGCATCCTCGAGCCCCTTCTGGCGACGCCGGTCCGCACGTGGGAGCTCCTCCTGGGCAAAGCCCTCGCCGGCGCAATCCCGGCGATCCTCGTCTCCTGGCTGTGCACGGGCCTCTTCCTCGCTGCGGGGACCGGCCTCGGTTGGGGCGTCGCGATCCAAGCCGTCCTCACCTCGGGGTGGCTCCTTTCCGTCCTCCTCCTTGCCCCGATCGTGGCTCTCGCGAGCTTTCTAGTCGGGATCGTCGGATCGGCCCGCGCGACCGATCCGAAGGGCGCCCAGGCCGCAGCGATCTTCCTCGTCCTCCCCATCTTCGGCCTGATCGCCCTCCAAGCCACCGGGGCCATCTGGTTCAGCGCCGGGATCGTCCTCCTCCTCGCCGCTGCGCTCGCCCTCGTCGACCTTTTGCTTCTGCGGATGGCGGTCCGCCTCTTCTCACGCGAGACCGTCGTCATCCGATGGCGGTAGAGGTCTTCCGCTCCCACGCCTTGCGCGGCCGGCGTTCGACGTCCAGCAAGAGAGGTCTCAATCAGGCGGTGCTTCCCTAGGCTCTTCGCTCGTCTTGCGCCGCGGCACGGTTCCGGAGACGTGGGATGGCGGAAAACGTTCCATCCAACTCCTTCTCCCGGCGCTCGCTCGTCCAGCAACCCAGCCGGTTCGACTACCGTCCGCTCCACTAGACGAATTCACGAGAGGGCCGGTCGGGTCTTCCCCCTTCCCTCGGCTGCGGGCGGTCAGGCGCCGGGCCGATTCGCCCCCGAGCGAGGTGCCAAGACGCTCACCCATCTGACGAAACCGTCACGCCACAATCTGCCGCTCGGGAGACAGCAGACAGAGACCAGGCAACTGAGGTTGAGTCCCGCGTCCGGGTTGCCCCGCGATGTCTTCGATGCGGATAGGTCCGAGGCTCCCACTTGACCCGGAAACCAACGAAACAGAGACTGAGCAGAGCACTGGTCAAGAAGGAGGCGGGAATGAAGAAGATCCTCTGTCTGGCGGGCATGCTGGCGCTGGTCGCTGCATTCGGTGCGCTCTCGTTTGGCGCCGGCCGGACATTCACCAACAACACCGGCGGACCCGTCACTGGAATCAGGATCACGTTCTCGGACATGGTTTGGATCACGAGCTACGACAGGGCTTTGTTCCCAACCCAGGACCCGGTGGGTGTCGCGTCGGAGATCACCTTCAGCGGCGGACAACTCCCCAGTCTGGGCCAGTTTCGGATCGCATGGGGCGAGGAGTACGCCACGGTCTTGCTCTACAACTGGATCTCAGGCTCCGGGTCTTCCAGCCACGTCGAGTACCCGACAGCTTTCGGGATCGACTATGCCCATCCGGAGAAGTACCTCCCGCAAGGAGAGCAATCGAAGATCTCAAACCCCGCGATGCTCGACTCGCTGCGCGGCAGAGAGAAGAGCCTGGCGCACCTCGGGGAGATCTACCAATGGCTGCACCGTGAATTCAGCTTCTACAGCGCGGGCGGCGCGACCATTGGAAAGGTAACAGGGGATGACCTCCTTGCGAGCCGTCGACTCCGCGGCTGTACGGACTGCACGTTGGTCTACGCAGCCGTGGTGCGAGAACTCGGCTATCCAGCCCTCATGGTGGGCGGCCTCAACATCGAGTGGATCCAGCGATTCCAGAAAGGAGAGCAAGGCGGCATCGTCGGACATGCCTTCGTCGAGGTCTTCCTGATCGACCGGTGGATCCTGATCGATTCCACAAACGGCCCCTACGTCGAGAGCGGGTACGATCCAGCGAACCCAGCCCTGCGCGACCCGAGAGGGAGCTACTACGGCGTGTCGTCAACCGGCTATCGCGTCATGTCGAAGGGGGTTGACACCCGGGCCTGCGGCATCCACTCGACGGAGGAGAACTCACAAGCGGCACTCTCCTTCGCCCGCCGAGTGGACGTCACATCGGTGACGTATCCGGCCTACGTCTGGAAGACGTTTGCTGGATGACCCTGCCGATCCCCTGAAGCCCTCGCCAGGTGCCGCGGAACGCTGATCGGACCGAGAACGGATCAAGCCCTACCCACACGAATGCGACGCTTCTCTGATTCGCGCCCGGCGGACAATCCGCTTCTTGACCTAGTCTGCCGCGCCTTCCTGCGGCTGCCGCAAGCATTCGAGAGCTTCCTGCAACTCCTCAAGGTTGCCTATCATCGTACGGCGAGCGAGTCGGGACCAACTGGGGGCGGGTGCGACTGGCTACCTGCAAGAGCTGTCCAGTGCCTAGCGCAGTGGAAGTTGTTTTAGGCGGCCTATGGCAAATCGAGGTGAGTAGCGCTGACCTGTCGGCGTGTGCTAGACTCCTTTCATAGGACAAGGAGGTCGTAGCTGTGAAAAGAAGAACTGCAATTGCTTTGAGCCTGGCGCTTCTTGTCGGGTGCCTGTCCGCGACGGTCGCGCCCGAGGCGGTTCCACAAGCGGTCACCTTCGGAGGGCATACCCAAAGCGTGAACTCTGTTGCCTTCTCGCCTGATGGAGTACTTGTCGCCTCGGGCTCAGCGGACAACACCGTGAAGCTGTGGAACGTCGCAACGGGGCAGGAGGTCCGCACCCTTAGAGGTCATACCAGCTCTGTCCGCTCGGTTGCCTTCTCGCCCGACGGGACACTCCTTGCCTCGGCGGGGACAGACGACGCCACGGTCAGGGTGTGGAGTGTCGCTACGGGAGCGGTGGTGCGCATTCTTGAACCCGGCGGACCTGTCGAGTCCGTCGCGTTCTCTCCCGATGGCAGAATCCTCGCCTCAGGGTCGGGTGAGCCCCCGGGATGTCCCGGCAGCGGGCACGATCTGGTGAGGTTCTGGAACGTCGCTACGGGAGAGGAGCTGCGCACCCGCAGCGAGCAAAGCTACATCGACGTGCGACGTGTCACCGATGTTGTCTCCCTCGCCTTCTCGCCCGATGGGCAACTCCTCGCTTCGGGTTCGGTGGACTCGACGGTGAAGCTGTGGGACGTTGCCACGGGGGCGGAGGTGCGCACCCTCGCCGACCGTGGCGATTCAATCTACAACGTTGCCTTCTCTCCCGACGGGAAGCTCCTCGCCACGGTGTCGCAGGACATGACGATGAAGCTATGGAACGTCGCCACGGGTGCGCTGGTGCGCACTCATACCAGCAACTACGGCATCCACTCCATTGCCTTCTCACCCGACGGACGACTTCTCGCCACAGGGGACGCGGGCGGCACGGTGAAACTGTGGGACGCTGCCACGGGAGCGGAGGTGCGCTCCCTCATGGACGATCGCTTCAGTGTCGGCTGTGTCACCTCCCTCGCCTTCTCGCCCGATGGGAAGCTCCTTGCTTCGGGAAACTGGGACGACAGGGTGAAGCTGTGGAATGTTGCCCTAGGAACGGTAGCACGAACCCTCGGAAGCCATACGTGGGATCTCACGTCCATCGCCTTCTCCCCTGACGGGGCACTTCTGGCCTTGGGGTGGAGGGGCTGGCAAGTGAAGCTGCAGAACGTCGAGACGGGGGAGGAGATCTTCCTTGCATATCAGAGTAGCGCGGTCGTGGCTGTTGCCTTCTCGCCCGACGGGAAGCTCCTTGCGTCGGGATCGGGGCGGGAGGTGAAACTGTGGGACGTCGCCACGGGAGCCGAGGTGCGGACCCTAGAGGGCCACACTCAAGATGTCGGCTCCGTCGCCTTCTCCCCTGACGGCACGATCCTCGCTTCGGGGTCGTGGCAAGAGGTGAGACTGTGGAGCGTCTCCACGGGGGCGCAACTGCGGACCTTGGAAGGCCATGATCAGGATGGCGACTCCGTCGCCTTCTCTCCCGACGGGGCGCTGCTTGCCTCCGGGTCGGGGAACGGCACGATCATGCTGTGGAGGGTCGCCACGGGAGCGGAGGCGTACACACTCGCAGGTCATACCGCCTGGGTCTTCTCTGTCGCCTTCTCTCCCGACGGGGCGCTGCTTGCCTCGGGGTCGGGAGACGGCACAATCAAGCTGTGGGACGTCGCCACGGGAACTGAGTTGCGGACCCTGGTAGGGCATACGCAATGTGTCGACTCCGTCGCCTTCTCTCCCGACGGGGCACTGCTTGCCTCGGGGTCGTGGGATGGCACAACCAAGCTATGGAACGTCGCCAAAGGAGAGGTACAAGGCACTCTTGCGTCCGAGACAGGCGCCGTCTACTCCGTTGCCTTCTCCCCCGATGGCGCGCTGATTGCCTCGGTGTCGAAGCAGCAGATGGTACAGCTGTGGGAGTTCATGAAATAGAGTGGAGGGCATGGCCATCTGGCAGCCCCAGATTCGCTGAAGAAAGACAAACGGAACGGGAAAGTGGGATCCTCTCTCCATTCTTGATCGATCCCGCGTGAGGAGGGGGCGAGCCCGGCCCGGCGAAGGACGTTGGGGTCTGCTCACTCGCAGTCGGCGTTACCGGTGCTGGTGCGGGTCCTCCGTGGGCCAGGTCTTGGGCAGATCGTTCCGCTTGATGCCGTACAGATTCTCCCATAGCCTGGGCCAGGCGTTCCTCATGGAGGTTGGTATGCAAAGGCTAGTCTCGTCAGCGGGGCTTGTCTCGCTTGTCCTCGCGTTCAGTGTTATGTCGCTCGCGGCAACGCAGACCTTCACCAACAATACAGGGGGGCCTGTCAACGGAATCCGGATCACTTTCTCGGACATGGTTTGGATCACGAGCTACGACAAGGCCGTGTTCCCGACCCAGGACCCGGTGGGTGTCGTGTCGGAGATCACGTTCAGTGGCGGGCAACTCGCAAATCTGGGGCAGTTCAGGGTCACGTGGAGTGAAGCCTACGCCAACGTCGTTTCCTTCACATGGCTCGGAGGCTCTGGTTCACCCTCGTCGGGTTCCCCCTCTGGGTGCGCGTCGGGCCCGGCCGCCACGGCAGCCGGGTCACAGCAGACGGCTTCTGCGACGAGTCTGTCGCACGTGGGGTTCTCGCTGGCATACGATGTGGACCTCTCCAACCCAAGCTGCCACGGGCTCTCCGTGACGCTCACGATCCGCACCAAGGGTATCTCCTCGCTTGACCTCTCCACCAGCCGCTACCACCCTGTTGCGACGGCGAACTCCCCTGAGCACATCGAGTTCGGCGCGGTGCCGGCGCAGGGCTTCTCCGTCCAGGAGACACAACGAATGCACGGAGACCCGCACGGCAACCCGGAGCAGGAGCCCGTGTGGCGCCTCTCGTTTCCAGAGGGCGCGACGGTCACCGTCCGCTATGGGCGGACCTTCACGCCTGCATCCGAAGACGGCAACAACGGTGTCACGGCGTATCTGGATAGCGATCTCTTCCTCGCGACCGGTGAGAGGTATCTCGTCATCCCGGAGATGCGGGAAGGAGACGTGTGGGGCGCGGCCTACGCAGATGCACTTCAGGGCGTTGCCGTGCACTACCGCCTGCCTGGCGACTGGACCGTGTGGACTCCCTGGAGTCCCCTTGGCGACACCACCTTTGACCCCTGCACCTACGCGGGCCCCAACGCTGCCACCACGAATCTCACCTGCCTGGCGATGTCAACGGTCATTGCCGGCCCGCCAAACTCGCTCACAGCGCGCTGCCGCGCCATCGGAGCGACCGAGGTCACGCTCGTGTTCAGCCGTGGGATGAGGGATCTGGAGACGACCGCCAGGCAGATGTTCGAGGTCTTCGAACTCGTGCAGAACCTGTGGGGCGAAGCCGTGGATGCGAGATACCTGGCTGCATTCCCCACGACGTCCTATCGCCTGTACTCCGGCGAATGGACCAACTCGCAGGGGTACTCGGCGAACCAGGGGGGTCCCAACGGCGATCTCTGGATGTTCCTTCACCAGGTCTACCATCGCTGGAACGGATGGGTCTACGCCACTCGGTACGACCCCGGGACTGGCTGGGCCTACAAGTTCTACGGCGAAGCCTGGAACTGCTACTACCAGGACAAGATCTTGAACCTGCTCCAGGATGTCTTCCCTGAGAAGTGGCACTACTGCCGCCAGTTCTACGAGCAGTACCTCACGATGAGAACCAGCGCGGATGCACCTGTGTCCGCCGCTGACCGGCCGGGGCTCACCGGCGGGCAACAAGACTTCATTGCCTACTCCAAGGGGGCCCTGGTGGCGTACATGCTCGATCGAGAGATCCAGCGCCGGACGCAGAACCGATACTCGCTCGATGACGTCGTCAAGGAGATCTGGGTCGAGTACGGACACCACAACGGTTCCTTCGGCTACGATGACGTAGAGGCCATCCTCCTGCGCCTGACCGGCTCAGACTTCACCGGCTTCTTCGATGCGTACGTTTTCGGGACGGAGCCGTTGGTGCTCGCGGAACTCCAATAGGCACGTCGATGCGCCGGATCGCCGCGTCCGGTCCCTTCCTCAGGACTGGCGCAAGGCGACATGGACTCACCGGAAGCATGCCGCTTGACTGCCAAGCGCCCCCCAGCGCCTTCGGGCGCTGGGGGGCTGACATCCCAGACAAGGCTCCTCTTAGTTCAACGTGCAAGCATGCACTCACCGTTCACATCGTTGTTCCACTCACCGCCTGGCGGACACTCGGGCACTTGGTTAAAACAGTCGGCCACGACTGTGTACGAGCAGCTGAGGGGACACGGAGGTACAGACGTGCAGGAGATATGCAGCGTGATCGGCAAGGTGCTCGAATTCCCAGGGAGCCCGCCAACGATAGAATACGTGTGTGTGGCGCTACCACAGCAGGAGTTCAGGCAGACGCTGAAGCTATTTGGCGTCGGACCGGCGCCGATGTTTGTGACGATTACTGTGACAGTGAGATCGCACTGGCAGTACAGACCTGCTGGGCCGTCGACTATTCTGCAGGTGTAAGTACACTTCGTTACATCGACGATGAGATCCGCGCACTTTGGCGCATTGGGCCCCGTAGTCTGCACCTTGTACAACTGCGGGGGTACTAAGAAGGCGCAAGACCCAACGTACCCTCCTGCAGGACCGTCAACGGTAGGCGTAACGACCGAGAAGCAGAACGTGGCCGAGCTCCCAGGCATGATCCCACAACCGGTTCCCATCCACAGACAGCCGCCGGACGTAAACGACCCCGTCCACCCTGTTGGCTGATTCGGGATTCCCGAAGTCGTCACCCCGGTGGGGATGGGTATAAAGAACTCGCACACGCCGCAGCCACCCGAAACAAAGCTTTTGTTATTCAAGATGTAGCAGTAGGTGTCGATCGTTGGGCTACGGTCCAGGCACTCTATAATCTGTACCTCTCCAATCTGTGCCTTTCCGACGTCAAGGGTAATAGAAGTCGTGGTGTCGTCCACGATGTTGCGGCACGGCTGGGCTATCTCGCCCTGCGGCTCGATGACCGGAGACAAGGCAAGCATGAACTCCACCTTCACCCATGCTCCCTGGTACAAGAGATAGAGGGCGTCCGTCTCTTTGGCTTCCGTCTGGAGCACCTGACCCTGGATTTTGGCCGCCCACGGGTCGGCCTGCGCCCAGGCAAGATCGACCGCGTAGTTGCCGCTCGGGGTCTTGTCGTAGCGGAAGGAGCGGCCGGCAAAGTAGTAGTTGCGGTCGACCTGCTGCTCTATCCCCACGATCACTCCCTGGCCGCTGTGTAGTTCCAGCCGGTAGGCGTCGTAGGTCGGCTCGGGCTTCAGCGTCAGCGTAATGCCCGGGACCACGCCAGACGTGAATGGAACGTGGATGTCTCGCTCGAACTCCACCGGGAAGCTGGCATCGTAGATCTTGAGCTCAAACTGGTTGGGGTAACGCCGCGCCACATACTGCGCGAGGGTGAAGACGAGAAGGGGATCTGTCGTCCCGCGCGCCGTACCGGTTTCCATACCGCCTTTCCCGAACCGGTCCGCAAGCTCAATCGCGTCCAGCTCATCAACCGTTCCGTCTGCATTGAGATTGGGGAGAAAGTCTGGGAAGCCATGCAGATGAAGCCACGCCAGGATCGTTGCCGCCTCCACGGGAGCGGTCCAGCGGTCCGTCCAGTCCGGCCTGCTGGCCGTGCTCAGCAGCCAGAGGTCAGACACCTCAAACGCATCGATCTTCGGCTGAGTCGTGGCAAGACAACTCAGCCCGAAGAAGAGAGCCATCGCCATAACAATGCCCAGCACACCAGCGCGTCTAGCCATGGAACCTCCTCCTCCTGTCTGCGGGGGCAGCTTCCGTTCAGCAGTCCCCTCTGCCAGGTCGGACGTTGCACTCTGCGTCTGTAGAATACCCGAGTAATCTCAGTATATGTATTCTAGAATATGAGTCAACTTCTGCGGCTGAACCGCCCCGGGATTGCCGGAGACCGAATTCCTTGAGAGGATGGGATTATGGCAAGACCAAGCAGGTACTCTCCCGAGGTGCGGGAACGAGCAGTACGGATGGTGTTCGAGCACACGCGTGAGCACGCCTCCCAGTGGGCAGCGATCCTCTCCATCGCGAGCAAGATCGGCTGCACGCCGGAGACGCTGCGCCAGTGGGTGCGGCGGACGGAGATCGATA
>Ga0315291_10002030_pt1 | contig 26755 bp, 16 predicted proteins | sample YL17G12_20_MG_FD_203070 | JGI IMG/M metagenome (GOLD analysis project Ga0315291, IMG submission 203070) | Sediment microbial communities from Yellowstone Lake, YNP, Wyoming, USA - YL17G12_20 | ecosystem: Environmental > Aquatic > Freshwater > Lake > Sediment | place: USA: Wyoming | collected...
GAATCCCGGAGAGTTTGTTCGGCACCCGATTGCCCGCATTGCCGGAGGACCTCAGTGCCATTGTTGCACGGTCCTCCTTCCGCGAGAAGACCTCCGAGAGGTCTTCTGCGCCCAAGAGGACCAGCTGGTCCTCTGGGCCTAAACGACCTGCGGGTCGTTCACGGCCGAGAAGAGCTTCGCTCGTCTGCGGTCTAGGCGACCTGCGGGTCGCCTGCGATTCCGAATTGCCCGTAATGCCCCGTTCCCCGTTCTGTACATTATATGATAGCGTCGTAATGTTTTATATCTCTCAGTATCATAGAGGCGAACATACGTTGCGCAGGGTGATATCTCGATGCTAACTCCGCAAAGCTCCGGACGGGCACGCTTGTGGGCATTGACTCTAGTTGCGCTGATGGTCCTCCCACCGGTCCTGTCAGCCGGAGGGCCCGATTCCGCTCCCGTGGGCGCCGCCGGCGACGGCGCAGTCTCCCGGGCCGGCGGAGGGCGGGTCATAAGCGACCTCCCCTGGCCGATGTTCGGGCGGGACGCCCAGCACACCGCCAATGCCGGGACGTTTGCGCGCAAGCTCACCGAACCGATGCTCAAATGGACTACTTCGTCGTCGATCGAATCCCGGGGGATGGCCGTGGGCAATTTCACGGGCAACATATTGCTCAACCAGACCGGCTCCTACGACCGCCGAACACTGCACGCCGTGTACGCCGAGAACGGGCTGGTCGATATCGTCGAGGCCTCGACCGGGACGGTCATGTGGCAGGCCCCGCTGGGCGGCACCCTGCTTGCGGCCCCGGCCCTGGCCGACCTCGACCAGAACAACCGCCTGGAGCTCGTTGTGGTCTCCTCGACCGGGAACGTATCCTGCTACGAGCCGGTGACCGAGTGGAACGGGAGCGCCTACAACTGGAGCGGTCACAGCCCGGCCTCCCAGCGCAGGTGGGACCGCCTGCTGGGCGCCGAGGCCAGCTATACATCGCCCGTGATCGGCGACGTTTCCGGCGACGGCGTGAGCGACGTCGTCCTCTGCGCCGGGAGGAACCTGTATGTCCTCTTTGGCCAGAACGGCTCCATCTGCTGGAACGCCACCCTACCAGGGAACCTGGCCACCAGCCCGGTGCTGGTGCGGTACGGGACCGGGGGCCTCTGGGTGGCCGTCCAGTCTTTCAACACCACCATAGTCCTCCTGGAAAGGACCTATTTTTCGCTCTACAACGACAAGGGCCAGGAGAGCTGGACCAAATCGGTGGCGCTCAGCAGCCTCGCCACCACGGTGGTGGCGCTGCCGTCGCCGGCGGTGGCGGACCTCGACAACGACACCTTTGCAGAGATCGCCTTCGTCTCGCCCTTCGAATCGGGAACGGGCCGGGTCTATGTCTATTCGCAGAACGGAAATACCCTTTGGAACCCGTTCCAGCTCAAGGGCCAGGCCGAATCACCTCCGGCGGTGGGCGACGTCGACGGCGATTCGGACGCCGAATTGGTGGTCGCCTGCTGGAACTACACCCTGCCCAGCAACGCCCATATCATGGTAACCGTGCTGGATGGCAAGAACGGCACCCAGGAGTGGACGAAAAAGATAGACCGGTCGTTCGACCTTTTCACGGAAAGGGCCGCCACCGGGCCGGCGCTCGCCGATTTGGATTCCGACAACGCCACCGACATCGTGCTGGCCGCTTTCGACGGGCGCATCTACGGGCTCGGCGGACGCTCCGGGTCCGAGCTGTGGGTCTACAACTCCACGCGCGTTTCTCTCCTGTCGGCGCCGTCCGTGGCCGATTCCGAGCTCGACGGCTTCCCCGAGGTGTTCGTCGACGGGCTGGTGCTGGCCCAGCGCATCGCCGAACTCTCCGTGACTGTCCAGGACCTCAGCTTCTCCAATGACAGCCCGGCAGAAGGCGACGCCGTTTCGATCTCCGCCTTCGTCCACAACAGCGGCACCAAGAGCGCCACCGGCGTCACCGTCCGTTTCTCGGACATCTACGACAACGTCACCGCCTGGACGGCCGACCGGTCCGTGAACGTCTCGGCCGGCGGGAGCGCCGGCGCCACGGTGACCTGGCCCGCCGCCGGCGGAGGCCGGCACCTGTTCCAGGTGTCCGTGGACCCCGACAACGCCATCGACGAGATTTCCGAGGACAACAACCGCGCAGCCAGGGAGCTTTCGGTATTTTCGCACTACACGCTGAGCATCTCCTGCAGCCAGAACGAGAGCTACATCAATGGCGGCGAGGAGGCCGTGTACCTGGTGAACATCCGAAACGAGGGAGACCTCGCCAACGCCGTCAGCGTGAACGTCACTGATGTTCCGTCCGGTTGGACCGTGTCCGTCAGTTCGGACCGGCTCCAGCTCGACGGCGGCAAGAGCTCCACCGTGACGGTAAGGGCCCGCTCCCCCTCCGGGGCAAACGCCGGCGCCTACCCCGCCAGGGTCACCGCCCGCTCCGAAACGGCCACGGCCAACCGCGCCACCGTGACGCTCACGAGCTTCATCCGCGGCCAGCACGGCGTGACCATCTCGCCCCGCTACACCGCCCTCAACTGCATGGCCGACGACCTGGTCACCTACCGCCTCAACGTCGCCAACACCGGCAACTCGGACGAAACGATCCTCTTCACCAACAGCACCCCGCCCGCCGACTGGCTGGTGTTCATCAACCAGCCCTCGGTGGACCTGCCGGCGGGGACCGGGATGGTGCTCACGGTCATCGTGCGCCCGCCCCCTCCCGCCGGCGAGGGCGCGCAGGCGGCGGTGGACATCACCGCATCCTCGTCGGCCGACCCGGCCGCGTTCTCCGTGGCATCCACCCTCACGACGGTCGTTTTACCCGACCTGGTCGTCAAGGGCATCCGGTTCTACCGCCGCGACGGCGTCGAGGCCGACGGCTCCCGGATACATCTCATCGACCAGAGGAACGCCACCGTCTCTGCCACGGTCCGCAACATCCGGGACAATGTCGACATACCGCTCGTCAAGATAGACCTCATGGACGGCTCGACCGCCATCGGCAGCGAGTACGTCGGGCCGATCCCCAGCGGCGAGGACGGCCGGCTGGACATCCAGTGGAGGCCCTCCGAGGGGCTCCACGACGTCGAAGCGACCGTCGATTCCCTCAACCGCGTACGCGAGAGCAACGAGGACAACAACCGGCTCACGGCGGCCACGCAGGTCAAGAACCGGTTCGCCTCCGGGCCCTACGTCATAAGCGGCACCGTCACCCGTTCGGGCGGGGCTTTCGCCGCCGGGGCCACGGTGGCCATAACCAACCTCCGCACCGGCCAGGCGCTCTCGCTGGGAACGGACGCCTCGGGCAGGTACACCGGCGACATCTCAACTATGGCTGGCGGCTACGAGGAAGAGGAGGCGCTGACCGTGACTGCCTCGGACGGGCTCACCACCTGCTCGACCACGATATTCGCCTACTCGGAGGACGGAGGCAAGCAGGTCGATCTGGCCCTCCTGCCCGGGCTCTACGACATTCACGTGACGGCCGTGACCCTGAACATCAACACCGACCCGGCCGCCGCGGCCGTGTACAAGCTCTGGATCACCAACCTGGGCCCCAACCAGAACACCGTCAATGTCACCTATTCGACATTGCCCTCCCGGTGGACGGCGGCGCTGGAGAGCTCGTCCGGGGCGCCCGCGGACCGGCTGACGCTCCCGCCGGCCGGCGACGCCAACGCCACCGACTACGTGCTGTTCAAGCTCACCCCGCCGGCGGACGCCCGCGCCGGCTCACGCGCTTTTGTCCGGGTGCAGGCCACCCCGGTCAACGACAGCGCCGTGACGCGGTACGTCGACACCACCACCACGGTGAACCAGCTCTATTCATCGGAGGTCACGGCGGAGCGGGGCCGGACGCTCCGGCCGGGGGACACCGCGAGGTGCAACTTCACCGTGAGGAACACGGGCAACGGCAACGACAGCTTCGACCTTGCGGCCACGGTGCCGGCGGGGCTTTCGGCGGCCCTCGACCGCACCGGGCTCGACCTCGCCGCATTCTCGACGGGGACGGTGGCGGTCAACGTGACGGCCGGCCCGGAGCTTTCTCCCGGCACCTACAACATCACGCTGGAGGCGCGCTCGCGGTACTCGCCGGCGGGCGCCCTCGGCCGCGGCGAGCTCGTGCTCGCGGTGGAGACATTCCGCTACGGGGTAGCGCTCACGGGCGGCTTCGGCGCGCTGGGACAGGAGGATTTAGCGGTCGTCAACTTCACGATCCGCAACACGGGGAACGCGGCCGACCTGTACAGCCTGCTTGCCCGGCCGGACACCCCCTCCAACCTCTCGCTGGACTGGGAATACTCCCTCAGGCGCAACGGCTCCCGCGTGGCCTCCGTAAGCCTCGAAGCGGGCGAGTTCGCGGTGCTGGTCATCCAGATCGACCCGCCCCGCGAGATATCGGGACTGTCGAGGGTGACGTTCAACGTGTCCGCGTACTCGGAATCGGACCAGAACGTCTCGGCATCGACGATGGTGTCCCTATCCATCGAGAGGCCCGACCTTCTGTTTCTGGGAAGCGGCATCCGGATGTCGCCCGCCGAGCCGAAGGACGGGCAGACGGTGAAGCTGACGGTGACGGTCCTCAACCAGGGATTCTGGGACTCCCCGCGGGCGGCGCTGAGCTTCCTCGTCGATGGGAAGCCCGCCGGCGACGCCACCGTTCCGCCGGTCCCGATGGCCGGGCAGCTCGATGTCAGCTTCAACTGGACCGCAAAACAGGGGAGCCACACCATCAAGGCCGTGGTCAACCCGGATGGCGACGGCCAGGTCAGGGAGCTCACCTACTCCAACAACGAGGTGACGCAGAATGTCGTCATCGGGTCCGCCGGCCCGGAGATCGCCTGGTGGCTCGTGGGCCTCTTCGCCGCCGTGTTCGTGGTGGTCCTGGTCGCCTATTTCGCCCTTTCACGGCCGTCGGGCAAGAGGAAGCGGCGGCCGGCGGGCCCCGACGAAGGGGACGAGGAAGGCGGGGACGACGAGGCGGGCGAGGGGGACGAGGAAGAGGAGGAAGAAGAGGATGAGGCCGGCGAAGAGGAGGAGGACCGGGCCGCTGCCTCGGACGAGCCGGACGCCGAGGACGAAAGCGACGAGGGCGATGAGGGGACGGATGCGGTCGAGGTCGAGGCCATAGAGGTCGTCGAGGAGGCGGAACGCACGCCCAGGCCTCCGGCCAGGAAGGCCACGCCGAAAAAGGCGGGCGCCGGCAAGAAGAAGCGGCCGCCCCTGGAGCCGAAGGAAGTGGACCTGCCGACGATGATGCGGATAGGGTAGAGAAAAGGGCACAAGGCGCAGGGCGCAAGGCTTAAGGCTCAAGGAACAAGGCGCAAGCTTCAGCGAGCAAGTCTCAAGGCGGAAGGTTCACCAAGCAAGCGACAACGCTGAATTGTTTTTCCTTTTCCCCGCCCCCTCTTCACGCTCCAGCAGTAAAGAGCGGGCCCTGCGGAAGGGCGGTGCGCCCTGCCACTTGCCCTATGCACCTTGCGCCCTGCACCCTGTTCCTTGTGCCTTGCGCCATGTGCCTTGCACCTTGCGCCTTCCTCTTCTCATTCCCACTCGATGGTCCCCGGCGGCTTGTGCGTGATGTCGTAGACCACGCGGCTGACCTCGGGTATCTCGTTGGTGATGCGCGTCGAGATGCGCTCCAGGACATCGTATGGTATCTTGCAAAACGAGGCGGTCATCGCCTCCCGGCTCTCGACGGCCCGGACGGCCACGACATGGCCATAGGCCCGGCTGTCGCCCTTCACGCCGACCGACCTGGTGTCGGTCAGGACCGCAAAGTACTGCCAGGGCATCTTCTCGAGGCGGGCACCCTCCAGCTCGTCCGTGACTATCTTGTCGGCCCGGCGCTCTATCTCTATCTTTTTGGGGGTCAGCTCGCCCATTATCCTGACGGAAAGGCCGGGCCCGGGGAAGGGCTGGCGCCACACCAGCCGGCGGGGCAGGCCCAGCCGGGCCCCGACCTTGCGGACCTCGTCCTTGTAAAGGTCGCGCAGCGGTTCGATGATGGATTTGAACTTTATGTCGCGGGGCAACCCGGCGACATTGTGGTGGCTCTTTATCTTGTCGGAGTGCTTGCTCGAGCCGGACTCTATCCGGTCCGGATAGATGGTCCCCTGCATCAGGTGCCCGGCGCCTTCCCGGACGGCCTCCTCCTCGAAGACCCGGATGAACTCCTCGCCGATCACGCGCCTTTTGGTCTCGGGGTCCGAAACGCCGTGCAGGCGGGCCATGAACCTCTCGCGGGCGTTCACGCACAAAAGCTTCATGGGGAACTTCGAAAACGTCCTCTGGATGAACTCGGGCTCGCCCTCACGCATGAACCCGTGGTCCACGAAGACGGCAACAAGCCGCCGGCCGATGGCCCGGGATGCCAATATGGCCGCTGTGGAGGAATCGACCCCGCCGCTGAGGCCTATGAGGCACCGGTCGCGCCCGACCTGCGAGCGTATGGCCGCGACGGCGTCCCCGACGAACTTGCCCAATGTCCAGCTGCGCCGGCATCCGCAGACCCGGAAAACGAAGTTGGAGAGCATCCTCTGGCCATGATCGGTGTGGACCACCTCGGGATGCCACTGGAGGCCAAAGATATTCTGGGCGGCCTGGCGGAACGCCGCCACAGGGGTGTGCTCCGTCCGGGCCAGCGTCTCCCAGCCCCCCGGCATGCGGTAAACGGTGTCGGCGTGGCTCATCCAGACGTTCTCCCTTCGCCCTAGCCCACCCAGCACGCCGGTTGCCTTCAGTATCGTCGCCTTCGTAGCGCCGTACTCCTTGGCGGCCCCCCGGCGGACGTCGCCGCCGGCCAGCCTGGCGATGAGCTGGTGGCCGTAGCATATGCCCAGGACGGGGATGCCCATCTCCAGGATGCCCGGGTCGCAGCGGGGAGAGGCCGGGTCGTGGACCGAGGACGGTCCGCCCGACAGGATGAGGCCCCTGACATTGAACTTCTTCTGGAGCTCCGCTATCCGGGCCGGGGTCATGTCGGGCGGGGCTATCTCGGAAAAGACGGAAAGATCGCGCACCCGCCGACCTATGAGGTGGCAGTACTGGCCGCCGAAATCCAAAACGAGGACGGTGTCCAGCTTTTCCTTACCGCTCACTTGACCGCGTCCTTCCTGACAGTGTCACGGATGAGCCTGCGGCCCAGCGTGCTGAAAGCGTTCTCGACGTTCTCGCCGGACCTGGCGGAGGTCAGGAAGCTGGGGGCGTCCAGCTGCCCGGCGACCTCGACCGCCTCTTCGGTCGTGAACTGGGCGTGCTCGCGAAGGTCGCTCTTGTTGACCAGCACCACGATGGGTATCTCGCCGCAGACGTCCCTTATCGAGCGGCCCCAGCGGATGACGTTGGTCAGGGTCTCCTTGCGGGTGCAGTCGGCCACCACGAGGGCGCCCTCGGCGTCGCGGTAATAGGTCGGCTTGATGAAGTCGAGGGTCTTCTGGCCGGCGATGTCCCATATCATGAGCTTGAGCCGGAAGCGCTGTTTGGTCGCCTTCTTCTCGATGGCCATCGTCCGCTTGGTGACCTTGGCGCCGATGGTCTCGATGTACTTGTCGTCGAACATGCTGAACACGAATCGGCCGACGAGGCTGGTCTTTCCCACGGCCGGGTCGCCCAGCATGCATATCTTCTTCATCACGGTGAGCTGCTGGGAGGACGGCTGGGCCGCCTCCTCTTCCGTGAGGAACCAGTCCGCGAACTCGTCCAGCCCCGAATCCCTGCCATCGCTCATGCGTCCACCGACCCGGCTGCAGGGAACGGCTTACGGGTTTATGATGATTTTGACCTATAGCCTGCGTGGACCCGGCGGGGCATCCACCAGGAGGGCCGGCCGAGGCGATGGCCGCTTCTTCCGGCGCACGACGACCAAAGCCACGGCGGCGGCGACCACCGCGGCCAGCACCGCCACGAGGGCCAGCGCCAGGCCGTACCTCTGCATCGCCGTTTGGGCAGCAGCCTGGTCCAGTTGCCGGTCCAGCGTCCAGACCGTCGTGTTGGAGTTGCCGGCCCGGTCCTCGGCGTAGAGCTCAATTTCCTTGGGCCCGCCCGAGAGCAGCACGGTCACGTTGAAGCTCCCGTCCGGGCCCAGCGCCACCGTGCTGCCGTCCAATCGGAACCTGGACCCGGGCTCCACCGTCCCGACCAAATTGACCTCCTCGAGCCTTGTCCGGGTGTTGTTGGGCGGTGAAAGGACCCGGATGACCGGGGGCGTGAGGTCCACCGTTATGTTCCGGGTCTCCGTGACGGTATTGCCGCCCCGGTCCCGGGCGACGATGCTGACCTCGTGGAAGCCCTCGGCGAAAGCGACGACCCGGTCGAAGTTGCCTCCGGCGTCGACCGGGACCGGGAGGCCGTCGATGGTCAGGGTCGCGTCGGCGTCGGTCCTCCCGCTGAACCGGACGCCAGATGCGTTCGTGAGCACCGACGTGTCAAATGGCTCGTCGAGCTCAAGACGCGGCGGCTCAAGGTCCACCGTCAGCGTGAGGTTCGCGAAGGCCTGCTGGCCCGCAAGGTCCGTGGCCCGCACCTGGACGCGATGGACGCCCCGGGAAAGGTTGGTGAGGTTGTAGCTCCAGTCTCCCGCAGAAAGCGCCTGCCACCGCAGCGAATCGTCCAGCCGGAGCTCGACCCGGTCCAGCCCGAAATCGTCGGATGCAGCGCCCGCGAGCAGGACCCAGTCCTGGTTGGTGCCAAAGCCGTTGGAGGGCGACAGGACGGCCACGGCCGGAGGCGCCTGGTCGGTGAACACCAGCCGCTCCTCGCGGTTGGCGGTCATCTCCACCTGCCTGGAGACATCCAAAAAGCCGGTCCGGTTCGCCACCAGGCCGAGCGCGCCCGAATCCGTGGTCTGGCCGCCCCGGATGCGGTACCGGATGGCCTCTATCCAGCGCACCCAGCCATCGGGGCCGGGCTGTCCCTCGAAGAGGGCATTCTGCGCTAAATCGCGCACCAAGAGGGTGGCGCCCGAGACGCCGCGCCCGTTCTGCCACACGACGCCGACGGACAGGTACCACCCGACCTCGACAAGACCTGCCTGGCCCTGGAAAGAGACATTCTCGGGGTCGTGGCTGACGTTCAGCATGCGGACGCTGCCCGTGCCCAGCCAGAGGTCCAGCCAGCGGCCCTCCAGCGTCGTGTTGGTGACGAGCAAACGGCCGCCGTCGCAGACCAGCGAGGCCAGGTTCCCCGTGAGGTCCGAGCCGTTTATCCGGGCTTCCGATGCGATATAGGGCCCGGCATGAACGGGAACGGAGCTGTCGTAGCCGGCGCCGTGGACGGCCGAGCTCTCCAGGGAGAGGTTGGAGCCGTCCGTGGCTATGAATGCAAAGCCGCGGTCGCCGCCGCCCGGGGCCGACCCGACCAGGCTGTTTTTAAGGGCGAGGGCCCCGCCCGGATGAAGCAGTATGGCCTTGCGGGAGCCGGGGTCCGAGCCCATCAGGAGGGTGCTGTCGAGCAGGGCAAGCGAACCGCCCGATCTGACCGTCAGGTTACCGCGGAGAAACACGGTCGAACCGGTCCATCCGGTAGGCCGATCTATGCTCCACTGGTCAACGGAGGAGTTGGCGTCCATGGCGAGGGCCTCGCGCCGGTTGTTGACAAGGTCGTTGTTGACCAGGACCGGTCCCGGTGATTCCTCCAGGAAGATGCCATAGCTGTTGTTCTCAAACCGGTTGTTGGCGATAACGGGCGACGAGTACATGCACCAGATGCCGCGGTCGTAGTTGTCGGATATGTTGCAATCCGTTATGGACGGCGAGATGAGGCCGTGGACCAGCAACCCGACGTTGCACCTGGTGACGGTGCAGTTGGACATCGTCACGAAGTTACTGTGCACGTAGACACCCCAGGTGTCCTTCGTCTGGCCGAAGTTCCCGACATTCTCTATCGTGCAGTTGCGCAGGACCACGGCTGCGTCGGTGTTGATGACGAACTTGTACGGGATGCTCGAGTTCTTCGCCGAAAAGACCACGTTCTCGGCGACGAGCCGGCCGCCGCCCTTCACGTTGACGCCGAATTCGGACTTCTGGAAGCACCAGAGCGAAAGCTGCATGTCCTTGAGGGTCAGGTCCCCGCCGGGCCCCACGACGAGGTCGCCCATGAGGGTGACCGGCCGGTCCCAGGCGGTGGTGTCGTTTACGAGCCAGGTTCCGGAAAGCGGCGGGTCCGTCTGGGCGGAGGCGGGGCGTGAGGCGAGCAGGACGAGCGCCAGGACGGCCAGGGCGAAGACCAAAATGGCGGCGCGCAGCACCAAACCGATACGTGGCGACAAAACGGGACCTCCATCGAATGCCGACGGTAATCGAAAGCGCTCTGACGCTATAAAGATTGTTGCCCGGAGAGCCGGCAAGCCGGCAAGCCGGAGAGCCGGGGGGGTGAGCCGGCAAGCCGGCAAGCCGGAGAGCCGGGGGGTGAGCCGGCAAGCCGGCAAGCCGGAGAGCCGGGGGGGTGAGCCGGCAAGCCGGAGAGCCGGAGGATGCCCGTCCGTCACCGGCTTACCGGTTCCCCGGCTTTCCCCCCCGGTTTCCCGGTTTCCCGGCTTGCCGGCTCGCCCTATTTCTTCTTCGTCACGTCGCCTATCTTCCTGAGCAGGTCGTCTATGTCCGAGTCCACCGCCTTGGTGGCCGCGGTCGGGTGGGCCGGGGCCTCTCCGGGCGCGGCTGGCCGGGCCGGGCCGAAGAGCGGTCCCTGGGCCGCTTCGCTGGCCGGCTCCTGCGGCGGCTCGTACGCCTGCGCCGGCGGCTCGTACTCCTCGACCGGCGGCTCGTTCATCTGGACCGTCTCGGTCTCGGCGCCCCAGCTCACGTCCTGGGCCTGGGCCTGCGCGGGCGCCTGTTCCCACGGCGACGGCGCCGGCGGTGCGGCCGGCCGGGAGAACTTCCTGTTGTAATCATCGGCGTAGAGCTCCTGGGCAGTCTTTGGACGGCCGGCCGACGCCGCGTTGGCGCGCCGGGCCGCCTGCGCCTCGACCGGCGACATGACCTTGCCTGGCGCGGGCCGCCTGGGCGGCGCCGCCTTCTGCTTCCTTCCAGAGAGCCCGGCCCAGGCGCCGACGCCGACGCCGCCGACGATTATGAGCAGGATGACAATCCAGGGCAGGAGCGTCTCGAGCTCGCCCTTCTCCGGCTCGGCGACCGGCGGCGGCGGGGGCGGCGGGAGCGATTCGTCGCGGGTGACGCGGATGACCAGCAGGCGGAAGTTACCGGCGGAGTCTTGGGCCTTGACGGTGATGTTGTTCTGGCCGAGTTCGAGGGCCAGGCTCATCCTGGAGAAGTTGCCGTCGAGCCCGACGTTGACCTGCTCCCCGTTGACGGTCAGCGTGACGCCCGCATCCGTGGATCCCAGCACCTCGACCTGCGTGTTGTACGTGCGTGAGCCGTCCACGGGAGAGCTGACCGAAAGAGACGGGGCGACCGTGTCCCGGTGGACCGTCAGCAACATCCTGCGCACGTTGCCGGCCGGGTCCGTGGCCAGGATGGTTATTATGTTCACGCCCTCCTGGAGATCGTAGAGGTACGAGAAGTTCCCTCCGCCGTCGACCGGGACCGCGATCCCCTGAATTGTCAGGACCGCGTCCGGCTCGGTGGTGCCGTTGATGTAGGCCGAGGTCTGGTTGGTGGGGTCCTTCACTGCCCCGGAGAGCTTGATGTTGGGCGCTGTAAGGTCCCTGAGCACATAGATCGTGCTGCGGTTCAGGTTGCCGGCAGCGTCGCGGGCGACCACGTCTATGGTGGTGTTGGTCGTGCCCGTGCCGTAGTTCAGGATGACCGTCCGGGTGAAATTCGCCCCCGTCAGGGTGGCGAGCATCCCGTTGATGGTTACCTGGACGCCGTCGGTGGTGCCGTTTATGTCGATGGACTGCTGGGCCGTGTACGAGACGCGGGGAAGCTCCAGCGTAATCCACGGTGGGAGGGTGTCCAGCGTCACGTTGCGCGTGGTGGAGTTGAAGTTGCCCGCCCGGTCCGTCACCGTGACCTCGATGAGGTTTGGGCCCTCGGACAGGTCCAGCGAGCCCGAGATGCGGCCATTTGTGTTGACGGCGGAGGCAGCGGCGCCATTGACCCGGACGGACACCGCCGCGTCGGTCGAGGTCATCCCGTTGAGAGCAATCGGCGTCTGGTTGGTGAGCAGGCCCTCCTTGGGAGAGTCAACGGTTAAAAACGGCGCCGAGACCTCGATGGTCACGGCCGCGCTGGCGCTGCTTCGGTTTCCGGCCCAGTTGGTCGCCCGGGCCCGCAGGATGTAACTCGTCGGGATGAGATTGAAGGTGTAGTTCCAGTTCGCCCAGCCGTCGGTCGTGGTGGCGTTGAACCAGGTGGCGTTGTTCCAGGAGACCTCGACCTTCTTGATGCCAGATTCGGCGTCCGAGGCGGTGCCGCGCAGCTCGACCAGCTGCGAGGAGAGGAAGCTCTGGTCCGGAGGCGAGCTGATCGAAAGGTCCGGCGGGGTGTCGTCGGTGAAGGTGAACGTATATTCGAGGCTTCTGTCCACCGTCACCTGTTTTTCGGACGTGAACTGGCCCGTCGTGACATTGATCGAGTGGGGGGTGAACGATGTCTTGGCCGCCGACTTCTGGCTGTACTCCTGGACCTGCTCCCACGAGGTCTGGCCCAACGCATCGGTGGTGCGCGTCCAGACCGGCTGGCCCTGCTGGTTCGAGAGCCGGACTGTGGCGCCCGCCAGCGGATCATGGTTGGCCCACTCGGCGTTCACCCGGAGGTACCAGTAGACGTTGACCACGCTGGGCCCGTCGAGGAATAGGAGCTTGTTCGAGTTGAACTGGGTCTGTATCAGTTCAGCCCGGGAGGACAGGGTCAACTGAAGGCTGCACTGCGAGCCTTCCTCCATCGTGCAGTTGCGCGCCTCGAGGACAGAGGCGCTCAGGTCCGTCGCCCCGACCTGGGAGCCAACAATGTAAGACGACTCCATCAGCACGTTTGCGGCCCGGAGGACCAATCCGATGTAGTTGTTGTTGATGTAGGAGTTGTAGAAGTAGGCGCTGCCTCCGCTGATGTAGAGCCCGGCGTTCTCGCCGTTGCCTCCGGCGGCCCAACCGACCTCCTCGACGCTGGAATTGAGCACGTCGAGCTTGCCGGCCGAGTTGAACTTGTAGTTGTACGCCGGGTCGTAGGCCGTGAAATTGACCGTCTCCAGCAGAAGCTCGCCTCCGGAACGTATGTCCACGAAGCGGGTGAAGGCCGCGCTCGAGGACACGTCCACTCGCATCGTGGATAGCGAAAGCGTCCCCCCGGACCTCACTGTGAGGTTGCCCCGCAGGCCGGCGTTGTTGCCGTCGATGTACGAGGGGGCGTCGACCAGCCAGTCCAGGGTCGACGTGGCGTCGCACTTGAAGGCCTCCTTGAACTGGCCGGAGAAGTTGCCGTTGACCAGAAGGATGGTTGAGCCGGTCTCGGCCGATATTCCCCACTGGCTGTTGGTGAAGGTGCTGTTGCCGACCAGCAGTCTCGCCCCGTTGAGGGCATGGATGCCGGCGGCGCCCGCGCCCGTGACGGTGTTGCCCTCGAAGACCCCGTCGCCGGCGTCGGCGTGGAAGCCGTCGTTCTGGTTGGCCCATATGCTGTTGCCGACGATGACCGGGGGCGAGCCGAGGGAATTGAGGCCGTCGTAGTTGGTCGATATGTTGTTGCCCTCTATCCGCGCGGCCCCGCAGTAGTTGAACCTCACTCCTATGTTGGTGTTGGAGGTGATGTTGTTGCCCTTCACGACCGGGGCGCACTGGGGCCTGATATGGACCCCGGTGTCGGTGTTTTGGCCGATGAAATTATTCTGAATCACGGGGTTGCTGTAATACCAGACGTAGATCCCCGCCGAGAGCTGAGAGGTCTGGCCGTTGCTCGTTATGCTGTTGCGCTCTATCAGGGCGTTGGACTGCTCGAGAAATATCCCGTTCTCCTTGTTGAGGGTGATGTTGTTGTTCAGCACGGTCGGGTCGGCCAGGCGTATCCAAAGTCCCCGTACGGTGCTGTTGACCAGCGTGTTGTTCTCGAAAAGGACCGGGGCGTTGGAATTGATGTAGGCGCCGTGCTCGTTGTCTCGAATAGTGCAGTTGGAGATGCGGCATGCCTTCGTCGCCGAGTAGGTGTTCTCGGCGTAGATGCCCGCCGTGCCTCCATAGTGGCCGTTGTTTAGTATGGTGCAGTTGTCGACCACCGGCTGGGCGTTCTCGATGTAGAGCCCGGGGTACTGGCAGTCCTTGAACGTGCTGTTGAGTATCTGCGGAGCGGACGAATTTATGTGAAGCCCCTCGTAGCCGTTCTGGACGGTGCAGTTTTCGAGCCGGACATTGCCCGAGCCGATGTAGACCCCCCGGCCGAACTCGTTGCCGAGCACGCCCACCTTGGCGATGGTGGTCGAGCCGAGCGTGCCCGTGGAGCCGGCAAGGAACATGAACTTGAAATTGAAGGCCGTGCTGGTCATGATCTTCGTGTTGGAGTCGGTGTAGAGCTTTCCTCCGGACTGGACCTCGATCCGGTAGGGCGAGCCGGCGGAAGCGCTGTTGATGTGCAGATTGACCGCGCTGAGCGTGAGGCTCCCGCCGTTTTGGATGATGAGGTTCCCGGCGACGTTGATGGTGACACCGCTGTAGCTCCGCGTGTCGGTGACGGTCCAGTCCTCGGTCACGTTCCCGCCGCCGGAGGGCGGGTCGTTGGTGGCCGGGACGGGCAGCGGGAGCAGGCCCAGAAGAAGGGTTCCCAGAAGCAACACGGCACAAGCACGTTTGATGCGCATCTAGTATGCCTCACCTATTGACAAACTAGGTAAGGTTATATAATTTATGTCTCAGATTCTGCGATAGGTTCGAAGGGAGCAGGCAGTGGGCGGTAGGCAGTGGGGAGGGGCGACTACGGACCACTGCCTGCTGCCTGCACCCTGCTGCCACACCACTCCCCACTGCCCACTCCCCACTGCCTATCCCTCACCCGTCCATCTCGAACCCGCCGGCAAGCTTCTTCGGGGCGTGGGCCGGGGCGGCGAATGTCTTCTCCAGCCAGGCCCTTATCCCGTCGCGCACCTGGCGCGCCCCGGCCAGCACCTGCTCGTCGGTACCCTCGAACGAGGAGGGGTTCGGGAACGCCTGGTGGAGGAAGTTCCTCCCGTCCGGGAAGAATGGGCAGGACTGCCGGGCGCGGTCGCACAGGGTGACGACATAATCGAAGGTCCGCCCCCTGAACTCTTCGATGCTCTTGGAATGCGCCGAGGAGATGTCGAGGCCTGTTTCCGCCAGTGCCCGCACGACATAGGGGTTCACCGGCATGGGCTCCGTCCCGGCGCTGAACGTCTCGAACCGGTCGCCATGCATCTGGCGCAGGAGCGCTTCGGCCATCTGGGAGCGCCCGGCGTTGTGGCTGCAGATGAATAGAACTGTTTCCTTGTCAGAGACCTTGTCCATGTCGTCACCCGGCCGGTTCCCTTGCTTGGATTCTCACACGTTCCCGCGTATCATCCCGGACAGTTTCCGGGCCAGTTCCAGCACCGCGATATGGTCCTTCTCGGTCGGCGGGCCGCGCAGTTCGACCGCTCCGGCGACCTGCATGCCGGTCGGCGCCAGCAATTCCGCGGCGGACCTTACGGCGCCCCCGTTCCACCCGAACGAGCTCAGGACGGCCCCGTATTTGAGCGGCGGCCGCAGCGCTTTCACCAGATTGACTGCATAAAGAGCCAATGGGTGCATCCCGCCCAGCACCGTGGGCGTCCCCAGGACGACTGCCCGCGAATCGACCAGGTCCGCCGCCAGGGCGCCCAGGTCGAGCAGGGCAAGGTTGTGGAGCTTTACATCGATGCCCTCGCCGGTCAGCCCGTCGGCCATCGTGCGGACCATCGCGGCCGTCGAGCCCCACATGCTGACGTATACGAGGACGGCCTTCTCGGAGGTCGCCCCCGCGGTCCATTCCCGGTACGCGCCCAGTATCTTTTGGGGGTTCTTGTAGACCGGCCCGTGGCTGGGGGCGATGACCTTGATGTCCAGCAGGCCGAGCTTGTCCATCGCCTTCTTTCCCGGCGCCCGGAACGGCATCATTATCTCGCCGAAGTAGGACCGGGCCAGCCCCAGAAGGTCGTCGACATCCTCGTCGCAGATGCCGTATGCGGTGTGGGCGCCGAAGAAGTCGCATGAAAAAAGCATCCCGTCCTCGACCAGGTAGGTGAACATGGTCTCGGGCCAGTGGAGAAATGGGGCGTCGATGAACCGGAGGGCCTTACCTCCCAAATCGATGGTGTCGCCGTCCTTGACCCGCCGGATGCGGTCCTCCGGCACGCCATAGAAGATGCGCGCCATATCGGCGCCCTTTTCCGAGGCGACCAGTATCGCCCGCGGTGCCGCGGCCATCACGGCCGGGATGGAGCCGGCGTGGTCGGGCTCGGCGTGGTTCATCACTATGTAATCGAGGTCGGCTACCTCGACGAGCTGGTCCAGCTTGCCAAGAAGCTCCCGCTCGAACCCGGGATTCACGGTGTCGATGAGGGCCGTCTTCTTCCCCTTCACCAGATATGAATTGTACGTCGTCCCGTGCGGAAGCGGGATGAGCGCGTCGAACATCCGTCGGTCATGGTCCCTCGAGCCGAGGGCATACACGCCATCGGCCAGCTGCGGCACTACATACCTTGTCATCCCATTCCCTCCAGTCCCTGCACCCTGCACCCTGTCGTCAGTCGTCTCCCATCGCGACCGCTATCGTTCCCTTTTCGTCCAGCTCGAGGTCCGAAAACGCCGTCGGGACGCTCTTTTTCAGGAGCTTCAGTATCTCGCCGCTGACCTGCCTTATCTCCCATTGCGACGGCGCCCGGCACCGAAGCTCGATGATGTGCCGCCACTGCCGAAGATTGGCCGAAACGACCAGCTGGCTTTCGACGGCGTTGGGCAAAACGAAACGGGCGTCCTCGTTCCGGACGCCCATCGCCTGCAGGCCGGCATAGGCCTTCCGGGCGGACTCCATCTGCGCCAGGAACATCGCGTGCGCCTCGGGGTTCTCGCGGACCTTCTCCGGCTCGACGAACTGGAAATCCTTCTCGTTGACATAGCGCTGCGACTGCTGGGTGAAAGAGCACAACCGGTGGCGCACCAGCTGGTGGGTCAGAGCGCGCGAGACGCCCGATATCCGGAACGTGGCGCTGGCGTGCTCCAGCACGGAGTAGTGCCTGTTCTTCAGGAGCATCCGGATGAATTTGCGGTCGGAACCTTCGCCCCGTTTGGCAAAGGACATGTAGGCGGTACGCCCGGCCTCCTCTATCAGCCGCTCCGCGCCGGGCGTTATCGCCAGAAGCTCCACTTTCATGCGGGAATCACTTTCGGCGGATATCGCCCTAGAATTATATATAGGCTGATATCCGTTCACTTTCCCTGTCAACGGGGGTCATGCCGTGGCGATAATCGAGGCAAAGGGCGTTGTCAAGACCTACGACACCGGGAAGATCAAGGTCGAGGCGCTAAAGGGCGTCGACTTCTCGGTCGAAAAAGGCGAGATGATGGCCATCATGGGCCCGTCGGGCTGCGGCAAGACCACGATGCTCAACTGCCTCTCCGGATTGGACGACCTCACGGGCGGCCACGTGTTCCTGGAAGGCAAGGACGTCCATGCCATGAAGGACGACGAACGGACGACATACCGGGCCCAGAAGATGGGCTTTATCTTCCAGAACTTCAACCTTCTGCCCGTCCTGACGGCGGCGGAGAACGTCGAGCTCCCGCTTTTACTGGTTGGAATATCCACCAAGGAGGCCCGCGAGAAAGCCATCAAGGCGCTCTCGCTCGTCGGCATGGAGGAGCGCAAGGACCACAAGCCCGCCGAGCTCTCGGGCGGCCAGCAGCAGCGCGTCACTATAGCGCGCAGCCTTGTCAACGAGCCGGCCATAGTATGGGCCGACGAACCGACGGGGAACCTTGACACCGAAAAGAGCGCCGAGGTCATCGATCTCATGAAGACGCTCAACAAGGAGAAAGGGCTCACGTTCGTCATCGTCACGCACGACCCCGGCGTGGGCAGAAAATGCGCCCGCGTCGTCGAGATGCGAAACGGGCTGATAGTCGGCGAGACCCGAAACTGAGGGGGCCCGGCAATGGACGGACTCCTGTTTTTGCTTCTTCTGGGCGTGGCCATCATCGGCTTGGCGGTGGCGGGCCTGGCCCTGGCCAACCGGGTGGTCTTCAAGATGGCCGCCCGAAACTTCGCACGGCGGAAGGCGCAGAGCGCCATCGTCGTGGCGGGCCTCATGATAGGCACCGCCATCATCTCCGCCTCGCTCGTCGTGGGCGACACGATGCGATACATATTCTTGAACCAGACCTACCATGACCTGGGCGAGACCGACGAGCAGATATCCGGCACCACCCAGTTCGGGACCAGCCAGTACTTCTCGATGGACGTCTACCGCTCCGTGTCGGAGAACCTTTCGAAGGTGGAGGGCGTCCAGGCCGTCGCCCCGATGATACTCGAATCCGTTTCCGTGTTCGATATCCGAACAGGCCTGGCCGAACCATCCATGACGCTAGCCGCGTACGATTCCGCCGTCATGCGGTCCAATGTATTCGGCGACCTGGACGGCCGCGGCTTTTACACCGACCGCCTGGGCGAAAACGAGCTCTACCTGAACGCGCTTTCGGCCGACGCCCTGGAGGCCGGGAAGGGCGACACGCTCCAGGTCTCGCTCGGCGTCCGCAACGCCACCAATCCGCTGGCAACGGACGTCGTGCACGCCAACTTCACCGTCGCCGGGATAATCCAGCAGAAGGAGCTTTACGGAAAGGCGAACTACGGAGGGGCGAAGCCCCTCTTCATCGAGCTGGGCCGGGCCCAGTCGCTTCTCGGCCGCCCCGGCCAGATAAACCGCATCCTGGTTTCGAATGCAGGCGACACCTGGGGCGGCGAGGGCTGGACCGGCAAGGTGAACGGAACGATACGGAAAGCGCTCGACGGCGCAGTCGGCATGCGGGAGCTGGGGCTCACGCTGGAGCTGGCGGACGGCCTGGAGATGTCCAGCCGGATGGGCTACTTCAGCTCCGTCTACGGCGACGTCATGTTCGGGCTGGCGCGCACGGCGGGCGCCAGGACAATGTCCGGGACGATCATATCGACCGTCTCGCTCAACGGAGCCCCCACGATGGGGATGCTCGCCATCGGCTTCAACTCCACGGACCCGGCCTACCCGCCGGTCAACGAGGGGCGGCTCTACATCTTTCAGGGCCCGGCGGCGATGCTCAACGTCTCCAACGGGAGCGCCGCGGCGCTGTCCGGCCTGGGCTTCGACGGCCGCACGCGCTCGGTCAACCTCACGGCCGAGGTCCTGCCGGCCGGCTTCGAAACGACGCTGCCGCCCGAGCTGCGCAGTGTTTCCATCGGCTTCATCGGCCCCGCCACGGCGAAAGGCATGCTCTCGGGAGGGGCGTTCGAGGGCGAGCTTCTGTCGTTTGCCAGCGTCTACGGCGTCGACAACGCCACGCTGGCGACGATCGGTTCGCAGACGCGCTCGGCGCTGGACGCGCGGATAACCGCCGATGACGTGAACCTCAAGGTCGTCTATTCCAAGTACGACCAGCTCAAGAGCGCCCGGGCCTCGGGCTCGTCCATCGGCGACATCTTCATGATATTCTCGGTGTTCTCCATCGTCGCCGGCGTGGTGCTCATCGTCAACATCTTCGTGATGCTGGCCGAGGAGCGCAAAAGCGAGATGGGCATGGCCCGCGCCGTGGGCATGAAAAGGAAGCACCTGGTACGGATGTTCCTGTTCGAGGGGACCATCTACGTGTTCCTCTCGAGCGCGGTGGGAGCTTTTCTGGGCCTTCTCTTCGGGAAGCTTCTCATAATCGCGTTCGGCTTCATCTTCGGCGGCGGCGGAATGGACTTTCCATTCTACTTCACCTGGGACAGCGTCCTCCTGGCGTTCAGCCTGGGCGTCCTGCTCACGTTCGTGACTATATTCGGGGCCAGCCGCCGCGCGGCGCGGCTCAACATAATACGGGCGATAAGACGCATCCCGGAGCCTCGGGGAAGCCGGGCGGGGAAGTCCGACGTCATGATAGGAGCCGTCATTTTAGCCTTCGGCGTCCTGTTCTGGTTCATCGGGATAGGCTCCAAGTGGTCCCTGGGCTGGATGGTCGGCCCGAGCCTCGTGATACTCGGCGCGGCCGTCATAGCCCACAAGTGGGTGAGCCTCCGGACGGCGATTACGCCGGCCTCTCTCTTGATGATCTTTTGGATGTTCAAGCCCACCCAGCTAGCCCTGCCCGGCGAGGCCGAGGCCGCCTCCTCAGGAGGCGGGCTGGAACTGTTCATTGCGAGCGGCCTCCTGCTGGTGCTGGCCGGCGTGCTGCTCGTCATGTTCAACTCGGACCTGCTTCTCAAGGGCCTTCAGAGGACCGTGGGCTCCTACCGTTCGACCCGGGCCGTGCTCAAGACGGCCATATCCTACCCCATGGAGCACAAGTTCAAGACCGGCATGTCGCTCACGATGTTCGCTCTGATAGTGTTCACCGTGACGGTCATAGCGATGATAGCCTCGATGCAGGCCTCGACGATGGAGAACGAACGGATACGGCAGAGCGGCGGCTACGACATCATCGGGTTCACCAATCCCGGGACGCCCTTTGCGAACCTTTCGATGGACACGGTCGATTTGGGCATCAAGGCCAACTTCACGCTGAAGCAGGTCGAGACGCTTTCCGCCGCCTATGTCGACGTCCGGCAATACGATTCCAGGGGCGGCTCGGGCGGGGGCGCCGGGCCGGCCATCTCCACCACGCAGAACATCAACGTGCTCCTGGGAGTCTCGGACGCCTTCATCGATAACAACGGATTCCCGCTCCAGTCCCGCGACAAGAACTACTCGTCGGACCGGGACTGCTGGCAGGCGCTCCGAAACGATGATTCGGTCTGCATAATCGACGGCACGAAGCTTCGGTCGGGCGGCGTCTTTGCAGGGCCGCAGTTCGGGGAGACGCCGGGCGCCTATGTCGGCGGCCGGGTGACGATATCGGACATTTCCGGCCAGAACCGGACGCGGGAGTTTAGGGTCATCGGTATAATGTACCAGCAGTACTTCTTCCAGGGCGTCATAACGAACAAACGGCTGGTCCAAAGCGAGTTCGGTGGGGCCGACCGCTACCTGCTCGTGGACCTGGGGCCGGGACAAAACGTCGACCGGGCGACGAAGGACTTCAAGCGGGCCTACCTTGGAAACGGGATGCAGGCCATAGACATACCGGCGATCCTCGAGACCATCACCAACAGCGTCTCGTCCGTCATGTACCTGATGGAAGGGTTTTTGGCAATAGGCCTGCTGATAGGTATTGCCGGCATAGGGATAATCTCCTACAGGAACGTCATCGAGCGGCGCCAGCAGATAGGCATGATGCGCGCCATCGGGTTCAAGCGCCGGAGCATCACGGCCGCGTTCCTGATAGAGACCTCTTTCGTGACGGTCATTGCCATCGTGATGGGAATAATATTCGGCATAGGCATCGGCTGGCAGATCTACGACGGCGGCGGGTACAAGGAGATGGGGGCGAGCTTCGCCGTGCCGTGGGGGAACCTCCTGATCATCACGGTCGGCGCCTACATCGCCACGCTGCTGTTCACATTCTACCCGAGCATAATGGCGGCGAGGATACCGCCGGCGGAAGCGCTGAGATATATAGAGTAGAGGCAGCTGGCAGCGGGCAGCAGGGACGGACGGATGGGATGGATCCGTTTTAGCTCCTTTGTTCATTAAAATATTAATACTACCTAAAACTTATAGGTAGCATGGAAAAGGGCAATGATGGGCGACTTGGAAAAGATTCGCTCCAAAATGGAAAAGGACCTCAAGACCGGGTTCCTCTCGATAATCGTGCTCCTGGTCATTTCCAGGAGCAACAAACCCAGCTACGGTTACCGGATAATCAAATCGCTCGGAGAGCTCACGGACGGGAAACTGGCCATCCTTGAAGGGACCATCTACATCCTGCTGAAATCCCTTGAGAATCAGGAGCTTATAAGCAGCTACTGGGGGCCGTCGGAGGAGGGCGGACCGCCGAGACGCTATTACGAGATCACAAGGCAGGGAAGGCTGATTCTTGAAATCGGCCTCCAGGAATGGAAGAACCTCACCGACATCCAGAACCGGATAATCAGCCGATTGGAGGGGCGACAATGACCGGGAAAGTCGTCGACGTGTATCTGAACAAGATAGAGAGGGAACTGTACGGCATGAGCGCAAAGGACAAATCGGCCATACTGGTCGAACTGGACCGGCACATAAGGGACAAGGCCCTTGACGTGGCGAAGGAACTGGGCCTCGAAGAGCCCACCGAGGAAATATATGTCCGGGTCGTTCGGGACGTTGGGCAACCGGTGGACATCGCCAAGGAGTACATGAAGGTCTCGATGAAGGAGCACGAGCTCGAGGCGACGACAACCCGTGAAGAGACGGTAACGGGACAAGGAATGCCCTATCTCGCAGGCGCTGTATCCTTCCTGCTCGGCATATTCTTCATCAGCTTGGAAGAGGTTCATTCCGGATCGTTTGGCACGGTAAAGGCACGTCCCTTTGCACCACTCGGACTCGCCCTCATGATTCTGGGAAGCCTGGCAATAGGTTTTGCACGATGGATCATTCCGTCCAAGGCCGACCGATCGGCCCTAATACAAGGGGAGCGGAAGATGATCTATCTCGGGGGAGCTCTCATGATTATCATGGGGCTCTTCTTCTCCGCAATGCAAAGCATTTGGAGCAATGGCCATGGAGCCGTTGAAATAAGCCATCCGCTCCTGCCGTTCGGTGTCACGCTCATGTGCACGGGCGCGCTGACCATCGGGTATGGTCATTGGGTCTTTCCGTCAAGAGCCGCAAGAAGAGGGCCGATAGAATTGAACATGCGCCAAAAAATGATTTTCCTAGGCGGAGTGATGGCGATTCTCCTCGGGATTTCGTGCGCGTTCGTGCAGAATATCACCGACTATGGCGGAGGACGTCATGCGACAAGCTATCCCCTGCTGCCGCTCGGCATCGCCCTCATCAGCTTGGGTGCCATGGCCATCGCGTACGCGATCTGGATACATCGGTCAGGAACCCAGGAATGATGCCGGCTGGCCCAATCCAATATAAATATCACCAACCACATTCCGTATCGATTTGCATGGTCGCCTACAAGCTCGACGAGCTGTCCTCGGCCGAGTTCGGCGCTCTCGTGAAGAAGAACCCCATCGTTTTCCTGCCGCTGGGCGCTGTTGAGGAGCACGGCGCGCATTTGCCCCTCAGCACCGATTCCCTCCAGCCCGAGTACATCGTGGAGAAGGTGGCGGCCAGACTGCCCGGGCCGGCGCTGATAGCGCCGCCCATCCGGTACGGCAACTGCGTGACGACGCGCGGGTTCCCGGGGACCATATCGCTCTCGTTCGACACGCTCCGGGCGCTTATCGAGGACATCCTCGAGGAGCTGTGCCGAAACGGCGTAAGGCGCGTCGTCATCGTTTCCGGCCACGCCGGCGGGGCGCACATGGCGGCCCTGCGGACTGCGGGGGAGACCGTGGTCGAAGACACGCCTGACCTGAAGCTCATGGTCCTGTCCGATTACGACATCGCCTACGAGCTCAAGGGCAAGGAGTTCGACGAGCGGGACGGGCATGCCGGAACGATCGAAACATCGCGGGTCATGGCCATAAAGCCCCGGCTCGTGAAGAAGCGGGGCGTCAAGAGCTACGACCGGCCGCCGCGGTTCATGATAACGGCGAACCCGGAGAAGCATTTCCCGACCGGAGTTATGGGCGATGCGACGAAAGCGAGCCCTGGGCAGGGAAGACGAATAAACAATTACATCATCAACGGGCTGGCGGAGCTTGTGAAACAGAACCTGGGCTGAATCATTGCGTTGGGGCTTTCATCTTTTTATTGTGCCTCCCCTGGTAGAACCCGAAGCAGCCCAGCATTACGAAGTAGCAGGCCACCAGCAGGTACCCGTGTTGTTTCGAGACGAGATAGCCGTACCAGTTCAGGCCGATGGCTCCTATCTGAAGAAGGACGATGTACACAACGAGCCCCGCCGGCCACTTCTTCGGGTGGTGGACCGGTTTCTTCTTCGTGAGCAGGCGGTACCACAGGTCGTAGACCAGAAAGATGACTATAGGAAGGAGAACCACGATGCGCGGGATTTCGGCGCCGAGGACCATGACCGCGCCCAACAGGATGGAAAACGGGACCAGCTGGACGCTGAACGCCGCGGCCAGAGAAAGCTCAAGCTTGTCGTTTCCCAGGCCACGGATGATGTAGACCAGGCTTACAAAGGCGTAGAAGATGACGGCGAAGAGGACGACCAGAGCATCCACATTGGTGTTGACCATCAATCTCCCGTTCCCCCATCAACATCCAGCGATAAAGGCATTGCATCCAACAACCGGCCGCGCCGGTTGGGAAAGTATTAAAACCACCCTCCACTTTTCTGCGGTCGTGGTAGAGACCGCGAAAACTGAAAAGGCACCCGACGTGACGGTCGTCATCCCGACCATCAACGAGGAGGCGGGCATCGGCCTGGTGCTCGATTCGATTCCCAAGGACACCAACCTCAAAATAGAGGTCCTGATAATCGACACCGATTCCACGGACCGGACCAAGGCCATCGCAATTTCCAAGGGCGCCCGGGTCATCAACGAGTCCAGACGCGGCTACGGCCGGGCGTACAAGACGGGCTTCGAGTACGCCAACGGCGATATCATCGTCACGCTCGACGCCGACTGCACCTACCCCGCGGAGGAGATACCACGGCTCGTGAAGCTTCTGCGCGACGAGAAGCTCGATTTCATCAACTGCGACCGGCTGTCAAAGATGGAGCCGGGCGCCATGTCATCCAAGCACAAGTTCGGCAACTGGGTGCTCTCGACGACGATGAACCTCTTTTTCAGAACGGGCCTGAAGGATTCCCAGACCGGCATGTGGGTCTTTCGGCGCAGCATCCTCGAAAAGCTCGAGCTGGAAAGCGACGGCATGCCCATGTCGGAAGAGATAAAGATAGAGGCCGTCAAGAAGGGATTCAAGGTGAAAGAGGTCCCGATAGTCTACCGGCCCCGCAAGGGCGAGGTCAAGCTCCGGAGCTGGTCCGACGGGAACAAGAACCTGAAATTCCTTTTCCACAAGAAGTTCGGAAGAAAGAAGAAATAACGGCGCTCTTTGGGATGCCGTTCACGTCGCCTGCTGCTTCTTCCCGATGGGTAGCTTCCCCTTCTTCCAGAGGTAGATGACCCCGACAGCCACGACCGCCCCCAGGACGCCGCCGATGGCCCAGGCCGGTACCGACATCTTCGCCTTCAGGACCGCGCTGTGGGCCGTTATGTTGTTCAGGTCCGCCTTGCCCTGCGTCATGTTCCCGTCGTACATCAGGACTGTGACATAGAGCTGCTTGTCAGCCGGGGCGCTCAGGCTGACCGTCCCGGTGGCGTTCTCGAAGACAGCGCAGGTGTCGCCCTCGCACTCGGTGCCGCTCAGGTTGAACTGGGCCACGGACCAGTTGGTGGCGTTGGCCGCCTCGGTGTTGTACAATGCGTAGGCCACGGCCACGCCCTTGGGCGCGTCGAACGAGGCCGAGAGCTTGACCTTGTCGCCGTTTCGCGTAAGCTTGACCGAGCCGATGTTGGGCACCGGGAGCTGGTTGTCGTAGGCGGTCGAGAGCGGCGTGGCGGACTGGACCGCCCGGGGCACGCGGTTGGGATTTCCCTGGGTCCCCGGCTGGGAGGTGGTGTCGTCCGCGTCGTACACGACGGCCACGCAGCTCATGTCGCCCGGCTTGATCGGGACCGTCATCTTCGGGATGTCCCAGGTGGTGGTAAACTGCTTGCCCTGGCCCGGCGTCAGGCTGAACGCTTCGGCCTGGAAGGCGTATCCGCGGAAGACATTGTGGTTCAGCACGTCCGCCTTTTCCACCGTGCTGAAAGCCGTCACGTTGTCCTCGATCATGAACACATAGAGCTGGCCGTTGAGCGCCTTCGTGTCGACGAAGGCCGTGGTGCCAAGGTACTCGGCGCCGACCATGATAGTGAAGCCGTTGGAGCCGTCGAACATCATGCGGACCCCGAGCTTCACGAACTTGAAGCCGTTGCGCAAGGACTGTATCGGGTGGCGCGGGTCTATGACGGTGTTGACGCGGTCCTTGCAGGTCTGGACGGCCGATTTGGCCGTGTCGTAGTTCAGGGTCCCGCCGGTCATCCCGCCCAGCTCGATGTAGCCGCCGTCAAACTCGGAGTCTGGGGTGCCGGAGACGCCCGGCTGGTAATAGCGCATGCGGTCGGTGGCATCCTGGAAATTGAGGTCGTCGACGCCCCCGCCGTTGAGCTCGTGGAACACGACATATGAAAAGTCCTGCTTCGGGTCGTAGCCGCTCTCGTTCCAGAGCCGCTCCATGTCCGGGTGCGGGCCGGCCATGCACGACGGGCAGCTGAGGCCGGTGAAGAACTCGATGGCTGGACGATGCACGTAGCCGGCCGGGACGGGCAAAAGAGCGCTGTCAGCCCCGAAAGAATCCTCGAACCTGGCCGGCGTTCCCGAAGGGGCGCCTAGAACAGGGGTCAACAACATGAGCATTGCAACAGCCACGGCCAGTAAAGCGACCGGAAGATTGATTTTCATCATCGCTTCAATAAGGGTGTTTCAGGCTTTATTAATGTGAGTATCATATATGTAATAGGGTGTTGAATTCCTGCAATTCTCGCGCCATCCCGCGTTCAACATAGTGTTGGATAGAGTGCTGCCACCGATAGTCTTATTGCCTACCGATGACAA